>VMHT01179590.1_pt1 | contig 16878 bp, 12 predicted proteins | sample 4693611 | NCBI WGS metagenome assembly VMHT01 (sample SAMN12280063, study PRJNA550983) | marine metagenome | isolation source: seawater sampled from same location over 5 years 0.02-0.2 micron viral filtrate | place: USA: collected off the coast of southern California halfway between the port... ...
GCTATATTCGTTATATTGCAGATCGTAGACTACTAGGTCTTGGATTGAAGAAAATCTTTTCAAGCGAAGATAATCCTCTTCCTTGGCTAGATTATATGTTGAATGGTGTAGAACACACCAATTTCTTTGAAAACCGTGCCACCGAGTACGCTCGAGCGAGTACTACGGGTAACTGGCAAGATATTTTTAAATAGGAGTCCTTAAAATGACGGAAGTCGCAGACAAGCCTACTCTGAACTTCGAAGATAAAAATTACATCATCGAAGATATGTCAGACCAAGCTAGGTATATTGTAGCACAGCTACAAGACTTACAAACTCAAGAGGGGCAAACAAAAGCCAAACTTGATCAAATTACAGTAGCCACAGAAGGATTCAAGAATCTTCTTCGCAAGCAAATTGAAGAAGACGAGAATCCTCCAGAAGAAGTTGAAGGGGAGGTGGTGCAGTAAAAAGAAAGGGGCTTCGGCCCCTTTTTTATTAAGTAGTGTTTGATGCGTTATAAAACAGATCCATTGATATTTGTCCAGATGTAGGCATATCATATGCTGCTTTATTTTTTCTCCAAATTGACCATCTTTGATAACTAGAATAATTTTGAAGCCTCATTCCACATCCAAACCTATATATAGTATGACCAGAAGCTGTTCCTGCTATATTATCTAATCCACTCGAAAGATTGCTTCCACTTGCCGTACAAACAACAGTTCCTCCCCAAAAAAATGTATATGTGGAGTTTGAGTATCTGATAACCTGGTTACTGTTTGTCCAATTGCTGGCTCCTATTGCATACTCAATAGTAGGACTAACATAGCCTGCGTTACGATAATACTCACTGATACCAATAGGATTTGATCCACCAAACTCTGTTTGTATCTGCCCAAAATCAATTTGGCCTGAAGCTTGTAAAACCATTTTATTCTCCCGTTTCAAATAGAGAAGCATGAACTGATTTTATATAGTCCATTTCTCCCGATATATCTGATGTTTTTGTAAAAATTTTACTTGAATCATCGTCATAAAAGATGTATAAACCATCTTCATCGTCCGTATCTAACACTTTTGGATGAAAATGTATATGTATTATATTAGCCATAGTCTATTCCTAGGATATAGCACCACAAGCTATTTTATTTTCAACTCCGGTTGCAACTTCACTAATTCTTACATCAGTTGCTGCTTCATCATAGTTTCCATCCGAATCGTAACAAACATTCACCATTCGAGTGTGGGTAACAGAGCCTTCTGTAAACTCAACTTGAATGTCTTTACAAGGCTTCTCATTTGTAACTGTTTTACTCTCATCTTCTGGATCAGGCATGGTTGATGTTCTTTTTCCAGTGAAAGTTTCTAGTTTTTTAACTGTTACTGTCATTTTTCTCTCCTTTATGTATTTGCGTCATAGACGTCTTTGGTTATTTCTTCATACTCCTTTACAGGCTTTGAGTGAGTAGCCATGGCTACTACTAATAAATCTGCAGGAGTTTCTGCAGCAAGATATTTGATTTCAGTATCCTCTAAATCTTGAGGCGGGCCTGGGTTAAATAAAGTTGTTTTATAATATTTCATTCTTTTTCCTCTAAAAGTTTTTTAAGTTGATCTATTTGTTCTTGTTGTTCTTTAATGGCTTCTATTAATAGAGGAACCATCTTTTCATATTGAACAGTCATAAACTCTTCTCCCGATTTACTATGTCCTTTTTTATTTGGATCATAGTCAAAGGGAGCTCGTTGTACAGCGGCTGGCATAACTTTTAACACATCCTGTGCTATTACTCCAGCATCATCTTTTGTCTGATCTGGTTCAAATTCGTATTTAGCCATCATATCTTCTCTCCAATCAAAGATATAACCACCTAATGATTTTACTTTATCTACTGCATTTTCAATTATTCTGAAGTTTTCTTTTAATCTTTTATCAGAAGTATATGCGTATATATTACTTGTTGCGCGAATATGATCATCACTTTTACCAATACTAAATATCTCTGTTGGAGAACTACCTAAGGGATGATCATTATAGAATCTTGTGCCAAGGTAGTTTTTGTGGCCTCCTATTCGTACACCTGTATGATAACCTACACACAAATCTGGGTATGGATGTGACCATCCTCCAGACATTTGAAATCCAAAAGAATATGCACCAACAGATGAGTTTGTATTTTGACCTGAAGTATTTGTTGTAAAATATCCCTCCTGTCTGAATACTTGACCATCTTGCTGAACAACAGTAGAGTTAAAATTAGCTGTACTTGTCGCCGTCATAACCGCAACATTAAGATCCAGACCAGTAAGTGAAACATTAGTATTAGTAACTGACATATTGGCAGATGTGCTTCCTCCTCCATAAATTCTTGTAGCACTACTTCCACCAGCATTCCCATACCCGATATACATACCATCAGAGCCTGCAGAGCTACCGCTATTTCTAATAACTCTTGCATTTATATAAGTATCTGCACTGGTAGACATACCTGTTGAGGCCATAAAACTACTTGCATGTTGCCCATCAAGCAGATCTGCGTCAAGTCCTGAGCCGGATCCATCGTTTCCTTGGTGCCATATTCTATGTTTTGTTGTGCTGCCAACGCTCCAGCCACCCCAAGCTAAGTCATTAATATCTGCAGCTAATCCAAAGAAACCAGCATAATCACTGCCGATATGAAAAATTAGTGCAGCATCTCCGCCGTTTGCAGTTGGACCATATATTTGTATTGGAAATCTAGTTGATGAACCTGCTGAAGCAATATATTGTCCTGAGTTACAGTAATAATTAATAGTTTGATTGGAACTAGTTGAACCAAAAGTATCAGATGCGTCACTTCTTAGGAAATTGCTTGCATGAAGGTTGTCAACTGTATCGGCATTTGTAGCAGTTCCAGTGAGTGCTCCCACAAAAGTTGTAGCAGTTGCAGTACCACTTACTGTAAGACTATTATGAACTGTAACATTAGAACCCGACGAGGCACTTCCACCTCCGCCAATTGTCATTAATAATTCTTCGCCACCATTACCATTACCACTATTGTTGGTATCAGTAGTGGGAGAGTTATCGTAGAATCTAATTCCGGAATAACCGGCACCAATACGAATACCAGTATGATAACCAATAATTAAATCAGAATAATTCGTGCCTGACCAAGAGCCATTTGCAACATCAACACCCATTGAGTAGTGATTTGCGTTAAACGTGGTTCCGCCAGCACCAGAATGGAAACCTAATTTAAACCCACTACCTGTCATAGTATTTGAATTTTTAGGCAAGTATCCTGATGGATTACTTGCTGCGTAATAATACGACCCTTGCTGACCATCTAGCAGATCTGCATCAAGTCCTGAACCAGCGCCGTCATTAGCCGCATGCCAAACTTTATACTTATTTGCTCCCATTGACCAGCCACCAATAGATAAATCATTTGTAGCTCCATCAATTCCAAAATAGAAAGCATAGTCACTACCTATATGAAAACTCATAAATGCATCTGCATTTACACTTGGTTGAAAGCACTCTAGTCTTGAAAGATAGGATGATGCACTATTCATGCTTTGACCTGATGCGTTTTCAAATCGAACTAGATTTCCAGAACCCGGAGTGCCACCAAAAGTACTGCTAACATTTCCTACTCTTGCCAAATCAGTAGAATGAAGACCGTCTAACAAGTCTGCATCAAGTCCTGAACCTGCACCATCATTACCAGCGTGCCAATATTTAGAGCCAGTATTGTCTGCGTTACCTTTCCATAAATCTCCATCGGATCCCATCCAGGCAACAGCACCACTTGCACCAGAGCCAAATGCTACGCCTGCAGTGCCAGAATAGTGATTTAAGTACATTCCTTTATTTCCGCCAGAATCTAAGTGTAAGTTTCCATTTGTTGTAACTACAGAAGCAATTGCATTACTATTCGCTGCGGAGTAGCCGTTTCCTCCAACTCGTAGAGTTGAAGACCAAGTGCTGTTTGGGCCATAATCATGACGAACATCAGTGCCAACGCTATCATTTGTATCGCTTCTTAGGAAGGACAAAGCTTGTATTCCATCAACAGTGTCTGCATCAAGTCCAGAACTTGCACCATCATTTCCAGCGTGCCAAACCTTATTACCGCCTATCTCAAGCTGTCCGGCACTATTATCCCACTCAAACTTTAATGTACCATCAGCATACCACTTATAATTGTTATCTGAGTTAAACCACATGGTATCTGATTCAATACCAATTGAATAGTCTCGTCCCGATCCATTAGAATATAGAACTAGTCGAGCACCTGTTGTTGCATCGCTTGATGTTGGGGCTTGAATATTTGAGCTCGTAAAAGTTATCTTTGATATGCTCGTAAGAGAGCCTGCAAGATTTACTGTCGCAGAGCCGCTTGTTGCTCCACCAGTTAGATTTGTGCCTGCAACAACTGCTGTAATATCACCACTACCACCACCAGTTGCAAAAGTTAGATTACCACTTCCATCTGTTTGTAAAACTTGCCCCGCAGTGCCGTCAGAAGTTGGAAGAGTGTACGCACCGTTTACATTGACTGTTCCAGTTGTTTGAACACCCGTAGAAGTTGTTGCAAATTTTGCTGAACCATTATGATATAAAGTTGCCGCACCACCAACTCCGAGAGTAAGCATATCTACTCCACCATTTGTTTCTAGCTGAATACTATTTGCTGATCTTATATATAAGCTTCCTCCAGTATTTGCCATATATGAATGACTACCATCATGATAAATTTGCAAATCATCACTTGCACCAAAGTATAATTTTGCACTATCAGATTTAAATGCAAAGTTTGATCCTGTAAATCGCAACTCACCAGTTGAGTTTATAATATGGCTGTTTGTACCATCATGATAAATTCGTAAATCTGTGCTTGCTCCGAAATATGCGTTTACATTGTCGCCAAGCGTTAGATTTCCTGTCATTGTGCCGCCAGCACGCGCTAATAAGTTATGTGCAGTTATTCTCGCATCTGCTCTTGTATTTGTAAAGTATAAAGCACTCGAATGTTCTGTAATATCATTACTGTCGAGCACAACATTTCCGCCAAGACTTGCGCTTTCACTATTTACACTAAATGTAGAGTTTGCCAGCTTTGATAATGAAATTGTGGGTAATTTTCCTGCAGGAATAGTAGGCAAGCTGGCAGCATCAAATATACCGTTTGATGGCGCTACGAGTTCCGCAAATTTTCTACCTCTTGATTTAGCCATTTATTTCTCCTTATGAATTAGTAAAATACGTTCCACTGACGTATAGATAGTCTGCACTTGAAAAGTTACTTGCATCCCAATAATTCCACCCCGCATTATCATATTTTTGTAAAAGAGTTATATAGTTATTGCCGGGGGAGGCTTCTCCAAAAACTCCATAAATATCTGCATCTACATTAACATTGTGTCCTGCAAGACTAAAATAAGCATAGTCTCCCTGATGACCAGAAATATTAGTAACATTTGCAAAAGGAAGACTAATTTGCATATATCCTGAAGCAGATGTAGTTGAAAATCGAATTCTACCATTTACTGTTACTTGTCTACCAATTTTTGTATACATAAGAGCGTCATTACTTGTATTCATTGTCGCGGTTCCACTTTGAACAGTAATAGTAGGAAGATACTGACCCTCTTCATAGTCATCAAGTACAGAAGATGATACTGTTTCTCCAGTTGCAGTATCAGCAGCATTAGCAAAACTAATGCCTTGACCTGTCGGCATCTCTATATCTCCGCGTATGACTTTTATAGTACCAGATCTGTCAACACGTAACTGCTCTTCCAGTGTAGTGGTGGCTTGAGGTGTCGTGTAAAACGACAGATAACCATCTGAATCGGTTGCACCATGAGCACTTTGAGCAAAAGCTTGTATGGAAGCAGAAAAATTAACTGTGGTACCAGAATCCTCTGTGCCTCCAAAGAATATTTTTCCTAAAGAATTGCCTGTACCGATTGTAGCATCATATCGTGCAAGAACCATTTCACCGCCGTCTGGCTCGACAAGGTGCAGTTCTGCTCCAACAGTGTCTCCTACTTGTCGTCCTCCGGATCCAATTGAAAGGCTTCCTCTAAAATGGTTTGGTTGATCTTCACTGTTCCAGAAACCTTGTTCGACCCCTAGCATATCAAGATAAACACCCGCTACATTTCCTGTTCCGTCTACTCGAGTTGATAAGTTTGTTCCGCTTAGATGCAGTCCGTAAAAGTTTGTAAACTTATGTTCCGCCGAACTATCATCGTCGTAGAGCCCTCTAAATATGTATCCGTCTGTTGTTGTACGCCCTGTTCCTGATGCATCCGTTTCAATTTCTGCGTAACATCCAGTAAGAGAGCTATGTGCAACTTCATCTGAAGCACCGGTAATTACTTTATTATAGCTACCATATGCATTAGTAATAGTTGAACCTGCAGAACCATTTATACTTGCTTGACTAAAAGTACCGTATGTAGTTGAAATTGTTCCTCCACTATTCGGGTCAGCAGTTGCTTGATTAAAGCAGCCGTGTAGTAAACTTACAGTTCCGCTACTATGCTCTGCCTCTCCTGTAAAGTATCCTCCATAAATAAGATCAGAGTCTCCGGTGGCTTTTACTAAACTTCTAATTCCATACAGTCTGTGCTCATTAGTAGTATCTCCTCCTGTAGCACTTGAGTTCAGTGCGCTATAGATACCGTAGTTTGCTCTATCTGCTGTTAAACTATCACTTCCACTCAGAGTTGTGTTAAAATATGACATCATAAAAGAAGAATCTGCTGTTGTGCTCTCTCCTAAAATATAAAAATCCTGTGTGGCGGCAGTTTTTACGTGCAACTTATTCCATCTAGCGCCAGCATATCCAAGACCCATTGTTTCTGTTGTAGTGGGACTTAGCCCTGTTTCACTCATTCGGATTCTTTCAGTTAATGTACCATTATTTATAGTTGCTAATCTAAGAACAGGACTCGTCCCTCCATCTGTTCCGGAAATTCGTACTCCGTAATTTGTGTCTCTTGTTAGTTTTAAATTTACATTTTCACTCGCAGCATTAACATGAAGTTCTGCCGTAGGAGAAGCTGTGCCTATACCAACATCACCGCCGCTGGTAATGCGCATACGTTCGTTGGCACCGGCATATAGCGCCATAGCATCACCCGAAGCAGCAACATTTACGTAGTTATCTCCTGTTGTATTTGCATCAACTAAACCTATTCTTGCCGAGGTGCTGCTCGTGCTCGTAAAAGAGGCAGCAATTTGAACACCCGCTGAATTTACGCTTAACTTCCTTGCTGGACCTGTAGTACCAATACCAACATTGCCGCTGTTGTCTACAACTAAACGATAGGCACTTGCATTATTGTCGTAAAGTACAAATCTATCCGACTGTGTGTTCTCAAAACCAAGCTGCCAGTGAGGAGACTCTCCGTTCTCAAAAGTTATGAGAGGATCGGTGCCATTTATTGTAAGAGGAGTTGCAGGGCTTGTAGTACCAATACCAACACGATTATTGCTACTATCTACTTTTAATGTAGACGTATCAACAGTTAAGTCTCCGCTTACATTTAAACCCGTAAGTGTACCCACAGAAGTAATACTTGTCTGTGCTGCATCAAGTTGTTCTGATTTTACTTTTGTGAGTGCCATTTTTTACTCCTATCCTGGGGTTGTTGCAGTTGCTGCCATGTGAGCTGCATAAGCTGTTTTTGCCGAGTCTGTATGCATTGCATCACAGATTGCTTTTACTTCTGCACTTGCTGAAGACCAATCGTCTTCTGGATTTACTGTATGACGATGAAAACTTCGGCTAAGTTCTACTCCGTCATCTTTGATTACTGTAGCTGTGCGAACTTGAACTATTTTCCAGCCTCCGCAATCTACTATTTCTATTTTATCTTCTACTGTTTCTTTTGTGAGGGACATTTTTTTCTCCTTTTGTGTCCGTATCTATCTCCGATAGATATAAGTTTGAAAATTAAGTTGTTTGATATGTCATTGAAAACATACCCCGGTTGAGATCTATAGTTCCACTTTTAAATCCATTTTGATTTGAGTTTAAAAAATAACCTTTAGTTCCATTACAAACCCAAGTTGTATCGCTACAATTTGACGCAAGTCCATATCCAATTGAACCCGCATGCCAATTAGTGGCATTAAAAGGCAGAGTTTGTATAATTGCTAAAGTTCCATCTGTAGGAAAATTGCTAATAGCAGATATATAAAAGGTTATGTTTACCATTCGACCTATTTTCACATAATGAGCTGTGCCTATAGTAATCGTTGCATTGCTGGAGGCACCATCTCTGGTAAGGCTAACACCGAAAGTGCCCTCTTCATAGTCATCAAGTACAGAAGATGATACTGTTTCTCCAGTTGCTGTATCAGCGGCATTGATAAAGCTTACTCCATGTCCTGCACCAAATTTTAAATCTCCATCTATAATCCTAAGGTCTCCATCACTTTTCATAGTTGTATGAGCACTACCATTTACTAGAAATGCCATCTCTGGGACATTATGACGATATTCTATGTATCCATCGTATCTACCTGTTCCACTACTTGCATCACCAAAATAAATTGCTCCTACGCTACTTGTTCCACTATAAAAGTTTAGAGATGCATGATTATTTCCATTACCGATTTGTACTATAGGAGTGCCATTTAAAATATTTAAATCCGTAGTAGTGCTTCCTACAATTAAATTACCTGTCGTTGCATCAAATCGAGCACGCTGAGTATTATTTGTTTTAAATTGTATTGCACGCGTCCCTACAGCTTGTAAACCAATGCCATGACTGCTGTCCGAGTAAACTTCTCCCACTAGAGTTCCATTTAGTTCTAAATCTAATAAACCTCCACTTGTTCCATTGATTGTAAGAGCAGTGTATCCACTATAACTATTTGGACTTGCAGTACCAATACCAACATTGCCACTGGCGTTGATGCGCATGGCTTCCTGAGGCGAAGTTGTCCCTGCTAAGCCTTGAATTAAATTGAAAGTCATAGCGGCGTTGTTTGCCGCACCATTCCAAGTTCCAATTCCTATAACTTCCACTGAACCTACTTCTCCAGAAGAGTTTGTAGAGTTATCGTTAGAATAAAAACGTAATTTTCCTATTGACGGGTAACTGTCAATGGCCGCCGCAGAATTAAGTGTAATTACAGAATTTCCTGTAGAGCCTTTAACATCCAAAAGTGAAGTTGGAGTTCCGCCGATGCCCACGTTGCCCGCCTCTGTAATCCTAAATGTTTCTTGCGCGTTCCCAGAAGCGTCTGACTGCTCTATGTAAAAATCCGACCCTGCATTAGCCGCTACTCTATCGGCAACGAGGTGCACGTCACAAGCAGTGTTACCTGCACTTATAACACCTAGCCCAACTGCCACTTCTGTTCCTGCGGCACTGGTAGTATTGACAACTTCCAAACCTGTATATCTGCCAGAAGCAGCACCAGATGATGTAATTGCTCCTACACTGAGCGAAGTCAAAGTTCCAACACTTGTAATATTTGTCTGTGCAGCAGTTGCCAGAGTTCCGGAAATAGTTCCTGCAAAAGTAGCATTTTGTGAAGTATCTATTGTTAAAGCTGCAGTATTGTCGGTATATAAAATTAAAGAATCGGAGGTAGAGCTACCCATTTGCACAGTGCCTCCACTAGTTTGGATAAAACCAGTTGCACTTGTGCCAGTTAAAGTTATAGTATCGCCATTTATGCCTATATTGTCTACAGTCAGTGCTGTCAAAGTTCCTACAGACGTAATATTAGGCTGTGCCGCAGTTGTAAGTGTAAGTGCGGTTGCTGATAGTGATGCTGGTATGGTTGTTAAAGCCATCTATTACTCCTTTACTGCGACTCCTTCGCTGTTTACGCTGACGTCTTCTGGATACACAATTACATCATCGTCAAACTCTAAGTAATTATCTGTTACTTTTACTCCTTCTGGAGAACGTGCTTCATGATCTTTATGATCGAACTCTTCTAGTAAAAATCCAATTATTGTTTTATCTGAATCGTTATAAACTGTTCGTAATTTTTGTGTCATAATATATATCCATAAATAAGAAATTGCCTGCCCGCTACAGTTGGATTTAATCCCGTCAAGGCAGAAGCGCTATAAATTTCAAATGTTTGATCGGAAGGAAAATTACTATCATTTCCCATTCGATGTTGAACTCTTAATCTAAACTGACCTGTCTCACCATAACCACTATCTCCTGTATTTGGAGCGTGTCCAAAGCCGGGACCAAAATTGAAATAATGAGTCTGAGTTGAGTTAGACCCAAAATTATTTATCCAAATCATATTTGAGAGTCGATTTGCTCCATATTCTCCTACACCTACAGTGCTTAAATATGTATAAAGTCTAAAATACATTGCAAAACCATCTTCAGATCCGCTTCCTGATTGATTCATAGCGGATGTAAGCTCTGATCGTTTTACAAATGGATAATAAGTTTGAGCTGCTAGATTGCCAGAGAAGCCAAATTTCATTACGTGCCTGTTGTATATTCCGGCAACCTCTATATTTCCTCTTGCTACATATGTTCCGGTATCTCCGCTTGTTGCACTCCAACTACCTGCAAGGGATTGAGAAGGTGTAATAGATGTATTTGTTTTTTGTGTATTATTTGGTGCATTTCCATGACTACTTATAGCAAGATTTCCCTGCTCAGATAATTGCATCTTTTTTTGATTGTTGGTGTAGAAACCAATTGGTACATTAATAATTGATTTAATTCTAAATTCACTGCCTACAGACTGCAGTTGATGATAAAAAGTAGAGCCATTATTTGCTGTAAAACTTAATTCACCAATATCATCGGCACTTCTGCCACGAATTTTAATCGCTTGTGCGGATGAATTCGATAATATATCTAAAGGGTGGTTAGGTATGATATTACCAATACCGACGTTGCCACTGCTATCAATAACAGCTCTTACATTATTATTTGTTGCAAACTCAATACCATCTGCTGTTGTTGTTCCTAAGAACATATTGTTTGCAGCACTACCGACAAATCTGTTTGCAGAAGATCCTTCAACGCCAAAATATGCCGTTGCTTCATTATTTTGTATTCTTATAGAGCGTTCAGTAGAACCAGAATCATTAAGTAAAAAGTTGCCTGCATCTATTTGCACCATAGAAAGATTCTGGTAATAAGCATTTGTAGCATTTACATAAAATTTGCGTGAACCTGCTGCGGTAATACCCAAAGCATTTGTAGTAACTCTTATAATGCCTGTGTCTGTATCCTGAGCGAAAGTAAGAGCAGGAGCAGCATTAGATCCATCAGGTATGCGTATAGTACTATCAAACAGGGCAACACTACCCGCAACATGTAATGCTTCTGTAGGAGCGGCTGTAAGAATTCCAACACGTCCGCCCGCCGGTTGAAGGTATAAATCCCTGTTATTTGATACAGTCGCTTCAGTAGCTTGAATTGCTAAACCACCACGATTTGAGTTGGCAGCTTTTTCCACCATAAAATTGGCACGCATGTTAGTATTAGCAGAATCACGTAAAGCTAACTGCATATTCGTTTGCCCTGAGATAGAGGCTCCCAGTGTAGCTTGAATAGTACCTGTATTGACTATATTGGCGCTACTTGTGATAGCACCACTAGAGATTGTGCCTGCAAAAGTTGCATTTTGACTCGAGTCAAGTGTTAAAGCTGTTGAGTTACTTGTTTTAAACACCAGAGGTAGTGCAGGAACTACATTAATTTCAAACTGACTCGAAGAGTAAGTCAATGTTGTTTTAAGAGCTTCTCCTACCTCAAAATCTATGATGCTTCCAGAAGATCCATTGACTGCAAGTACCCCATAATTACTAACGGAGCGCGGTGAAGAAGTGCCGATGCCTACATTGCCGCTTGTATTTAGGCTTGTCAGTGTGCCAAGACTCGTAATATTTGTCTGTGCTGCACCTGTAACCGTGGCTGCTGTACCAGATACATTTCCAGTAACATTTCCAGTTAAAGCTCCTACAAAAGTTGTAGCAGTTGCAGTACCATTTACATCAAGCAAAGTACTTGGTGTAGCTGTTCCGATACCTACGCGACTGGCACTACCGTCCACCACAAACGTGCCGTTGTCCACATTCAAATCATGGGTAGTTGCGCTCGTATCAAACATTTGGGGTGTTATTTTAGTGAGTGCCATTAGTTTTGCTCCTAAATTGCCGAAATTATGAAGGCGAGTAAGTTTTCGTAACAAACATTTAGTCTGGTCTGCTCATTGCCTTCATCGTCTGTTGTCGTTGTTGATTTGTAGACTTGATAGTCGTTAGGATCTAAGCCTTGAGCCGCGAACTCTTCTGCTAATTCCTGAGCAACGACACCAAAGTGAATGTTGGCGTTATCACCATCTTTCTCTACAGCATCAATGAACCTAAACGCTTTCAGTAAACCTTTAGCTGCAATCGCTACATTGCGTTCTGCATCCGTTAAGTCACGAATGTCCTGCTTCATGCTGCGGTCAGAGGTTTGGTATGTTGAACCACTGCGGAAGATGTCTTTGAATGTATAAGTACTACTACCCAAATTAACTGTATTAGGAATTCTACTTACACCCTGAGTAGGCTCTACAGTAACTCCATTAAACATGAAGCCACCACTTGCATGACCAATATATGGAGCACCTCCATATATCCCAATAGTTCCATAATTTGTACCTGCTTGTCTTAAACTAACTAAAGTACCATTATTTCCCATTCTATTTAAGTATAAACACGTATCTTGATGATTAGCGATTTGCACTTCACCAGCACTATTATTAATTGAAGTGCCTGTACCACTTGTATTGTTAAATACATTTTTATCGGTAATTCCTCCAAAAAGTATATCACCGTTGCTGTTGATACGCATCTTTTCAGAGTATCCACTGGAGCCTCTAGTATTAAATGCCATATCCCCATAATGATTTGTATGGTCTATATTCTGTGCATTAATAGAAACAGTTTCTCCAGCATTACCTGATTCAAAGCTTAATTTAGCATAATTATTTGCTGTAGTATTTGCATTCTGTATAACTAATGTTGGGCCGGTGCTTCCAATACTTGTTGCAGTTCCATATCCTTTAAAGTAAGCTACTCTACCATCTGTTCCATTTGTTTGAAGTCCTTTAACTTGTAGAGCAAAATTATTTGTTGCAGGAGTTTGGTTTATACCGACTCTGCCGCTGCTGTCGATGCGCATTTTTTCAGTAATGCCTGTAGTATTTCGATTACCGTCTCCATCTGTTCCAAAAATCAAATTACCACTATACCCAGTACTTCCAGTGGCAACTATACCTGCGTGAGTCCATGTTCCTGCATTGGTAACATTATCAGTAAAAACAATACCTTGTGTAAAATCAACAGTTCCGTCTGCATTATTATTTTGCAGGTTTAAGATTCCTGGTCCATTGAATTGATTATAAGCAGGTAGAGTTGTACTACCTATGTGTACTCTGCCGCTGCTGTCGATGCGCATGCGTTCTGCGGCACCAGTTTTAAACTGTATAGTCTCAGTGCCAAACTCAGCACCACTATCTGCTGTTAAAACTAAAGAACCGCTTAAACCTTGTATCGTTGCGTCATAGTTGTTGTCGGTATCGGTAAACTTAAGAGTTGGTGTAGCGTTTGAAATTTGAACAACGCCGCTGGAGTCGATGCGCATGCGTTCTGTGCCAGCAGTTCTGTGAATCCAAGCGTCACTAGAGTGGTCGTAGTCTATATATCCTGCGTCAGAAGTGTCTGCGGCAATAAAACGAGACAACCCTGTAGTGCCTGCTGAAACTCTTATTTGATAATTGTTAGCGTCAGCTGCACCAATACCCGCGTTGATGTTGCCTGCAAGAGTTGCAGTTCCATTATGAGTTAAACCGCCACTACCTGTTACTTGAAAAATAACATTGTTGCTAGAATCAAAACCTTGAAAAAGGCTATTGCCATCACTTGTAACAAATGCGGTTACAGCTTGTTTACCGCTTGCTGCTCTTGCTGAAATAGTACCATTATTTACTAGATTACCAACTCTAAGCTCTGCAGCTTCTACATTGCCTGCAAAAGTTGAATTTTGACTTCCATTAATTGTAAGAGCTGCTGTGCCGCCTGTTTTCAGAATCATTGATCCGCCAGAGGCATCTATTGCACCGTCTGCTGTTCCTTCTGCGCGAAGTTTTAGAACATCTGTTCCAGCCTTTCCTATACGAACAATGTCTCCATTTGAGCCATCATTTACAAGAAGAGCAGCAGTTGCGCTTCCTCCTACGACATGAAAAGTTTGAGCAGGACTTGCAGTACCAACACCTACACGACCAAGAGTGCTATCTACTTTGAGAGTATCTGTATCTACAAGCAGAGTCCCAGATACAGTAGTATTTCCACTTACAGTTAAATGACTACCTGAAGTAGTAGTACCTGTAACAGTTAAATTACCTGGTGTTGTAAGATTACCGCCAAGTTTTGCACTTGTAACTGCGTCATCTTTTATATGTACTGTATCAATTGTATCATTTACAGGAACATTTATCTCGGTTTGCGTAAAGGTTGCAACTTCAATCGTTGTACCATTTGCAGGAGCAGCAGAAAAACTAAGCGTAGTTCCCGATGTAGAGTAGGAAGTCTTTTGCTGATAAACACCATCAATGTGTACAATCGTATTATTCTCATTGATTGGATTTATGCTCATCGTAAATGATGTTGCACTTCCGTCACCCGAGAAGGTTTGAATATTTAAGTTGTTTCCGCTTACACCAGCTTTTACAGAGTAAACTACAATTTTTCTTGTGTTTGCAGGTGCAGAGCTGAATGTAAGAGTTGTACCACTTACAGTATACGCATCTGTTGGAGTTTGGTAGATACCATCAATGTGTACAATACAGTCATTTGGGCTAGATACTGCTTGTGACAAAGTAAATGCAGTTGTTGAGCCATTGGCTGTAAAAATATCCGTAGTAAATGTATTTGTGCCACCACCACCGATCGCACCCCAAGATGAAGTGTATCCTTCAAACTGGCTAAGAGTGCTATTGTAACGAAATTGTCCTGCAGCAGGACTTCCAGGTCTCTGTGCAGTTGTGCCTGCAGGCATGTTTGCCGCACCCGTAGTAGCCGTAAGTCCAACTTTTGTTGCTAGACTGTTTGTAACTGACGTAGAAAAGTTTGCATCGTCTCCTAACGCGGCGGCCAGTTCATTTAGAGTATTTAAAGTTCCCGGTGCGGAATCCACGAGATTTGTAACAGCAGTATCGACGTAAGCCGTTGTAGCAATCTTCGTACTATTATCACTCGCACTTTGCGTGGTGCCCGTTGTACCAGTATTTATTGTTCCGGATAGATCCCCCGAAAAAGTTGTTGCGGTGACAGTACCAGTTATAGTTACGCCACCCGTTACGGTTTCTAGCTTCTTGGCATTGTTATGATAAAGTTCAACAGATCCATCCTCTATGGCCTTTATCATAGTTTCATTTAGAGCAGCATTTTTAACTTCAAGTGTGCTAGCACCTATTTGTAGATCACCAGTACCAGTATCTTTAATTATGCTATCTGAACCATCATGTAAGATTTGGAGATCATTACCAGTGCCAAGCCTGAGTATTGCATTATCAGCAAAGTCAAGAGTGCTACTAATAGATGCTTGCTGGAATCCAAGAGAGACTTCAATTCCAGAACCATTCGGTGGTGCGGTAGAAAAAGTAAGAGTTGTACCGCTTACAGAGTAGTTCGATTTTGATTGGTATACACCATCTATAAATACATTTGTATTATTTTCATTTACTGGATCAGTTGAAAGTGTAAAAGCTGTAGTTGAACCGTCTCCAGAAAAAGTATTTACAGTAGTATTTGCATTCAGAATCTTGCGATTGAATGCAATTATTTGAAGATCATCACCACTTGAAGCAGCATCAGTAAGAACAATAGAAGTACCATTTGAAGCTGTATAGTCAGTCGCAGGATCAAGAAGAATACCATTTAAATATACTTGAAGTGCTCCTGCGGTATATGCAAGGGTGTTTGAGTTTGCATCAGAACCAGAAAAAGAGCTAGTAGAACTTGATACATCGTACTTAAATTCAGTAATAGAAGCACCTGCATCAACACTGGCTCCGCCTCCTCCTCCAGAAGATGCAATTGTTATACTATCTCCCGCAGCACTTGTAGTAAGAGTAACATTACTTCCTGCTACAAGAGTAAGGGTATCATTTGCTTGGTCGGCAACTACGCTGCCTTGTCCAGAAACGGCAAAAGTACCAAAGGAGTTTCCTGCAGCAGCGGAGTTAGTAATTGTTACACTGTCTGCACTTGCGTCCGTAGTAAGAGTTATACCTGTTCCGGCTACAAGAGTAAGATTATCATTTGTTCCATCAGCAGCTACAGTTGATTGTCCAGATACAACTACATTTCCAAAAGCATTTGCACCTGTTGCTGAGTTGGTAATTGTAATAGAATCCGCAGAGGAGTCTGTAGTTAGGGTTATGCCTGTTCCGGCTACAAAAGTAAGAGTATCTGTGGTAGAATCTGCAACTACATTGTTTTGCCCAGATACCGCAAAGGTACTAAAAAGATTTTGACTACCACCTCCGCCGGAGGAAGCAAAAGTTATAGTGTCACCACTAGCATTTGTAGTAATAGTCATATTACTACCAGCAACAAGCGTAAGCGTATCGGTCGCAGAGTCAGCAACTACATTTGACTGTCCAGAGACAGAAATAGTTTTAAAGGCTTCAGTTACGGTTCCAGAGCTACCTCCTATCTCTACAATAGAGTCAGAACCATCATTCTTTTTGATGAACATTTTACCATCATATGTATTGATGGCTACTTCGCCCAGCTCTAAATCTGAGGTACCGGGAGTATTGCCAGAAACGGAAGACCGTTTTAGCTTAATCGTTTGTGCCATGTGGCTCCCCTAAAACTGCGTATATACGCGAG
>VMHT01182556.1_pt1 | contig 16874 bp, 29 predicted proteins | sample 4693611 | NCBI WGS metagenome assembly VMHT01 (sample SAMN12280063, study PRJNA550983) | marine metagenome | isolation source: seawater sampled from same location over 5 years 0.02-0.2 micron viral filtrate | place: USA: collected off the coast of southern California halfway between the port... ...
CCATCACTAAAGTGGTGACGCGTCTCTAACTCGATTGTATCGCCTTTTAACATTAACGATTGTAACTGAATAATATCGTCTTGTGTTGTTATTTCATTCACGAACTAATCTCATAATCTATTGATAACAAGTGGAATGGCGTAGCATCTGGCACAGTAATTACAGGCGCTATTTCACGACCCCAGCCATTACCACCATTATTGTCTTCTATAATGCCTGTAGACGGCTCTAACGAAGTGTTAAGTGGGCTATCATCAGCACCACCAAACTCTCTTACAGGCACAGCCACACCATCTATATTAACACCTGCTGAATTAATTACACGTAAATTCATTCTTCTAATCAGTTTTAGTGCCATTTGTATATTGTCGCCATCTCTCATGAGAACAGCTATAGGCATTGGTTTTACTTCCGGCACGAAGTTTCTACCAATTTCTATTGTAGCATTTAACTTTCTTTCTTCAGAGGTCAGGGATATTGAGTTTCCATCACTTGCCCCACCTTCAGGATTTAAATATCGTGGGGGCAAAACACTATTACCTGCAACAAGATTCGTAACTTGTGTGCCTTTTAAATGCTTTAAGCCTGTAAGTATTTGACTATGGTAATTACCATCTGAATCAGGGCTTGACGCAGGCTCAAACTTTATAGAGTAATCAAGCAAATGCTCAAATGTAAGCCTGCTTATATTCCAATTATAGGTGTAGTTAGATGCATTCCCTACATTAGATAAAACGTGTAAAACATTATTAACTGCTACAACCTGCTCATACTTATCTGTTGCACCTGAAAAAGCTACATTATTAGGATTGGTTAAAATTTGATCAGCAGGTACAGCAGTACGAACTTGGTCAAACCTTACAAATCCATTTACGTCTTGCTCACGCAAAGTGTTTAGAACTACAGCAGAGCCATCACCATTAATAATAAATACATAGTTAGCATCTTTAGATGTAGTAGTTGTTATTGCATCAATATCTAATGGATTTTTAATTAAGTGTGTAGATAAGACAGATAGGTCTACACTTCTAAAACCTTCTTCACGATAATCAAATACAAACTGCCTTAAACTTTTACCATTTCTATCAATGAAAAGAGTAGTGCCATCAAGTGCAAGTGTAGGCACATTTTCGCTAAAGCTACCATGCTGTGTTTGTTGTTCCGCACCTAGTGTAGAAGGCGTGTTGCCAGTAATTGCAAACTCTGCGCCCTCGGTAAACACTGTAACACCACGACCACCAGTAACATCTACAATACGGCTCTTAGCCCCATTCATTGTAAATAAAAACCCTTCGTTGTCTTCACCGCGCTTAACAAGAAAATCGTGGTAAACTCCGGGTTCTGATGCCATTAAAACTTGTGGCTTATCGCGAGTACCACCAATCCACAGCCTGCCTTGTGCAAATACACCTAAGTTTGGATACCCTCTAGTTGCACTCCATATATCTTCTTTAGCATCTGATCCTCGCGTATAAGTCCCAAATGTAATACTGCTTGTTGTACCTGATGTCATAAAACCAGACATTTGATCAAAACTGTTAGCAGAATCACCGTTCATTACAACTTTATATTCATCAGAAGCTATTCTAGTTACAGTTATACCAGAGTCGCCAAATACAGGCATATCTTGTAAGTTTTTTTGCATTGCATTAGCTGTAGCGGTTTGTTGATCTTCATGTGAATCGCCATGAAAAGCAATTTCTTTACTTAGAACACCATCTACTTCTAATTGATATTTATTGCCTTCTTGAATATTAGATGGAAAAGTTACATGAACTTCTGCATTAACAATTTCTGGGCTTAACCTATCATTAAAATTATAGCGTGGCACATTTGTATATGGAAATGTATCGTAATAAAACTTATCGTCTTTGTTGTAATTGTATATAAGCCGTTTTGTTGGTTGATTCTTATTAAACAACAACAATACATTTTCGTTAGCCGCTACACGATTAGGAAAATCATCTCCAAGCCCATGATTTATATCTTGAAAAAAAGTTGTAGCCGTATCTGTGACCTTGTAAATTCTTAAATTAGTTGGCGTAAAGAAGAGCAAAAAACTATTATCTTTATCAACCTCAAAAGAGTGCATTTTATATTTGCCATCAGGAGTGGCTTCATTAACTTTTAAAAAGTTTACATCTGTTATCTTTAAAGTTTCTGTGCCTAAGTCTGATGTTCCTTTTCTTATAAGCCGCCAGTATCTTCTAACACGCGTGTCAGGTCCTTCTGTGTCCGTAACTGGCACATCTATGGTTATTCTGAAGTCTTGTGTGAAGTTTGTGATTTTAGGTATATCTGCTTCTTTTACCCAGTCAGAATTATTGGCAGAGCTTTCTAAGTCAAACTCTGTACTTTCTGGTGTAGTAGTTGTCGTATCAAACTGTATTCCAAGTATATCAACAAATTTAATTGTAGATGTATTTGATCCGCCAAGATCGTGTTGCCAAGCTATCCAATTATCATTAGTGCTAATGCTTTTAGAAGCGTCTGCACCGCCACTGTCATAAGACGTATTGCCGTCATTGTCGCCAAGATTAGTTTCGTTTCCATCACCATTAGTGCCTGGGTCTGTAAAATTACCAGTTGCATCTCTTTCAGTAGGTCCAACAGGAACGCCGACAAACTCCGAACCCATACGTCTTCTGACACCACCTTGAGGCGAAGTCACAACATTTTTAGCTGTTTCCATGCCTTTGAAGTATTGACCTATATCAGTTCTTGATTTTACTTCTTCTGATAGTTCACCACTAACAAAGCTATTTTGTACAAAGTTACTTTTAGCCATTAGTACCTCACATCAAGGAATGGTCTGCTCTGTATAGGTGTAATAGGGTGTTGCTGTGAATCAGTATATCGTGCCATGCGAGAAGCATTAAGATACTCCTCTGCCATAATTTGTTTTGTTGTAGCGTTGTCGCGTACAGACATAGCAAAGTCTTTTGCTAATGCGTACTCAATCATCTTAGCGAAGTGTACAGGGAACTCATTCTCAGGTACATCAGCTATGTAATCACAGAACAAGTCACCGCTATGATTTACATATACTTTGTCCTCGATAATTTGGTATGGTTGATTAGGATTAATCTTAACCAAAGTAAGCAAGTCAGAGGGTAGTGTGTATTTAGCATTCCACTCTGTACCAATAATAGCTGTAGCATCTTTATTTAGTTGTGCTTTTTTTCTAGCAAAGCCCCAACGATACTTAGTTAGTTCAGCCTTAACGATATTATCATACAAGTTGTTAGCTACAACCTGCGCTCGTGCGTTGCCAGTAAGTGATGTTATTGGCAAATCACCTATCAGAATTAATGCGTTAGAAATTAGTTCTATTTTACTAGCCATGATTTACCTTTATGTAGAAATGAAAAGGGGGGCGAACCCCCCTTAGGTGTTACTAAGCCGCTACGTTGTCGTAGTTGATTTCAACTAGACCTGCAGTATCGCGGATAGCCGCGCCTGCTTTCAACATTCCGTTGCAAAGGAAAGAAACCTTCTCAGGAATATAGTCAATAGTAGTCTTGTTATCAACACCGATCGCTAAACCAACAGCATCTTTAGCAAATGCGTATGCTTTAACTTCAGCAGTTGAGCCATCAACTGTCAAACCGCCTTCTGAGCGATCTTCCATAGTGATAACTTTAAAGCCTGCAAATGTATCAATTTCGCCATTTACAAGAGCCTTAACGTTAGCGTAGTCAGATGATGAAGTTTTCTCAGCACCTAACAAGTCAGACAAACCTTTACCATTAAGAACACAGAAAAGATCGCCTGAACCAACGCCTGCTTTAACTAGTTCGATTTTAGCAGAAACAAGATCGTCTGGGCTAAGACCAGTAGTACCAGTACCAACAGTAGCACCCGGAGTTGCCGCATCCATAGCCGCAATTACTAGCTGATCAAGTCTACGACCTAATGCGCCTGCAATAGTTTGAGCAAGTTCTTGCTTCTCATCAAAGTTTACTTCAGCCGCATCAAAGATGTCAGTGAACTCAGGAGCAACATAGTTAGCTAGAGTAGCAGTAACTAAGCTGTGAGCAACGTTCATTGGAGATACGTCAGTAGAAGTAGTACCACGAGCCGCGGCAGTGCCTTTGCCCATTGCGCGGAACTTGTAAGTGTCACCAACTACGTTATTACGTACGGTAACTGCGTCACGAAGAAGTGAAGCGTTTTGGTAAGCATGCTTCACCATGCTGTCAAATTCTGTAACAGCTACAGGAGATAGATTTACACTCATTTTAATATCCTCGAAAAAGAGATTTAATTTAAAAGTTTTTCAAGGTTTTCGCTGAGTACCCAGTAAATTGGTCAGCATCCAACCTAAATTTACCGAGCCTATGGGGATAGGGTATTCGATGCGCTTATTATAACACCGAACACCCATACTTGTAAATATTAACCGCCAAACGATGCAATCATCTGCTGAACTTTGCGTTCATGGTTGGGATCAACACTTCTAAGGAACTGACCATTATCATGGCGTTTGAACATTTCTGCTTCTACATCTGCCCATGTAAGACCTTGCGGATGCTCGCCACCCTCAATGGGTAGTTTAGCAGGGACAGTAGCTTTTACTATGGCTTCAATAAGCTGTACGCTTTCTGCTGTAGTTACTAAGTCTTGCACTTGAGTATAAGTATCTGAGTCTAGGTTGTTCTTCAAAAACCCTTCAACATTCTTCAAACGCTGAGTAGCATTGTCACCTAGCTTTGCCATCTCTTGTTCAGCACTAACTTCTTCAACTACTTGCTCTTGTGCAGTTAAAAGTTCCCATGCACGACCATACGCCTCTTGAGACATATTGGTATCGTTAGCAAACTCAGTTAGTTCAGCGAGTAGCGCATCATCTTGCTCTACACCTTCAGGAGAAACATAACCATCCTTAGGCGCACCTTTAAATCCACCAAACTTCTTTTCAAGTTCAGTGTATGCTTTAGCTTGCTCTGCAACGGACTGGTACTTATCTGCTTTGTACCACTCTGGAGTTTCACCTGTACCTTTAATACCTTCAGCTAGAAAATACTCGTTCTCACCTAACGTGGGTTCGGCATTGTCTAACAAGGTATCAGAAGTAGTTTCTTGTACTTCGGCTTGTTCGTCTGACATATTAACCTCTTACTTTAGCTTGTTGTATTAAATTAATCACATACTTAACTACACCTGACTCACCATTATGATAAGCCGCTTCGTAGTTTACGTTCTGTGACTCAAAGGGGGTATCGTTGCCATAGATAAAACGAGACGTTAAATCTTCAAGGACTTTCTTTCCTTCAGGCGTAGAGAAACAGCCATTGTATGCCTTAGATAATTCAATGGCTTTTAGTCTCTGTTCTTCTGCGTACTTAGACTTGGTTTCCGAAGAAGCCTTGTCTATGTTGTTCCAACTCAAAGTATAGTCTGTCCTTGCATTGGTTGTTCACCTGCGGGCATACCTTGCTGTGCCGCTTCTGCGCCTGCTTGTATTATTGCTTGCTTCTCAGCTTCACTTCTAACAAGTGATGCAGGCATGCCTGCTTTATTAGCAACCCATGTACCAAAGTCTTCAAGTTTAAATCCAATCTTAGCTTGGTCAGGACCGGCATTTTGAAGTACAAACTGTACTGCTTGTTGGACAGTAAGTATATCTTCTGCATCCTGTTGCCTTGCTAGAGGGGACATAAACTTAATATCTATGTCTTTACCATTTAACTGAAGAGGCTGAATTAGTCCTCTACGAGTTAATATAGCAACAACACGCTTTATAATAGGGATTAATACTTCAGTTTGCAAGCGTCCAAATGCAGAACCAATTCTTTTTGCTAGTTCACGCGCCTCAATAGCTACTTCTGTAGCTGATCTTACAGCCCCTGTTGGGTCACGCAGATCATTGAATAACGCTTTTTTAATGTTCATTTGTAGGTCATTGATAACAAACTGTGATAATTGTAAGTTAGCACCAGTGTCTAATCGTCTTAATGATGGATTAGCGTTGTTGTTAGAACCAACTGGAATAACAACCCCCGGACTTATGCTAATATTGTAGGGGTTTGTAACGCCATCATCAGTAGCTGTGTACATACCTGCAAGGTCTATAGCCGCTTTCTGTAGTGTGAACTCTTTTGCTTTGTTTAATGATTTAACATCAGGTAATGCTTGCAGTGCAGGACCACGACCACGAATCTCACCTGCTACTTTAGAGTAACGACCAGTAACCCACGGTGATGTTGGACCAAAGTCTTCCATCCAACTTACGTGATCTTCTTTACCCACCCACAAGCAACCGTAATATGTTTTAGCTTTTGGTAAATAAACAACGCCCTCATAGGCTTTTACCATAGTCTCAGGCTTGTCTTTTATTACTTTAGCAATAGTTGGTGATGGCTTAAACCCACGCCACTTACGAGGCAAATCACTAGCCTTCACTTCAAATCTACGCCAATGTGTTTCAACATTACCCTGTGGACCTTCTTCAAAAGCTATACCTTTTTGTGGAATAGCACTAAATACAAGAGGCATATCATCATCTTCTACCTCGTCAATACGAAGTGTACCTGTGCCAATCAAAAGGTCTAGGGCGTGTTCATAGAACTGTGTAGCAAAGTTAGAACGATTGATGTAATCAAAGACTTCATCAGCTTGCTCTTCTAGGTTACGCTTAATGTCTTCTTCAGATACATTAAAGTCACCAGACTCTAATAGTTTTTTGACTCGAAGAGATGGCTCAAACGTAGCCCAACGCGACCAGATAGGTGCTATGTTTTCTTGTAGCTTACTTGCACCCTGTTGAATAGCTTCTAATGCAGTTGAATCGAAGATTTTGTCCATCTTCTTCTGCCCTGCTACTACTGTTTCAAACAAGTTTCTGTTGGGTAAAAAATATTCATAGGCATCATCTAACTGATCATGCCAGTGCGTAGCGCGTTTAAATGCGTTTGCTTCTCTTTTTTTAAGGTCTTGGAGAGAACCAAGTTCAGCAGGGAGCTTCATATTAAAATTCCCTATTTTTTTCTGAAAATTCTACAAAAGTTGATGTATCGCCTTTTGCAACAGCACCGCGATATGCAGAAAGCAAATCCATAGCCGTAGTTTGACCAGTGCTATGTTGAACGCTTTTTTGACCTTTAGGCTTTACCCCGATTCCACCGATTAGTGATTTTGCCCCTAACTGTCCTCGCGCTTGAGTTTTAAGCATACGTTCTGTTTTTGCTCTTTCTCTTCGCAAACCTATTTCGGTTCTTTTTTCTAAGGCTAATTCTTCAGGTGTTTTTACTGGTTGTCTAGGTCTGCTACTGCCCATTATGCTTCCTCATGTATTTTAGTAGTTGATATGGGGTCAGTATAAACGGATTGTTGATCCCTAATATCTGTTTGATGTGTCCTACACACGTATTCAACATAAAAAGATGCCGCTTGCACTTTCTAGGTTTAAATTTTAGTAGATAATATTTGTCCCCAATTATACCCTTTTTTGCTTCTTTTGTGAACAACTCTACTTCATCTGTCAACTTTCCATAGTGAATTAGACGATCTGCACTAGGAATTACCACATAACAGTGCCTCACACCCTTTTTTAAAAATGGACTCCACCAGTTTGATCTGTCGTTTGTAAACACGACATACACATCAGAAGACACTAAAGTTGACCTTAGCTTGTGTAGGTTTAGTAAACTTGCCAGTAGAGCGTAGTGCTGAGCGACCTTCACCTTCACCTTGTAATGCGTACTCAAGGGCTTCTACAGGGTGAGAGTATTCATTCTTATCTGGTTCATCAGTGTAGTGTTCGCCTGACTTCTGTACTCTACGGTAGCAGAATCCACCTTGTAAGCCTTTACGAATCATAGAGGCTTTAGGTAGGACAACAAATCGTGGCTGTCCATCCATACACATTTCTTTCATGGGTACTTCTAGGGCGGCTCTACGTTTCAGTGGGTCGTTAGAGGCTGTGGGTTGGCATGGAACACCTGCCGCACGGAGTATCTGGAATGGTGTATCTGAGTTGGCTTGGTTTTTATTGTTGCCAGAAGGATCACCCCACCCTTTGAACTCGTGATCAGGGTACTTTTCTTCAATATATCGTTTAAGTGTAGGTGCAAAATCAACAGCACCAGAGTCGGTAAGAACCATTTCATCAAAACATATCCATCTGCCTATGGCAGTTCGTTGTATAAACGCACACGCAGGTGTACGACCAAAGTCCATTCCTAAGACAATAGGGTAGTCAAGGGATGGTGTAAAGTCATCCATGTGTTGACAGTGTACGCTATCAGTGTACATAGGATGCACAGGCTTGCCGTTCGATACAAATCCATATTCATTGGCTAAGTTTACCTTTATCCAGTCATTAGACTTACCATTCAGACCACGATCATAGTAGCCTTCAGGTAGGTTTTTTAAGTTTTCAGCGTTAGGGTTTACTTTCCAGTCTTCACCATCTTTGAACACACCCCCTGCTTGCCTAAAAAATGACCAATCTTTAGGGCGTTCGATCTCAGCTAGTTTGAAATACCAGTGGTCTTCATCAGGGGCGTTAGAGTCACCTAGCATTCCGTGATGTGTAGGCTTGATTCCTTCTTTGGGAGAGGGGTAACGACCATGACGCAGGTCTAACATGTCTAAAACGGCTTTAGAATGCTCTTTTGTCTCGTTCAACCATACCCAAGTACATTGGATACCACGGGCTTTTTTAACGTGTTCAGGTCTGTCGAAGGCGATAAACACGACATCACACTCAACCTCTGTACCATCTTCTAGGTTGAATCTCATAAAGTGTGTTGGGGGTTCTTTATTGCCTTGTTTGAAGTCACCTAACTCACCGTGTATTTCTAGCCAGTCTTTAATGGTAGTAGAGAACAGTTCAGAGTAAGTGTTACGAGCCGCGATAACACGAGATAGACGCTTGTTGTAGTTTTTGTGTTCAGGGTCAGTAACAGGCTTTTGTTCACAGATAAGGTCTAGTAGTTTAAGGATACATTGGACAGTCTTACCAGAACCTAGCGGACCCATGATGAAGGAGTTACGTGCGCGACAATCAGAGAAGTCTTGGAGAACTTGTCCCTGTGGGCATAGATCGTATTGTATTTGGCTCATTTTTTCTTGCCAAATATCTTGTCGTAGTTGTCGTTAAACTTTTTTCGTGTATCAGAGGTAGAGTTTCTAGGCTTACTACCCTTACCACCATTTGCTTCAGGGAAGTGTCTATCCCTTGTGGCTTTATCTAGCTTATGTAAATGACTCATCTAACTCATCCTCAAAGTTTGCAGACATTTTATCGTAAACAATGTCCAATATCTCACGCATTAACATCTCATCCTTGTCTATTAAAGCATTACCGAAACTCTGAATCAACTCTAACTCAGTGTCACTTACGTATTCATCACTTTCAATCATAATCATCGTAACCTTCCAGAGTATCTCTTAATATTATTTGTTTACAAAGGTCAATATAGAATACCGTTTTTTCATCGATTAGAGAGCTTGCAACCTCAACCTGACCCTCTTCTATAGTAATCATAATTAAATCGCCTGTAAAGCCTTCTAAGGGCGTTTTAGGGTCTTTCATATTAGGGCGGATAGGGGTTACTTTCATAAGACTCCAAATTTTTTTTTGAGGTGTACCCACACACCTACACACGCGCGCCTTCGGGGAGGGGGGGGTCTACTCTGACTCGTTATCGTCTTGCAAACCATCGAACCGTTTACGCTGTAGTGATACAGTGACCCCGGTGTCGCCCGTCATCTCAACGGCTTTCAGTGTGGGCTGTATGTACTTGCTCACCCTATCGAATGCGTCAACGCTTGCCTTGTAATCTGCAATGTCTCCAGTTGATTCGGCAATCTCCTGAATTTTAATAGCTGATTCAATGGCATTGATAACAGGGTTGAACTCCCCCTTATATTTGCGCTGTAGGTATTCGTCTAACACTCTTCTATATGGTTTGTTTGTGCTACCGCGAGGGCGTCCGCGTTTTGCCATTGTTTAATCCTCAAGTATTTGATTTTAGGTTGATAAATAATTGATCATATTTTAACCAATTATAGCATAATTATAGTTATATATCCCTCTTATCGTATTTTAATACCCTTTCGTCTCATTAGTATTGAATGATAGTTTTACCCCTTATATATTTGTAAACATCAAATTCACTTATAAAGGAAATACATTATGACTACATTAACTAATAACCAAATTAAAGCTACTGAATTATTAAATGCTCAAATAGTAGAGACTTCTGATTTTGATGATGGCGGTTATGCTTTTATGGATGAAATGCTAGATTGTTTAGTAGCCAATGGATGGACTAGAAAAGAGGCAGAAGGAACTGTTGGTAGCTTGCTAGATAACCCTAATTCAAAAATCCAATATTGGGATGATGTTGAGGGATACAATGGCAAAGAAGAAAAACTTTACTGGATGCATGCCTAAGTAATTATATCGAGCGCATCTAGAATGGTGCGCTTTATTATAATTATTTAACTTAACTAGAGGATATACACAATGGAAATTTCAAACTTTGATAACTTTGCATACTGTGAGACTGTAGGACTGGCTAACTGCTTTAAGGCTTTAAGCGAATTAGCGGGGCATCATTATGTTGATGTTGCGGCTGTGGGATTCAATGATAATAGTGGCTATGTATATATAGCACTTGAGCAAGATGTAACTATTTGCTCGCTACTTGGTCGCGATGTTGAATATCTGGCTCACTGTCCTGCTACTGGCGAGGAGTTTTTCTTTGATAATTATCAAGATGCACTGGATAAAAGCGTTGCACTGTGGGAAGCAGAGGCTAAACACTGGGAGCAAAGCGCATAGTTAATTCATCAAGCCCATTCTAACCAGTGGGCTTTATTGTATTAATTACACTAAAGGAAATAAAATGACTATATACGATAGAAAATGCAACGCTACTCGCTACCTAGCTTTTAAGGAATGGCAGAGACAAACCAAGCGGAAATCAATCAGGGCGCATCTGTGGCTTTTAACTGGACTAGGCTTATATATATGCCTAGCAATTCAAATCGTGAGGGTAGTGCTGTGAAATACGTTGTAGTTTGGTTTACTGATGCGGGGCAACACGCGCTCCGCTTTCCAACCCTTGAACAGGCGAATAGGTTTAAAGATATTTTAATAGCTGATGAACACGATGATATTTATGTGGCTGAGATAGTAGAGGAGATTGTTAAATAAGGGGCGCAAGCCCCTTTTTATTTGCCCTGATATTTATCCCTGAGATAATTCATAGATACCGGGAGTTCATCGCAAGAGCCGTCTTGCACTTCGTTAAGTATCCAAATGCCACGCCATGACCCGTTGGTTTGTGCTGATAAATAATCCTCATCGTGCTGATAGTAAATGCCTGAGAACAATCCCAAAATATTCTTTCCGTCAGCCCTGCGAGCATAGGCAATATCCCTATCCTGAACGTGACCCATCACGCAAGACATCATCTTTTTAGATAACATATTCCTAGCACTGGATACAGGTCTGCCCATGATGCCTGATGTAAAGTAATGGCTATAGGCTATTCCATCAATGACTGCCACCTCTAAGAAGTCATAGACTTCCCAACCCATTTCGTCTAGCTTAAAGTCATCATAGCCTATCAACCCGTCTAGTTTTGGATCGGTTTCAATAGCGCGTTCAATTCTTTGTTCATGGTTTCCGATAGTGAATACCAGTCGTGGATTCCATTGTTTGTGTTTATTTTTAATGAGTCTGCGCTGTTCTTCCCTGATGGGGGCGAGGAATGTTTCCATTCCTTTGATGCCTGCTTCAATGTCAGCAGTGTAGCGTCTTCCCTCAAAGGACTTCTTGCCGATGTCCCATGCACTAAGGCTAGGCATATCAAAATGATCGCCAATATGGATAATAACATCGGGCTTTTTATCGACAGCATATAGTCCTGCCCATCTTAGATGGTCAATAGGTTGATTAGGTTTAACTTGGGTGTCAGGTATTACAAGATGCTTGGTCATACTTTACCTCGCAGTGCGAATTATAATGATTTTATCACGCATTTCTAATGCTGTATATTCATACAGTATATACCAAATTGTAATGGTTCGTTTCGGTTACTGGTGAACCACGCCAGTTACACAGGCTAACGCCCTAACCTAGAGGAGTATCAGTGCTGTAGTCACTACTGCCACAATGAGTAGCTGACCATTCGTTACTTTGGCAGGGCTGTTAAACCATGCTTTCAATTCGTTACGAGTTTCCTCAATCTCAGCTTGAGCATCATCAATAGCTTTATCTGCCATTTCATGGGCTTCTTCAATAGCTTCTTTAATCTTTTTCTTAGGCATAATTTACTCCTTAAAATGGTACATCATCAGATAGAAAATCATCTTGCTTCTTGGGCTGACCGCCCTCAGTGTAGATAACTTTCACATTACCCAAAATGGGTGGTCGCTCTGCACCAGACTCACGTTCTTCTTTATCCTGAGACTGGGCTATGAACCCATGATTACCGTACTGATCTTCTTCAGTAGGATTGATAAAGGTAGTCAGGTTTAGATACTTAGCTACTGACCCATCTTTTTTGGTTACTTCTTTCAGTCGTGACTTATCAATCTTTGTCACGTCTAACGATACTGATACACCTATCTTACTCATGTTAAATTCCTCACTTCTGATTTTATTTCCTCTACGGCTAGACTAATCTGGTCAGCCAGTTTCTTAATAAACTTTTCATCACGCTCAACACGCACAACAAAAGGTTTCATATCAGGGTGGTATGACATAAAGTCCCACCATTCTCTACCTGTAATATACAAGCAACCCTGTACCTGAGCATAGTGTTTACTCGGACATACGCCCTTTCTACTCCATGCTATGTGGTTCTTTGGTGATGGGCATTTAAACTCTACACCCCCATCATCATTAACTAATCCATCAGGGCTACAACCGAACTCACCTGAGTCATCTAGTATAAACCCTACTTCCTCTACGTCAATACCATTCATAAATTCATAGGTGGCTCTTGCTTCAGGCTCTAACTCAGTCCCTCTCTGCATCCACTCATTGACATAGATTGGCTCACGCTCACCAGTTATTCTCTCTGCTATCATCTCACTTATATAATCATCAGCAGATGCACTAGGCTTGCCTGATGTGGTGATTAGCTTTGAGAACTGACTAGCACTAGGTCTTCCTAACCTAGCGTCTAGCCATTCCTGAGTACCCTGTTCAGCTTCCAGTATTTTCAAGTTTCTTCTCCAACATTGAGATTGCTCTGTCATACTGGGCTACTGATAACTCATCCACAGTCTTGCACTTGAACACCTGACAGAACTTCTTAACATCACTGTCTGTAGCCTGTAACAATCCCTTTAACTTAGCTGACTGGTCTTCACTGATAGGTGTATCAACGAACGCAAGTGGCAGGTCTTCCCCTGCGTACAGCGAAAAGCCCAACCCAAATAGTGCGATACACTTAACGAGACATCGCATTCTGGCATCAGATACATCTCTTGATGTTGGGTTTACGATGGCTTTGTTTCTGTGATCCATCACTGGTAGCCACATACGTCTTGTAATGTCTTCTACGGTCAACTCTACTTCCACCTCAACAGTACCGTTCTGATCTATGTTAGGCTCAAAGTAACAGTAACTAGCATTGGGATAATGGGTCATCAATGTACCCCAAGCGTATGCCCATGAAAGGTAACTCAAGTTACCCTTCTTCTCGATATGCTTTGATACGTCAATCGCTGACAGTGTTGTCCATACGTTACTCATTATGCACCCCCTAAGATTTGTTGAAACTGTTTCTCGCTATACCATGTAGCACTAGCTTCTTTAGCGTAAGCATCTGCATAGCCGTTGTAGTAGGCTTCTGGTTCGCACTCACGAGCAGGATAGCCATGTACGCAATCGAACTCGCCCTTCTCATAATCATTTAGCTTATTTAAATCACTCATATCTCATCTCCATTTGTGTAATGTGTTCATTGATGTAATCAACAGTTATCTGGTTAAGGTATGATACAGATGCCTCAACTAGTTTACCAATCTCTTCATAGTTTTCGTCAGCCAGTGCCTGCAAAACCTGCTGATGATATTCTTCCATGAACCCTAAATCACCTAGATACTCACCTATAAAGGCATCTTGTAGCAAGCCTGCATCATTACGCATGATGTCAATAGAGTATCTCCAAGCTGTTTCTGTAACTTCTGAGTCACTAGATGTGGTGGTGATGAGAGGGAATTGTGTTTCCGCCCTGTTGAAGCTGTATTCTTCAAATATTATTGGTTTCATTTGTGCGTCCTCATGTTTGTGTACTGACATATTAGTGGGTTGTTACACCCATGTCAATATTTATTTGCAAATTATTTTACATTAGTATATGATGGGTACAAATCACTAAGGAGATCCGCATGGATATTAACAAATCGTTAGACTTTTATATGAAGACACACCGTATGACCCAAGCTGATATAGCTAGAGAGGGTGGACTATCCCCTGCTACTGTTAGTTTGATCAGAAACAACCACCGAGATCCAAGCTGTGCCACATTGATAGCACTGTCTGATCTATTCCAAGTGCCAGTCAGTGAGTTTATCAGGGCAGGTGAACATGGATAGAGGCTACTACGCAATCATCCCTGCCAATGTCAGATACGATGAGAGTCTAACACCTAACGCCAAGTTACTTTATGGGGAGATCACTGCACTGTGTAATGAGAGAGGATACTGTTGGGCAACCAATGGTTACTTTGCAGAACTATACAGTGTGAGCAAGGTATCTGTCAGCAAATGGATAGGCAATCTAAAAGACGCAGGCTACATCAGCATTGAGATGGAGCAGGATAAGGGTACTAAACAAATCTTAAACAGGTATATAAGATTAGTTAATGACCCTATTAAAGAAAACTTAAATACCCCACAAAGAAAAGTTAATGGGGGTATTAAAGAAAAGTTTAAGGATAATAATACAGTTAATACTACATCTAATATTACAGTTAATAATATAGATCATTTTGAATCATTCTGGACTGTTTACCCAAGAAAGGTTGGCAAGGCACAAGCCAAGAAAGCATGGGATAAACTCAAACTTGATGACAATACTGTAAGGATGATAGCTGAGAACATTGCATTGAGGATTAAACATGGCGAGTGGAGTGATGCTAACAAGACATTCATTCCCCATGCGTCAACCTATCTAAACAATGCAAGGTGGGAAGATGAGGTTGATACCACACAGAGGGTGGCCAAAAAACCTGATCAAATAAAGAAACGCGATATTGAACACGCACTAACCGATAGATCATGGGCAAACTAGGAGTAATAAATGTCTGAATACAATATACCATCTGACCTTTTTGAGCGCAGATACGATGCATATAAGAGCCATCCTGCATACAACGTGATAATACAATTACATCGCGCGTCTATGGCTATAGACTTTATGCAAATCAAGTTGGATATGGAAAGTGATGGACTGACTGACTTAAAAGAAATACTGGATAATTTAATAAATTGCTTTATAGAGTTTGATGCAAGCAAAAAAGACTGGGATGAACACTTCCAATATAGGAGAATACAATGACACAAGTAGAGAGAGTATTAAAATATTTAGAAGATGGTAAGAAGCTAACCTGCCTGAATGCTTTTGAAGAACTGGGCATCACACAGGTGGCGGCTAGAATCTTTGAGTTGAAAGAGAAAGGTCATGACATCAAGACTAATCGCAGAAAAGTAACCAATCGCTACAATGAAATCTGTAGTGTAGCTGAATACTACATGGAGAAATGATATGGGTAGCATGAAAAGCGGTAGACGTAATACGTACAAGTATGTTGGCAGTGAGCATAGTTACTTTGTTAAGGGTAAGAGTTACACCTACAGAGATATAGAAAGAGCAACAGGGATAAACATTGCTACAATCAGGACTAGGATGGGGCAGATTGAGGGCAAGGTAATTACTGATGCAGTTGTTGCTCCAAGACAGGATGCTTTTTGCAATGCTGATGGCACATACTTTTCACAAGCACAAAGGAAAAACATTCCTGACAGGTGTGAAACTGAATCCGAGAAAATGATGAATCAATATTTAAGGAGAGCCTTGTAATGGGTGAAGCGTGGACTGTTAATACACCAAAGAAACTTTCTATGTACACAGAGTTTGTTAAGCAGATGTATGATAAACATAAGTACATCACATTTGAATACAAACTAGGCAAGCCAAGAAGCATCAAGCAGAACAATGCTATGTGGGTGTTCTGTAGGGATATAGCCAAGAGGTGTAACGATGCAGGGTTTCCATGCGTGATTACCAGTCCAGTCTTGAGTAAGCCTATCGAAGCCCCGTGGACTGACCGCAGTGTGATGGACTTAATATGGATGACAGTGCAACGCGCCATGTATCCTGAGAAAGATGAGAGCAGTAGGCAACTAGCTACAGATGAAGTACCATTGGTTGCTGAAACAATAATAAGACACTTGGCAGAACAATATGGACTCTATGTATCATTCCCTTCAAAGGATTTTAAAAATGGCAATAAAGCGTGATGCGGCAGATAAATGGTTTAGTGATGTAGTAAGAAAGAAAGCAGGTCATGTATGTGAAAGTTGTAATAAAGTTGAGGGCAGAATGGAATGCGCTCACATCTATGGTAGGTCAGCAAAGTCTGTGAGGTGGTCATTAGATAACGCAGTATGTCTATGTCATTACTGTCACATGAGGTTTACTGCTAACCCACTGGAGTTTACAAAGTGGCTTGAAGAGACGTTAGGTGAGGGACACATGGAGATGCTGAGAGAGAAGTGGCAGGTGTTGATGAAGACGAACAAAGAGTTAAGAAAAGAAATAGCGAAACATTACAGGGAAGAGTTTAAGAAAATGGATGAAGATGAGAAGTATGAACCAATCAGTTATAACTGAGGTGAAA
>VMHT01145331.1_pt1 | contig 16873 bp, 16 predicted proteins | sample 4693611 | NCBI WGS metagenome assembly VMHT01 (sample SAMN12280063, study PRJNA550983) | marine metagenome | isolation source: seawater sampled from same location over 5 years 0.02-0.2 micron viral filtrate | place: USA: collected off the coast of southern California halfway between the port... ...
AAAATATACGGAAGCTATTATTAAAGATTCAAACTTTTTATTAGCAGTAGATGAGTCAACAACGATAAAGAATTATCAAGCTAAAAGAACAAAGGCATTAATTAATCTTGGGAAACAAGCAAGTTATAAAAGAATACTGACGGGTTCTCCCGTTACAAGATCACCAATGGATTTGTTTTCTCAATGTTTATTTATGAGTCAAGACTTGTTAGGGTTTGATTCTTATTGGTCTTTTCAAGGTCGATATGCCGTTACTAGAAGACAGAAGATGGGTGCTCATTCTTTTAACCAGGTTATTGGTTATCGAAACTTAGATGAGTTAGCACAAAGATTAAAAGCATTCTCGTTTAGAGTTACAAAAGAAAATGTATTGAAAGATGTGCCACCAAAAATTTATACAACTAGATATGTTAACTTATCGACAGAACAATTAAGTCATTATCAATCAATGAAGAAACATGCATTGACAGTGGTCGATGATGAGTTGGTAAGTGCAACTGAAGTCATGACACAATTAATTAAGCTGCAACAGTTACTTTGTGGTTTTATTGTGACGAATGATGGAAAAACAATAGAAGTAAATAACAACAGAATAAACTGCATGTTGGATGCTATTGAAGAGATGAGTGGTAAAGTTATTATTTGGGCGAGGTTTAGGCATGACATTGTTGCTATAACAAATGCTCTTAGAAAAAAATATGGTCATGCATCTACTGTAAATTATTATGGAGATACATCTGAGAAAGATAGACAAGATGCAATTTTAGGAATTGAGAACGATCCAAGTGTAAGATTTTTTGTAGCCAATCCTCAAACGGGAGGCAGAGGTTTAACTCTGATCAAGGCGACAAATGTAATCTATTATTCTAATGATTTTGATTTAGAAAAACGGATTCAATCTGAGGATCGTAATCATAGATCGGGTCAAACGAATCAAGTTGTCTATGTTGATTTGATAGCAAAAGGCACGATTGACGAGTATATTGTGAAGGTTTTACACAATAAAATTGTCTTGGCAGGCAAGGCGCTAAACGAAGAAGCGAAGAAATGGTTACAAATTTCTCCAAAAAAAGACGATTAATTGCTGAAAGTTAGAACAAAATACTATATATGATAAGTGAGAACAACAAACTACAAGGAGTAACAATGAGAAAATATAGAACAGTGGCTATCCCAATAGATGTTTTTGAAGAACTTAAAGAGATAGCAAACCAAGAAGGAAGATCTTATGCAAGACAAATTTCTTGGATGATTAAAAATTATTTTTCAAAAAACATTGACAAGTAATTACTATTTATTATATCTTATTTATATCTTAAATTGCTCATTAAAATTAAGATGTTTTATAAGTTTCCTCGGTAGGTTTCTCCAAATTTTTCCTACCGAGGTTTTCAAGCCGAAGGGCATAACTTTAACAAAGGAGGTTCAATTATGAACGAGTTATTTGAAACGATGGTTGCAGATGCGGGTGCGTTTGATAATGTTAACGCAAAAAAAGGGAGCGAGTTATCCTCTCTAATTCGTAATAGTCAACAACTTTCAAATCAAATCAAAGAAGCCGAGCAACACCTTAAAGATCTTAAGGCAATGAGGCATAAGGTAGATACAGAATCTATTCCTGCAATGATGCAAGAAATGGGTATGGACTCTATTACTGTGGATGGTAATAAAGTTCAGTTGAAACCTTTTGTTCATGCAAGTATTCCTTCAGATCGAAAAGGAGAGGCATTTGATTGGTTAAGATCAATAGGAGAAAGCGACATTATTAAGAACGATGTCGTTGTTAGTTTTAGCATGGGAGAAGATAATCTTGCTAAATCTATCGTTGCCGATCTCGAAGAGAAAGGTGTGAATCCAAATTCAAAGACACATATACATCCAATGACTTTGAAATCTTGGTTATCAGATCGTATCAAAGATGGAAAAGATGTAGATCTTGAAATGTTTGGTGCGTATGTTGGTACAACTGCTACATTTAGAAAGGTATAATTATGACAACACAAGTAGTAGAAAAAAAGAAGGCAGGTCTTCCTGCAAATTTGATAAGTGAAATGGCAACCGATTCTGGCTTGGGATTATCTAACGTCACGGCAGATGATATGCAGATTCCTTTTTTAAGGATTTTACAAGCATTGTCTCCACAGTTAGTTAAAACTAATTCGGATTATATAAAAGGTGCAGAACAAGGAGATATCTTCAATACTGTTACCCATCAAGTATGGAAAGCAGATGAAGGTATTGTTGTTGTACCATGCTATTTTGAGCAAAAATTACTTGAGTTCGTACCAAGATCTCAAGGAGGTGGTTTTGTACAAGAGTTACCAAAAAATCATCCAGATGTTTTAAATGTTCAAAGGGACAAAGAAACAAACATGGATATGTTACCAAGTGGTAATGAACTTGTAAGAACGGGTCAACATTATGTCAAAATTCTTAATGAAGAACTAGGCTTATTAGAACCTGCTATCATTGACATGAAGAAAACTCAAATTAGAAGATCAAAGATTTGGGTTACACAGATGTCAATGCAAACGATTAAGTTGCAAGATGGTACATCAAAACCTGCTCCTATGTTTGCTAATAAATGGAAACTGAAAACAGTAGCCGATGGCAATGACAAAGGATCTTGGTATTCCTGGCAAATAGAAAAAGTCGGGATGGTAGACTCTATGGAAATGTACAATGAGTGCAAAGAGTTCCATAGCAGTGTTGCATCTGGAGAAGTCAAAGCAACGGCAGTAGCCGATGAAATTGATCAAGCTCCTTCAGTTAATGCAGACGAAGTGCCGTTCTAACTTTATAAAGAGTTTCGGGTGGGGGTTCCTCCATTTTCATTTTACCTCCACCTGAAAGCCATTTGCGAGGAATAATTAATGGACAATGGTCAAAGGTTTATGGATGCTTTTGAGGGTTTCTCAGAGGCACACGGAGAGACAAAGATTTCCCAGGAAAGAAGACAAGGGAAACAAGCGGCAAATTCATATATAAAGAGAACTCCTTTAACATTAGAACTTATCAACGGTCATCTACAAGGTGGACTCGGTGTTGGTGCTATCCCGATTAACGAGGAGAACATGTGTAAGTTTGGTGCATTGGACATCGACACATATCCTATTGACCATGTTTCATTAGATAAAAAATTAAGAAAATTAAAAATACCATGCATTGTTTGTAGAAGTAAAAGTGGTGGAGCACATATCTTTTTCTTTCTTTCAGATTGGATGAATGCAGGTGAATTTAGAGATAAAGCATCAGAGATTGCATCAGTTATTGGATTTGGTAACTGTGAGATATTTCCAAAACAAGAACAAATATTAGTAGAACGAGGAGATGTAGGTAATTTTATAAACCTACCTTATCATAACAAAGATCAAACCATGAGGTATGCCTTCAAAGAAGATGGAGAGGTTGCCACATTCGAAGAGTTTTTAGATTTAATAGACAAAAGAAAAGTCAAACCAAATACATTTTTTAAATTACAAGTAGGAACAAAAAAGACAGAACCATATCCCGAAGGTCCACCTTGTTTAAATGTCATGGCATTAAACGGCATTGGAGAGGGCGCAAGGAATATGTCTTTGTTTAATTATGGATCTATGTTTAAGAAAATGGATCCCGATAATTGGAAGGCGCTGCTTGAAAAATTTAACATTGATTATTGTACGAGTCCCGTATCGGCACAAGAGATTGTTCAGATACAAGGTCAGTTAGAAAAGAAAGAATATTTTTATACATGTAATCAAGAGCCAATTAAATCCCATTGCAATAAATCTTTGTGTAAAAGAAGAAAATATGGGATTGGTGCAAATGTGGATACAGTAGAGATAACGGGTATATCGATTGTTAAATCAGAGCCGAGAGTGTTCTTTGCAGACTTGGATGGTAGACGATTAGAGTTAACAAGTTTTGATTTACAATCGCAATCAAAGTTTCAGATTGCATGTTTAGAACAACAAAATTTTATGCCACCAAAGATCAAAGAAGGCGATTGGCAGATTCTAATTAATGGATTATTGGCAGAGGCAAATGAAATAGAAGTGCCAGAAGAACTAACATACAAAGGACATTTCAATCAACTACTTGAATCTTTTTGTTATGGCAGAGTACAAGCACAATCGGCAGAGGAACTTTTAATTGGTAAACCATGGATTATGGAGGGGTTGGTTTATTTTAAAATAGATTCTTTCATAGAGTTTTTAAGACAAAAAGGATTTACACAATATTCAAAAGGTCAAATACAAGAAAGAATAAAAGAAATAAATAATGGCGAAAAATGTAGTGATCCTAGATATTTTAAAACAACAGATGGTAAACAAAAATCAATTCGTGTTTGGTGGGTTCCAGAGATAAAAGAAGAAGTTGAAATACCAAAGGTAGAGTTTGAAGAGGAGCCTCCGTTTTGATAGAAGTCATCGTATCTTTTTGTATCGTTTTAGTAGAAGAGGCAAGACACAAGGGTGGAGAGTCCATTTGTAACTTTTATAACCCTGGCATTGTGTTTGAAAATAGAAAGCAATGCATTAATGAAAAAAAATTAATAGAAGATTATGTTGTAGAGGAGTTCTGGAAGATACGTCCAGAGGCAGTAAGAATATTTGCGAAAGGAGTATGCACACATGGCAAACGCACAGGAAGAAATAAGGGCAGAGACAGAAAATGAAACTGCTATATTCGGGCCACCAGGCACGGGTAAAACAACGACACTTTTAAATATCATGGAGGAGGCTATTGCTGATGGTGTCATGCCAGAGAGAATAGCCTTTTTATCTTTTACAAGGAAAGCGGCACAAGAGGCAATTGATAGAGCTTGTTTAAAATTTAATTTAGATGAAAAATGTTTTCCTCACTTTAGAACACTACACTCTCTTGCTTTTCGTTGGGTAGGCATGAAATCAGAAGATGTAATGAAAGCTGCCGACATGAGATTTTTAGCAAAAAAATTAGGTATAGTTTTTAAAAAAGAAGGTAAAATTAATGTAGAGGATGGAGATCTTTTTAGACCTGGGACAAGTGAAGGAGATAGATACTTTCACATACTAGCGATGTCTAAACTAAAAGAAAGAGATTACATGAAAGAATTTGATATGTTTGGGGATCTAACATTGGACAGAGCATATATGCCCGTGGTTGCAGAGGCATACGAGAGTTATAAAAAAACTCATAAAAAAATAGACTTTACAGACATGCTTTTAGAATTTTTAAAACAACAAACGGGCCCAGAGTTAGACTTATTAATTATAGATGAGGCACAAGATTTAGTCCCAATACAATGGAGAATGGTCAAGGAATGTTTGTTACCTAATTCTAAAAAAGCATATTATGCTGGGGATGACGATCAATGTATATTTAATTTTACGGGTGCAAATGTAAATTATTTTTTGAACTGTGCTAACAATCACATTGTTCTAGATAAATCATTTAGAGTTCCATTTACAGTTTATCAAATTGCAAAAAATATAATAGACAAAGTTCATACTAGAAAAATAAAAAAATACAAACCAAAAGAAGAAGAGGGTTTGGTTTCTTACTATTACGATGTCATGGACATAAATTTTAATGAAGGAGAATGGTACATATTAGCCAGAACAAACAGAATATTGTTTGATGTTTCTGAGAGGCTTAAAAAAGAAGGATATGTCTTTTGGAAAGAGGGCGCTGGTTGGTCAATATCAGAAGAGGTAGTTAGCAGTATAGAGGGGTGGTTAAAAATATGCAAAGATCAAAGCTTAACAGTGCATCAGTGGGTGCAGTTTTCAAAAAGAACAAAAAAGGGAATGATAGAACATGGTGGAAAAAGAAAGATAGAACAACTAGATCCAGGCAATACATATACGTTAGACGATTTATTGAACAGCGATTTGGGTTCTTATCTAAATTTAGACAAAAAAATGATGTGGTACGATGTTTTAAATATAACGGAGACTCAAAGAATATACATCATTGCGGCACGAAGGAGGGGAGAGTTTATTCTAACAAAAAAACCTAGAATAAGAATATCAACCATACATAAAGCAAAGGGTGGAGAGGCAGATAATGTTGCATTAATTCTTGACTGCCCTAAAATAATAAAGGAAAAAGGAGATGAAGACAGCGAACATAGAATCTTCTATGTTGGAGCAACTCGTGCTCGTAAAACACTTCACATCGTTGAACCTAAAGATAAGAATGGATATGAATTATGAAAAAAGATAGAGACTATTTTTTAGCAGAAGCTCAAAAATTAATTAAAGGTCCCAGAGCAAAAGATTATGGGCCAGTAAAAAAGAATCATCAAAGAATAGCAGATATATGGACTATTCTTTTGGATAAAAAATTAAAAGAGCCAATTACACCAGAGGAAGTTGTGGCTTGTATGGTAGGTGTTAAAACTGCTAGACTAGCAGAGGATATAAACAAGGATGATTCTTGGATAGATATTATAGGATACGCTGCACTAGGAGGCGAAATAATTAATGACAAGTGAACAATATCATTTAAATGGATTTAGTGTTATTGATCAAGACATAAAAGATTTATCTTGGGGTAATATAGATTTTGATTGGTCTCCTCCAAGTGACTTTCCAGATTTAACAAAAGCATCAAGAATAGCTGTAGATTTAGAAACGAGAGACCCTAATTTAATAAAGTTAGGGCCTGGATGGTGTAGAAAAGATGGATACATTATAGGAATAGCAGTCGCTGCAGGCGATTTTCAAGGTTATTATCCCATACGACATGCTCAAGGTAATATAGATTCAAAGTTGGTGTTTAACTGGTTTAGAAAACAAATGGACACACCACATATACCAAAAATATTTCATAACTCTATGTATGATGTTGGATGGTTGAGGGCAGAGGGAATAGAGGTCAAAGGTCCCATATTAGATACAATGATCATGGCTCCACTGATTGATGAAAATAGAAGGTTCTATAATTTAAATAGTCTCGCTATTGATTATTTAAAAGAGTTTAAAAATGAAAAAACTTTGAGACATGCTGCAGGTGAGTTTGGTGTAGATCCAAAGTCAGAGATGTATAAATTACCTGCTAAATATGTAGGTGCATATGCAGAACAAGATGCCGCCGTTACTTTGAAATTATATGATCACTTTGTAACTCTTTTAGACAAGGAAGAATGTACAAGTATATTTGAATTAGAAACATCCTTACTACCCGTTATTTTAGACATGAAAACAAGAGGTGTGCGAGTTGATTTAGATCAAGCAGAAAAAACTAGAAAACAAATGGCAGTTCAAGAAAAGAAGTTACTTGATGAGATAGTCAAAGAGACTGGTGTTGCGATTGAACCTTGGGTCAGCACATCGATAGCAAAGGTCTTTGATTTTTTTGGACTTGAGTATTTTCGCACAAAAAAGAGCAGGTCTCCCTCTTTCACAAAACAATTTCTTTCTCATCATGCTCATCCCATTGCTAAAAAAATTGTAAAGATTAGAGAACTTAATAAAGCGAACACTACGTTTGTTGAAACAATTCTTAATCATGCTCATAATGGTCGTATACATTGTGACTTTCATCCTCTTCGTACTGACGATGGTGGAACTGTAACTGGTCGTTTTAGTTCTAGTAATCCTAATCTACAACAAATACCATCTAGAGATTTAGAAATCAAGAAGGCTATTAGAGGGTTGTTTATTCCAGAAGAGGGATGTAAGTGGGGATCATTTGACTATGCTTCACAAGAACCAAGATGGTTAGCACACTATTGTGCTAAACCAACGGACGGATATGTACATCCTTTGATTGAGGAAGTAGTAACCATGTATAAGGAGGGAAAAGCAGACTTTCATCAAATGGTTGCAGACATGGCGAATATAAGTAGAAAAGAGGCTAAAACTGTAAACCTTGGAATCATGTATGGTATGGGCCGTAAAAAATTAGCGGATACTTTAGCTATCACAGAGGACGAGGCAAAAAAATTATTAGAAACATATAATAAAGAAGTTCCATTTGTAAAAGACTTGGCAACGAGAGTCTCAAACTATGCGTCTAACCATGGAATTATAAGGACTCAACTAGGTAGAAAATGTCGTTTTGAATTATATGAACCAAGAGGTTTTACTTCCAAAAGACCTTTGCCATTGAAAGATGCAGTAAAAGAATATCAGAATGTTCAAAGAGCATATACATACAAGGCGCTTAATAGATTGATTCAAGGATCAAGTGCAGACCAAACTAAAAAGGCAATGGTCGATTGTTATGCAGCAGGTTTATGCCCGATGTTAACAGTTCACGATGAACTCTGTTTTAATATCGAAAATAAAGAGCAAGTAGACAAAATAAAAGAGATAATGACCACTTGTGTTCCCGAAGTAAGAATACCTTTTGAAGTTGACGCTGAACTAGGCGATAACTGGGGTCAAATCAGTTAAAAAGCTTGAAAACAATCATAGATAGCCGTACAATAGAGGTGCATAACGTAACGTAAGATCACACACGGAGGTATCGTTTCACCTCTGTGTGGCGATCTGAGAGCCTCTTTTTTTCAAAGATTCCATGATTTTGGTACGTTTTTCGTGTGTTAGCGTTGACCAAGTAGATATTTCACTTAATGTTCTAAAACAACCAATGCAACTATAATTTTCTATCTTACATACGTTTCGGCACGGGCTTACAATACGCTGTGATTTTTTTTGAAGGCTCATCTTCTTGTGGAATCCTTGGTTGATCTGTTAATTTTTTTGCAAAGTACAGACATCTGTCTATGCTTTTAAATCGTTGTGTTTGATTTACGATTTGTGAATCTATCATAAACACTAACAGAAATTCAATCATTCTTTTTTGGTCTTCCAGAAATATTCATCAGTATCTCCAAGTCTAAACTTCTGTCCGTTTTCGACTTGGTATTCTATTGTACTGACTTTAAAGTCTGGTTGCAATGGCTCCTCTGGAGTTAAAGAATTATCATAGACACGCATTCTATTGTTTGGATATAAACAAAACTGTCCGTTGCTAAGTTCTATGATATTGTGTGATTTATGTTCTGCTGGTTTTTCACTGGTTGAATAATCAATGACATCTGGATCTGCATGATAGTTATCTAATGTTGCTATGTATTGACCCGTCAATGTTCCATGGTCTCTGGTATAGACTTCAAAGTCCATGGACGCTATAAAGTTTTTAGAAATAGCAACCACGCCATAATCCATGCAATTCCAAAACTGGAGATTGTAAAGATCCATATCTGGAGTCGGGACAACTGGGTTAGAAACGAATGCACTAATAGGTAGCTTATCATACAAAGCACCATAATCGGGAAGGTAAGTTTCGAAATAAAACGCTCTCCCAGGTATAGACTTGGCTGTAATCCAAATACCTTTAACAAACTCTCCATGACCATCTTCATGATCTCTTAAATATTCTCTTCTGACCCATACATCTATCGAGGGTAAATTGACAATTGATGTTGACATTATGCTTTAGGATTCTTTTTTTTAGCTTTTTTTGTTCGTGCATAAGATCTATTCTTCGATGCTGATACAACTTTTAATTTACTGTGCTTTTTTAACGCATTACCACCGACATGATGTACATCTTTGCCATCGCCTTTTTTGACAAGACCTTTCTTCATCATTTTTTTACGAGCGTAGTTACGATTAACCCTTTTCTTTCTACGAGACTTGGGTTCTATTTCGTATTCTCTTTGGTAGTTACGTTTGTATGCCATTAATGCAACATTTCTTTCGGTATCATTTCTATTTGTACAAGAGGTCGTGAGATATGAGAATCATGATAGTCTCCATAAAAATCATAGTCTCTTACAAAAGTTTCCTTAATAATAGTTCCATTCACAATTTTTATAGTGGAAAACTCTTGTCTAATTATATTGTCACCATGATCTGAATTCATGGCATCTTTTAACGGGCCGTCTTTCAAGTTATCAATCCTTTTCTATATCCATTTGTTCTGTCATAGGTAAGCACATCTTTTCTGTTTTCGCCATTGTTGTTGTACGAGACATGAACCCAACCAGAACTTGGATCTCCAGTATAGCATTCTAAGATCAATTGATCAAAGTCCATCTTATCTTGTATATATTGAGCGAGTTTTAAATTATCAACGCCTGGTATTTCTATATCAGCCGCTTGACCTTTTGCATGTTGACTGGTTGATTTTGAACCAATCGCTTCACACAAGGCAACACTGCGATATCCAGAGTTAATAACCATAGGTCTTTGAAAGTGATATCGTATCTCTTCGAGAACAGCGTGACACAACTGTTCCATAGCTTCTATATGGTTATCATCTGGTGTGTTGTCAATACCTTTGCGTTCTGCTGTTTGTGATTTTGTAAACTCTGTTAGACTAAAGTGAGCTGATAGTTTCACTGATTTCTCCTTTGTAATATTTGCATGTTCTTTGCTGCATCGATGGGATTACTTCCTAGTAAAGATGGGTCTTGAACATTTAGATTAAAGTTAGGTAAACTAGGAATGTTAACTACTGGTTTTGTTTCATTGGTTGTAGAAAGAGAAACATCTGTTTTTTCTTCTTTTGGAACAGTTATTTTTTGTCCTTCATCTTGCTCTTCTATATCAGAAGAAAAAGTTCTTTTTCTAGACTCTACTCTTAATCTATTTATTTCTTGCAATGGATATTGATCAAAAGTTTCGTTTCTTCTCATTTCTTTTTTAACAGAATTACTAACTTCTAATGGTTTGTATATTCCATTCACAATTGCATTAACATCTGTAATACCATTTCTTTTTAAAGTTCTTTTTATTTCGTAATCAGATAATCCAATTGATCTCATGTCATTTACAATTCTGTGAAATCTGTCAAAAACTTTGAATCTAGCATTGTCAGCTTCTATGTAAGCTTGAATTAAGTCATCTCTTGTTACATTTGCTCTTCTTGCTACAGAATTAAAGATGGTAGAAGCATTTCTTCTGTTTTCTGAAAATTCATATCCTTTATATTTTAATCCCATGTTTGTGTCGATAGTGTTATGAGCAACACCAGTAAGACCACGAACAAGTTCTTCGTTTAATTTTCTAAGTCTTCCTTGTCTGTCTTTTTGTGATATTCCTAAATGTCCTCCAAAAATACCTCTTGCAAATCGTCCAGGTACAAACTCTCCACCTTTAACTACAAAAGGAGAAGCACCAGGTAAAAAACCATCTAACAAGTGTGAAAATATTTTTGCACTTTTAGTTCCAACATCATCTTGTGGATTATATACTCTAGCACCAGTTATGGTTTGTCCACTTCTACCACCAACAATATTGGCTAATTGTTTTATGCCAAGTAACTCTGATTCTGGATCTAATGTGTCTCTTAGTTTACCAAGTAGTATAGATTCTTCCGTAAACGGCTTTATAAATTCTGACATGGATTCGTTTACTGCATTAAATACAGCATCAGCAGAGTTGCCTCCTTCTAATCTAGTTGTTTCAAACTTATTGACAGATGCATGTACAATTCTTTCTAACAAATCGTATGGGTTGGAATAACTATAATTTAAGTATATTATTTGACCTTCTTCGTTTCTGCCTAATGGAACTAGTCTAGCATTTTTTTCCCAAGGAGGTGCAAATGATCTTTGATAAGATTTCATTTGTTCTTCAGATACACCACTTGTAGCATAAGCAAACTCTGAAATAGCTGCAGGCATTATGGCAAATGTAGTTGAAGCACCTGCTAATCTTCTTAAGCCATTTGCTCTTATACCAGCATTTTTTGAAGCTAATTCATCTAGTCCTAGTTTTATAGTATTTACACCAGTTCTCATTATTTCATATGGGAAAGCTATAAAGTTACCAACTGGACTTCTTCTTAAAAACTGTATAACTTGTGGAGCCATGTTATAGTTAGGAACAGTGTTTCTTACTATATTTGCAGCCTCCTCATTAATTAACTTATTAATATGTTCGTCAATCTCTTTTGAAGTTTTACCCGTGGTATCAAACTTTTGTGCAGTATTTCTTTCTAAATAACTTAGCTTTGATTGTCTTCCTGTTAATCCTTGCTCTTTATACCCTCTTAAAGCATTAAGAAGTTTACCTCTTTCAAAATCAAAGTTATATATTTTCCAAACATTATCACTACCTTGGTATGCATCTTCAAATTTCTTAGCAGATTTTCCAAGAAAACCTATAAAAGAATTATCCATGAGTTTACTTCCAAACTCTCTTCCTACTCTTATGCCATCTACAACATCTTGTTTATATCCAAGTCCTTCTTTTATTATTTGTCTTAATTCTGAACCTGTGCTTGTGTTCCAAGAATACCTAGCTTTTCATACTCTTCTATTTTCTTTATTGCTTCTTTTGTAGGTAATTTTATTATATCAGAAAAACCAAGTCTCATAGACTCAATCAAATTAGCATGTCTTCCAACATTACCTTGAGCTAAAGCAAATAAAGATGCAGTCGTAAAGTTTCTTATTTGAGTTATTGGAGATAAAACTGTTTTACCATATTGTGCAGCTGCTTTTCCTTTTAAGAAATAAGAATAAGTTGCTTTTACACTATTTGTTAAGACATCAGTGTCTCCTATAACAGTTCTTTGCAAATTTTTAAAAACTGGATTTCTCACATAAAAACCTTCTAAAGAACCAAAACTTGTTATTGGTGAGTCGGTTCCTTTTGAACTTAATTGTTGAAAATTATTTTGTAATTCATCTCTGGAGAATCTTCCTATATCATCTGGAGATACAAATATTTTTCCTACTCCGTTTGGATCTGCTTTAGATAAATTTCTTATAGAAGCAAAATAATCATCAGTTGCTTTAAATGTGGACAAGTCTGCAATCGTCCCTAAAAAAGACTCTCTAAAATCTTTTATTTCTCCAAGTAAAGCTCTTTGATAACCCGCTAAATTTGCTCTGTCGTCAAACAAACCTTTATTTAACTTGTTAACAAAAACTCTTTGAGTAGCAATCCCTATCTTACCACTTTTGTTTACATTGCCTATTCTGTAACGAGACAGAAAATTATCTACAGCTTTTGTTGCAAGTTCAGTTAATTGATCGTCAGTTACACTATTTTTTATTTTACCTTTTTGTGTTAAAAACTCTGAAAAGTCTTCACCTTCTATTTTCTGTAACTCTTGTGATAATCTAAACTTATCTCTCTTGAAACCTTGAATAGCAGCTAATTTTGTACCTTCATCTGGAATATACTTTGCCTCTTCAAAAGCTTTGTATCTTCTTCTCATGTAACTATTTAAATTTTTATTTATTGTTTTTCTAATATCCTCTGCAACTTGTGCTCCAGTCTTACCTTTTAAACTGCCAACAGCAAAAGCATCTATTTCTTCAATAGCTTTTACTGCATCACTGTTTGCCAATTCTTTACTTAATTTATCTATCTGTATTCTAGCTTTTTTTACAAAAGGTTTTACATTGTCTGGTATATTATTGTAAGCTTCTAACTTTGCTTTTCTTGCATCAACACTTCGAGTTGTTAACTCTCCAGATTCATCTAATACCTTTGAAGCATCTTTTGTTAAAAAATCTTCTATGTTGTTAAACACTTCTTGTCTGTTTAAAGGGGTATCTCTTCTTAAAGTCCCTTGATAATTTTTCAATGCATCATCAACACTTTTTTCTAGTTGTCTTAAAGTAACAAAAGCTTTTCTAGTTTCGGCTCCCACTTTACTTGTTAGTAACAATCTTTCTTTTGCTATCTCTTCTGGTAAATATCCTCTATACCTAAATACAGATAACATGTCTGAAAAAGTATTTAGTATACTTCCTTGATTTTCATTATTTAGAACTCTTCTCTCTTCTATATCATCAAGAAGTTTACCTACTTTATCTATTGGTTTTTTAAGTATTTCACCTGTCTTTTGAACGACACTTGTTTCACCTATAGCTTTTGTTACTGGTGCTGAAACTTTACCTAAACCAGCTAATGCATAAGGAACAGTTGTACCAACTCCAGTTGCTTCTAGTCCTATTTTAAATTTATTTCCTAATCTTCGAAGTGCTTCTTCTCTTCCTTTTAAACCAACCTCTTGATTGGTCATTGTAGGACCACCCTCAAAGAAATCACCGATTGTTGTAATATCATCTGTAGCAACGGCTGCATCAACTAACCCTGCTGCTGCTGCTTTTTGTGCGTTTAAACCAAACTTCTGGGCAGTGGTCAGTGAAGCGATGCCTCCTTCTGCACCTATACTAGCTCTTTTTGATTTAGCAGCTAAAGCGAGTTTACCTAGCTTAGAACCTTTACTAACAGCACTGATAGCAAGACCACCTGGAACTACAAACTGAGTTCCCACTTCTAGTATTTTTGCAAAAGTACCTTCTGGGTCTATACCTAGATTATCTCTTAATCTATCAAAACCCTCTGTGACATCTGTAGAGTAATCTGTGTCTGCTACTAAATCAACAACACTTGCACCTAACTCAATAATTCCTTGAGGTATACCTATAAAACCAGATATAACTCCTTCTCTCGCTTCAGTAAAAAAACCTTCATAAGTACTTTCTGATGGTTTTGTTTCAAGTATAGATGAAGTTTCTGAAGTGGTATCAAAGGTTTGGCCTGGAAGAATAGTTTGATCTGGTTCTTGGTCTATAACAAAATCTTTTAAAACTGGAATTTTTTCTTCCTCATCGTTTATAGAGGAGTTTTCACTATTTAAAATAAACCCTTTAAGTTGAACCATATCACTGTACTTCTACCACTGTGTTTTCACTCTCTCTTCTGTATAACTTACCATCTTGACCTTGAAACTGTGATCCTACCGCGATGTTAGCATTATTCATCATTGTGACTTGTTCGTTACTCACATTTCTTACTATAAGAGGTTGAGAGAATAGTCCAGATTCTTTTATAAGATTTTTAATTGCATTATTTTGTTGGTCAACTGGTAAATCTTTAAAGTTATCTTCTTTTCTTAATGCTTCTATTTGAGGTTGTATAATCGCATGATAGTTAATTGCATCTGCTTTATCATTTATTTTAAATCCATACAAAGTAGAATTTACCAAAGCATTTGCTTTTTCATTTATAACAAGAGGACTTTTTTTAGTTAACTTCATAGCAAGAAAGGTGGCTCTACCTTCTTTGGTAAATTTACCTGCTTTTTCGTCCCACATATCTGCTGCTTTAAACTGAGCAATTAAATCTGAATCTTTATTTATTTTTTGCTCTGTAAGTTCTAAGTTTTTATCAATCTTAAATTTATCTAAATTAAATGAAGCTACTTTAAATTTTTGATCAAACGCTAAAGATTCCTTTCTAAACTCTAAGTCATCTTTTTTTAGTCCAAGAAGAGCTTCATCTAACTTAAGTTTAGCATGTATTTTTTCTTTATTAACTAAAATTTTATCTTTTTCTAGTTTTAATCTTTCAGCTTGTAGTTCTTTTTCATTTTTAAATTGTTTCTCTATTTGTTTAAACTTAGCGTCTATTTGTTTTTCTTGTAAATCATACTTAGATTGAAGTGATTGTTCAAATTGTTTTGCTTGTTTATCACTAGTCATTAACTGAAAAGCCATGTTCGTTACAGCATTTTTTTGTTCTGCTTCTGTTTTATTAATACCACCTATATCACTTCCAAAACCTTTGATTGCATCTGCCATAGCATCGCCATATTCTACATTTCCAGCAAATGCTCTTAAACCACCTTCCATCATTCTCAAAAATAATGCTTGTCGTTTTTGGTCATCAAAAGATGTATCTCCTTTTGAAACTCCTTTAAACTCTAACGCCATGTCTCTATATTCTTGTGGAGTTTTCAACTGTCCTTTTGCTGCATCCTTCCTTATTTTTTCCACTAAATCGGTAGAGCCTGCTGCATCTTCTTTGTCACTTTGATTGTCTAAATCTTTTATGATCTTCTCTGCTTGTTTTGAATTGGGTGCATTTGATGCATTGCCAGTCTTGCCTGGTGTGAGAGTTTTCCCTGCTGAATTTTTATCCGTTGCCACACTGTTTTTAAAAGTATCTGCAATACTGAACTCGCTTAAAGTTACTGGAGTTGTTTTTTTCTTTACTTCTGGTGCTTTGATATCATCAATTGTTTTTTCTTTCTTTGGATCTAAAGCCTTAAAGTTGCTCAAATTTATTTGTTCAGCTAAAGTTGTTCCTGCTTCTTCGAGACTATCTTCATAATCTTGTTGTGCTTGAGTTTTTTCTTTTTTAGCTATTGAAGGATCATCTTCACTCTGAATTTTTTCATCAAATGCTTTGTCTTCAGCAGCTATTTTCTTTTGAGTAAACTCTGGAGTTGTAGGTTCTCCAGTAGCACTAGGATCTATGTCTTGAAACTTTTGTATGTCTGGACTAGATAGAAACTTTTCTTTTTGCTCTCTATATAGTCTAGCAATACTAGGGTTCTTTAAACTCATAGAACCCGCACTTTTCGGAGTGCTACCATCTTCGTTTAAAACTTTTACTCTTTGACCATTAGGTAAAGTTACAAACTGAAGTGCCTCTGGAACTTTACCAGTTCCTTTTACACCAAGTCCACTTGCCTCCATAGCTGCTATACCTTGAGGAATATTTCTAAGTATACTTTGTCCAAAGAAGTTAGTAGGTATTTGAGTAACTGGGTTAGCACTAGTTAAAAAAGAAGGGTTTTGCAACCCCATAGCTGTAGAACCAGTACCTACACCTGGAATCCTAAAATCTGGAACATTTATTCCACCTCCATTAGCTCTTCTCATAAGCTCTGGACCACTAGCCATGATACCAGTAGCGCCACCACCTTTTTTACGAAACATCTTTCTATTATATACGGTCATTATGTAGCTCTTGGTTGAAAGTTAAATAAGTTTCCTATGCCTCCAGCGGCACCTGCAGCACCTATACCAGCAGTTAATAAACCTAATCCTCTTGATAAACCACTTGGTGAAGGGGTAGTGGTCGTTGAATAAGTTTGTTGCAATGCTGGAACACCTCTAAAGATGTCAGACATAAAA
>VMHT01120763.1_pt1 | contig 16871 bp, 38 predicted proteins | sample 4693611 | NCBI WGS metagenome assembly VMHT01 (sample SAMN12280063, study PRJNA550983) | marine metagenome | isolation source: seawater sampled from same location over 5 years 0.02-0.2 micron viral filtrate | place: USA: collected off the coast of southern California halfway between the port... ...
AAAGAAGAAACCATATACGTTCTCAAAGGAAGACTAAAGTTAACATACTCTGTGGCTAGAGATGGAGAATTAAAGCAGTGTTTTCTGGAAGAGGGCGAGTCTTATCACGTATACCCGATGACAGTGCACAGATTTGAAGCAATATCTGAAGACGTTACACTATTGGAAGTCAGTACTGACTATCCTGAAGATGTTGTTAGGATAGAGGATGACTATGATAGGAGAAAAGAATGATGATTAACTGGCAATCAGAAGAAAGATTAAAAAAAGTCTTATATTGGAGAATGTGTTCTATTACCATAACTCTGCTGACAACATGGGCTTTTACTGGATCTATCAAAGAAGCGACACAATTCACAATTATGTTGCATATGCTTTTGATAGTTTCTCACTATGTATTCGAAACTTTATGGGACAGGAGAGATAAGTGATCACAGCAATGGGCGATGTGATGCGAGAGGCACACAAGAGAGGGTGGATTACTACTAGAGATGGGAACTGCTCTCTTAGGAGATCTGGCTCTTCTGTGTTATACATAACTCCATCTGGGGTTCGCAAGAGCACTATTATCCCTGAGACAATTGTGAAGATACCAATCTTTGAAAACAAATTGGTGTTAGATGGACTTAACCCTAGTGGAGAACTTGAAATGCACTGGAAGTTACAACAGAAGTTTAGACACAGAACTAAATCTGTGCTTCATCTCCATCCTACCTACACCATCGCTGCAATGAGAGCAGGGTGGAACTTAAGAGAACTAGCAGAAGAGTTTCCGGAAGTGCATAGATACACAAAGGTTGGAAATAATGTACCAGTACTTCCTGCCACATCGCAAGAACTGGCATCAGAGACTTTTTACAAAATGTCAATTCCGTACAATGTTGATATAGTTGGGCAGGCACAACATGGTGTTTGTGCTATGGGAAACAATCCTTGGAATGCTTTTGAACATATTGAGAGACTAGAGCACATATGCCAGATTGCCCTAGCATCCGGAGTTAAGCCAGAATGATTGCAAAACTTCTTTTGCAAATACAAGATTACGCTCAGTTAAAGGTGAAAGGCTCAATGTAGGGCAGGCACTCTATTTTAAAGATAAGCATTGAGAATTGTGGGGTTCAAGTCCCCACCTGAGCACTTTGGTTTGAAATACTTGATACACATCAATTATCGCTTGATTTCTAGAAATGATTTTAAACTATTGAATAAATTAATTTCTTCAAACGTATAGAATATATAAGGACTGTCTGTTATTAAACGAGTAACCTATTTAGGAAGAAAAAGGAGAACATTCAATATGAACAAACGTAAATGGTATAATTATGTATTTGAGACACAGGACGATGCGTATTACCAAAAGTTATACAAAGTGCCTGTTCGCTTTAAAGTTAAGAAACTTATGGGTGGAAATAAATCAGAGACAGAGGATGATTTTCGTGCAGTGGTGGCAGTAACATCACTATCTTTACCCAGAGATAGAAAGTCTGATGGTGCGAATTGGTATATGACTTATGACATTAAGTTTGATTTACCAAGATCAGCCACCGATGTTGGGATCTTTGTCCGTAACGACTTAATTCCTGAACTGAACTCAGTCAGAGGAGTAGAAATACTTTCATATGGCGAAGCATTTCAAGTATACGATGCCCAAGACAGTGGAGTGGGTGATCCAAACAAGGATAGATCAAAAGTATTTGGTGGAGATAAAAGAAAACTCTCTAAGAAAGATGATGATATAACCGGAGAGGGATAATGATAGAAGAAAACAAAGAAGATGGCTTGGACAGTTTAAAACCTAAGCCACCACCTAAACTTGCGCCTAGAGGTATCAGAACTTTTACGGTTTGTAGAAACTTTGATGAAAGTGGTGTATCAGGCGAGGGAGTTGTTATAGAGGGTGTAGTGATGGCTACAGGGCAGTGTGTCCTCCATTGGCTATATCCACCTCCTAGGGGCGGCATATCAATTTTTGATAGCCTTGACGACTTCCTAAAGGTACATGTATTACCACACCCAACGAACAAAACTGTGCTAACGTTTGAAGATGGCGAACAACATAAATACGGAAAAGGATGGAATGATGAAGAAGATAATAAGATTGAAAAGTAGTTGGAAAAACTTAGTTGTATTTGACTTTGATAAGACACTTGCAGATACAGATGAGTGTGTCCTTGTCAGAGATAATGATACCAATAGGATTGTCGATCACCTATCATCCGAGACTGAATTAAACAATTACATTCTTGATGCTAGCACCCATCACTACGACTTTAGCGAGTTCAATTCGGTATCCGATTTAGCAGAGCCAATCTCGGAAACAATTGAGTTGATGAAAAGATTTACCTTAGAGAAAGATACTAAAGTCATAGTGTTAACTGCTAGGCAGAATGATTCTGTACATGCTATATCTAAATTTTTATCTCAACAGGGAGTTGACACTCAAAAGGTTTGGGCATACGGAACTTCCGGTGCAGCCCTCAAAGCAGGACATTTGCAAAACTTCCTAAGTAGGTTTAACATCGGTGAAAGTGTGCTTATATTTGAAGATAGTATAGAAAACATTAAAAGATATATCGCACTAGAATATGAAAACCCTAGTTTGTCATTTGAATACGTCCAAGTGATGTCAAAAAACTTAACTGATGAAGAATTATCTGAAGTCACGAAACACAAGTATCCAACTGGAGAAACAGGAACTGAGCCTTATCAAAGGATGTTGAAAAAGATACACCCTGCTATGAAAAGAAGGTTAATTGGGCTTGGAGGTAATAATTACTCTACTAGTGGAGTTAAAAAGGTAAAAGATTTTAAGAGATCAAAATCCGCACCACCATCGGGATAAAGGAGGAAGGATGGGTAACAATAAGAAAACAGTTAAGTGTAGTTTCTGTGGCAAACTTGGGCACAATAGAGTTTCTTGCCCTAAACTAAAAGAATTGATTGAGAAAGAGAGAGAAGAGCATGGCTCTGATCATCCCGATGTGAAATTATATGACAGAATGTCTAAAGGATATAGTAAAAAATCCTCAGACAATGCCAACAAAACTAGACATTGCAGTTATTGCTTTCAGCCCAGCCATAATGTGCGATCTTGCGAAATAAGATCCAAGGATATATCTAAATTAAAAAAGAGAAATACTGCATGGAGAAATGCTCTAATTTCCCATTTAAAAGATAGGGGAATAGGCTTAGGGAGTATAATGACTGGTAAGTATTCAAAGAGGTATGGTTCTAGAGCATACAACAAAGGTGATAAATGGATTTTAACAGCCATTGAGTGGGATTTGATTACGTTCGATAGAAAAGATTCACCAGAGTTAGTATTTAAACTAGTTAACTTAGAGAACTCTTCTGTCAGTACTGTGATAACTATATCTAGGATCACTTCTTTGGTTGGAGACTCCTCCAAAGAGTACCATTGGGATGTCATATCGCCCAGTACTACGCTTAATTATCCTGAAGGTTGGGATACTGTTAGTGATGTAGAATATGACAAGCACTTAGTTAGCCTGTTCAAAGGAATGGGTAAGAAACAGTACGAAGATATGATTTCATTTTCATATGAAAAAGCACCACACGTAATTCTTGAGGGTGTTGAAGAAATGCTATTAGAAGCACAGTCAGTATGCTTGACTCACAGTAAGTGGCAATGCACACGTCCACCATCGGAGATTTGATGAACAAGAGGTTCACTAAATTGACAGATGTCAATGTTGGTTACTTATATGACAATGGGCACATGGGCAAGGGTACGTTAGTAAAATATAGATACCTCAATAGGACAATGATGGCTTACAGTCTAGATAGCAAAAACAACCAATGGAACATAGGTATCATATCGCATGTGCAAGCAATATCTTTTATGAGAGGCAGTGGCGTTTGGCAAATCAAAGTTGATGAAAATGGAATTGAAGAGCATATAGAGTTTGTATATGATATAAGCGTACACACATCTGAGCCCAGTGTACCCCTTGAAACGGTATCGACAGAAAGCCATGAAATATATTTGGCTAATAATCTGAATAAACCAGAGACTTGAAACGTATAGAAACCACAATGTACAACACAAGAGGTTTCTAATGAAAGGGTTTAACGTAAAATACCAACCAAATTATAATGGTTTCTTTTCAATGATCGAAAACATTGCTGATGAACTGAATGAACGGAAGAATAGATTTGACAAGTCTGATTTACTTGAACAATGTTTTGAGCAAATAACCGAAGGACGTATTAAATGGGTAGATGAGAAAGGCTATGATCATATTGATGCAGAAGATGGCATTAAGTTTGAAATGAAGAGTCAAAAGTTCTGTCTGTATACGAAGAAAGGGCATCTCAAGGATAAAACCTCTAAAATTAAATTAACAAACACATTGCAAAACACAGACAATAAGGTGCTAGAGCCAACATCAGATTGGCTATTGATTGTAGACACTGGCAGTAAGGACTCATATTCAGTCGCTATCGTATCCTACAAAGATGTGGTGAGTAAGTATTCAAAAGAGTTGAAAGATGGCTTTGAGTGCCAAATACCAATCTCTGAGTTGGCTTTCTTGAGCATACCATCTCAAGTATCCTTGTCAAAGGGCGAGTATAAGAGTTACTCTGAGGAGAAAAGACGATTACAATCAGAATATATTGAAAACTTTTTGAATAAAATCTAAGCAATGAACGTATAGAATATGAATAAAGGAGAAACAATGAAAGATAAAAAACTGAAACCATTTGAAAAGATAATGGAAGATGCGCGAAAAAGCAGAGAACTTTACTTACTTAGAGAGTCCTTTACTATGATAATAGATATGTTATTGGAAGAAGACGAGAAAGTAAATACAATGCCAAGTGGTACACTTAAAGATGAGTTCTTGAAAATACAAGAAAGTGCTTGGACTGCCTTGCTTAGAGACAAAGATTTTCAGAAGATTACGACAGAAGAATAAAAAGATTTGAATAAAACTTAAACATCAATCGTATAGAAGATACACAACAACACAGGGAGTGGCTATGACTAACATCACTGAAACAATACTCAAAACAATGCGAACTAAGAGATTTGCCCTAGAGGTTCTTCGTCAAGTAGAACAATGTGCAGGATATCATTTCTACTCACTATACCATTTAGGTGGCGCAAAGACTGTGCGAGAATGGGGAGAGTTGGCAGAGGATGATCCATCACAACGTACCTCACAGATCACAGTTCGTGTATGTCATGATTTTGAGTATGCCATTGCAAAAGTTTTAAAAGACAGTTATGGATACGAGATTGTACCTAAGTCTGGAGCAAATGACATTGAGGGAAACTTTGATGTTGCTATACAAAAAGGAAAAACAGTAGTCGCTTTCGAAGTCAAGACTACGCAATCATCCAATGGTTGGACTGGCTCTACACATAGTGCTGGTTGTGGCAAAGTCCCATTTTATGTCCTCATCCAGTATGAACTGGACTTGGACATTGAGTTGGGCACTCAGTCTCTTAATGGGCTATTCAAATCTTGTCACTTCTCTGTAACCTCACCACTTGAAAATGGTGATGCTATCATTCAATGGATGGGACAGGCTAGCGAAACCAATTCACGTACTACTGGTAAGATAAGAAAAGACGATGCAATTGAGTATGACTTTATGATCTGCTTAGGCTCGGTAGATACGACACGTTCTAGAAAGTGGGCTAAGACTTTGAAAGAAGAGTTAGTTGAGTATCGCTCAGGCATCGTTAATGGAGAACTGAACCCTAACTACAACTTACAAGTTATTGACATAGAACCCTCAACACATTCACTGTTTGTTAAGTCGATCTGTGACAGGTTGCTATTGAGCGCATAGAGGATAGGTAAATGCCTAGAAATAGCAACATTCAGGTTGGAGATTTAGTTTGCCTAAGTAAGAAAGGAGAGCGATACATATATGGAAAGACTTTATGTAGTGTATATTATCGCCCAATCTTAGAGGGAAACCTAGGAATAGTGACGTCTATCAAAGGAAACTCGTATGGGAAAGTTAAGTATGTCAGTCCTGTACGAGTCGTTTGGTTCGTAAGGAACGGAGATAAGACAACAAAACGTACAACAATCGTCATGTCAATGAACGCAAAGTATTTAAAAAGATTGAATAAAAGATAGACATCAAACGTATAGATACTATACAACACAACAAAGGAGAACTCAATGAGTTATTTAATCAGGCAAAAACTAAAAGAAATAGAAGAAATGGTAGAGGAATCAAGTTATGGTACGATTGACTCTTATGACATAGAAAGGCTTAAAGAAAAATGTATGAGCGATGATCTATACAGAGTACAGTTTCATTATACTATTGAATGGATTGGCAGAGAGGGTGCTTTCTATGTCGATACACATTACTATGGCTATTGGAGAATGGAAACGAATGGCGAATGGACTCGCACAGACATTGATGAAGAGGAGGATGTAGCATAATGGCTTACTTGAAGAAACAAGACTTGGTTGTCCTTAAAGGAAAAGTAGGGCAGACAACAGCAATCGTAACAGATATAGAGTTCCGTAGGTTCAAACGAACCTATAGAGATAAAAAGACTGGTGAAATGAAATGGAGATTAAAATCAGTTCCGTATGCTCTCTGTACTGTCATGACTGGTGGCTTTGGGAAAATTGCCATAGGCTCAAAAATGGTTATAGCAGGATACAAACTACGCAATCATGCCCTAAAAGGAGAGAAATGTTTGGTATTAGAAAATCAATACATTCCTGAATATGAAAGTAGTGGGGAGAAATGGGTTGTTGATATGATCGCTAAGAACAAGGAAAAGAAAAATGCCAAGAAGAAAAAAAGTAGTAAAAGAAAAGAAACTCAAAAATCAGAAAATAAAGATAAGAGTTAAGTCGGCAGTAACAAAGCGTCGATCTTGGAAAGTCTTTGAGGTTATATCAATCGACGAAGAGGGGTGGATAAAGATTAAAGGGACTACAAAGCCCCATTTTTACATGCACAAAGTCATAAATAAAAATCACATCAAAAAAGTTTGAATAAAACAAAAACCACAAACGTATAAACAATACACAACAATTAGGAGACTCAATGTCACGCAAGAAAACAAACAACGAGATCAACATTAGTATTAATGTATCAGATGATTTGCTTAATAAGTTCATGGGGGCTATGATCAAGATGAGTAGTATGTCCTCTATGGGTGGTATGCAGATGATGCTAGGTGGGATGATGGGAGCAGAACAGGCTGAGCCAGAGGGGGAAGATAAAGAAAAGGCTAGCATAGGCTTTCAATCAAAGCCTGAAGTAGGTGAGAATGGTTAAGCACTATGACTTTGAACAGTTAAAAGACTTTGTATTGGCATATAGACTGTCAAACCCAGACTTTGATTGTATTGGTAGTAAGTTTACGCAATCTATTTATCGTGCATTGTGCGAAATATATGATCTAGTCTCAACAGAACAGAACTTTAAAGAAAAATGGACTAAAAGGTTGAACGAAAACTATCATAGTTGGCTAAGTTTCGATACTGAATTGAATAAACTGGTATATGATACTGGGCTTCGCGACGAACAATGGAGCAATGCTTTGATAGACGATACTTTCTTGCTCTTCGATCTAGAGGAGATTGAACATTTTTTAGAGATAAAAACGACAAAAGAGTTTCAAGATGCCTACAATGTAGTCCAAACGTACTATAAACTACAAGGATACTTTACTGGCATATTCTCTAGAGGGATAGAGAACATATCTTACGCTGAATGGGAGAGGGTGTCTACTAACAAATATGCCGTAAAGGTATTGAAAGCATACAAGGAGCAACCTAAGTTTGAGGTTGGGGAACTGGCATCATTGAGGGTGAATAGAGAATGTACTAAGACTAAAAATGTAACCAACGCAAAGTTTAATTCTTGGAATATAAATTGTAATATATCTAAAGTCTTAATCTTGTCGAACACTGAGCCTATTGTTAATGCTAGGAAAGGGGCAAAGCGATATAAAGTCGCTCCCATCGGAGGAAACGGACAACCTTTTTGGATTGAAGAAGCGTTTATGAAAAAACTTAGAAAAAAAGTGAATAAAAAGAAATAGCCAATCGTATAGATAACATAACAACAAACAGTGGAGACTACAATGAGTGGAAACGCATTTAAAGACTTTAACCCACACCCAGTCACATATGACGACTGGATTGTCCTAAAGAACATCGTGAAAGATTTCTTTTCGAACATCGCAGAGATTGGATCAGCACAACTATTTCGTGATGGGATAGGAATGTACGACAGGACTCTTGGAGACTTGGACTTTGCAGTAGAACTACCTAAGGCTGAGATCCTCAAGATTGCCAAAGCGCATCCCGATACATTCCAAGCAGTCAAGGTGTTTGGCAACACCGTATCAACACTGGTGTATAATCCTGAAGGGCAATATGTTCAGCACGTAGACTTTATGACAAGTACAGACACAGTCAACGAGACTTGGGTAATGACTGGTGGTTCGGATAGGTTCAAGGGAGTGGTACGCAATATGATGCTCTGCTATCTAGCGAGAGTTCAGAACGAAAAGGAAAGCACCGAAGATCGAACAGTAAAACACACTGTAGCCTTTCCAAGTGGAGTAGCCACAAGAGTTAATGGAGAGTATGTAACACAACGAGATAGCAATCCAAGTGTCATATTACAGACTCTAGGGCTCAAAGACGACTGTGAAAGCATTGAAATGGCTAGGACATATGAGGGGCTATTAAGTATCTTAGACGATGTTCAGAGCCATTATGATGGCTTTAAAGCATACTGTGAAGAGTCTTACTTTTATCGCAAGAGTCCTGTTTTATTGGACAGAGCATTAGATTATTTAAAAAACTTTGAATAAAATATGAACCACAGACGTATAGACTGTACAAACAACAATTAATGGAGACATTATGAAAGTAGGTGATTTAGTGAGGATCAAAAGTACACGAGTGGATCTCGCGAGTCCTTGGCTCGTTTCTTCGCATTTTCATGCAGGCAAGATGGGCATTGTTACTGTTTGTGGTACTTGGAGTATAGATGTTCGTATTTTTGAAAATGGCTTGTGCCCTAGATTTGACAAAAAAGATTGTGAGGTGATAAGTGAAAGTAGGTGATTTAGTAAGGCATCCACTATCAGGCGACATTGGCATCATAACAGAGCATCGAAAAGAGGGGGATTGGGTATCGGAGTATTATACCGTAGCCTTTCCCAATGGCTCGTATCTGATACCACAAGAACACTTGGAGGTGATAAGTGAAAGTAGGTGATTTAATAAGAATAACAAACGAGGGTGCACACAATATAGACGAGGTTGGTATCAATGCTGGTAGTAAAGGCATCATCGTGCAACGGTACACCCATCAAACGAGTCCATTCGAGTGGTTATACACAGTAGTCGTCAATAACCGAAGAATAGCCTACCTTTATGACTGTGAGATAAAAAAGTTTGAATAAAATAATCAATATAAACGTATAAGACATACACAAGGAGATACGATGATATACATTAGAGACTCAAAAACAAAGAAAAAGTATGCCCTCAAAGGCTTTACAGAACAAGACTATAACAATGGCAATCGTGAGGCAGAGTTGTTTGGTAAGATATATGATTTACTGATCAAGCATGACATTCAAGATGGCGAAATTATTAACAAAAAAGGTGACAGGATAGACTTATGAAAACATATGATCCAAGTAAGCACTATCGCTCTAGTATGTATTTTACAACATGCTACACTCCCCTACCCAGAGGAAAAGGAGTTATAATGTCAGTTGGAACTTACGGATTAGAGGGTGTATTCCATAAGCCCGATGGTGACGGAAAAGTCTTTACTAGTGTTGAAGATGCTAGACAGTATGCACTTAACAAAGGCTATTTAGTGGAGTATGATCCTAAAGAAGACTTAAATAAAGCGATCGAACATCAAAATAAACTGAATAAACAATCAAGTCCATCCGTATAGAACATACAACAAACAAAACATGGAGAGATAATGGTGACAATTAGCGACTATTACGAAAATATAATGAAAGCACAGAACAGACTATCAGAGATCCTAGAAAATGACGAGACTGACAGGACAGACTTAGAGTGGGAGCAATGGGTGGGCGACACTATCCGTATGTTGTCAAAACAATTTGACATATCAGAGATTGAATTAGACGAGTTTTACCAGTTTATGTAAGGAGATATGATGAAAGTAGGTGACTTAATAAGGGTGAGACATCACTCTGTGCTAGTAAATGAGAAGATAGGTATACTCACTGAGGTTGAACAACAGAACTATGGATTTAGGGATAGATACAGCGTAAAGTTAACAAATGGCAGTAAACTATCTTTAACTGCTGAGCAATGCGAGGTGATAAGTGAAAGTAGGTGATTTAGTAAGATGCCCGAAGAACACTTGGAGGGTAGGTGACTTAGTAAGGCACGATATGGGGTTTATTGGGATTATTACTGATGTAGATCCCAAAGGGGTAGGTGACATCAGTGAAGTTAAAGTCGCTTGGAATGATGGCGATGTTTGTAATATGTCAGTTTTTGACTTGGAAGTGCTAAATGAAAGTAGGTGATTTAGTAAGGTATTCTGAAACAGGCGATATAGGTATAATACTATCGTTGGATAGTTTTATGATAAGAGCGTCATCACGAACAAAAAAAGTTGGAGGTGTATGTTTTTCTATGCCTATATGGTGGTGGCATAAACACACAGAGGTGATAAGTGAAAGTAGGTGATTTAGTGGAATTATCCCAATTTGGACGGGCACGTTCACGTTATGAGCATCGAACGTCTAAATATGGAATTGTCTTAGGCATTGCAGATGAACAAAAGTTAATGATGAGTGGAAGACATAAAGACGTTATTGCCTATCGTATCAGATGGTTCGATAGAGAGGGCAACCCAGTGAAAAATGTTATAGGTTTTGAAAGAAAAATGATAAAGTTTTTGAATAAAAAGAAGAGAACAAACGTATAATATATACAACACATCAACCAAACCAAGAGGTTTCACATGAAGAAAGCGTATCTTATCACAGTTACATACATCGAAGATAATAATTGGGAGTTTTACCTTACCACCACTATGGAAGATGCAATCAAACTGGCACACAACTATCTAAAAGAATACTATCAGTCGCTCATGGACAACTGTGGTTGGGAACAAGATCAGCCTGTAACTGGCTTTGAACAACTGCAGCAGTATCTAGGACAAGACTGTGGCTACTTAGATGTTCAGATTATCGAAAAAAACTTTGAATAAAGTCTAGACTGCAATCGTATAATATATACAACAAACAAATACAAAGGAAAGAGACAATGAAAGTATGGATACTACAGATAAGAGAGAGTGGTGAAGAAGATCAGGTATATCTTTTCGACACACAAGAGAAAGCAGAACAGTCAGCACTTCGCCAACTTTGGGATTATGCCGAATGGAGAGTAGAGAACACTGACGAACTTCCCGATACTTTAGACGAACTAGGGCGTTTAGTTGAGGATAGCGATTGGGGATACTACAACATTTACACTTCTGAGGTGAAATAATGGGCAGATTAGCATTTATAGACACAGAGACAACAGGACTTGATCCTGTCAGCAACGAGATTATCGAGATTGCTATCAAGATTATAGACACAGATGTCTATGACACTAGTGAAAGCACAGACATATATCAGATGTTCGATTATCAGTTTGAGGGCAAGTTTAAGATCCGTAGGATGGACTTGGCAAACCCAAAAGCACTAGAGATCAATGGATACAATGAAGAGGAATGGAAAGACGCATACAGTTGGAGCAAACCTGCTTGTGAGCGATTACTTGAACGATTGAAAGGGTGTGTAGTAGTAGGGCACAATGTTCAGTTTGACATAGGATTTATTCGCGAAGAGTGTCGTAGGCAAGGTGTTTGGTGTCCTAGATTTCCAAACTTAGACACACAGGGTATGGCTAGATTTCTTTGGGCTGACTTTAAGTCGGTATCTATGGATAACATACGAAAAGAATTGCCACAGTGGTTTGACACAGAGGGATCTCATAGAGCGATGAAAGATGTGAATGATTGTGTTACAATATGGAACTTGTTTAGACAAGGTTGTTAGAAACAAAGGTGTGATACAGAATAGTATCGGGAATGGGTGGGCATAAAAAACTTTGAATAAAATAATCAACTGAAACGTATAGATAATAAGCAAGGGAGAAACAATGACTGCACTTAAGATGTTAGGCATATGCCTTATCTGCATGGCTTTCGCCATACCAATCATACTTAAACATGAAAATCAAGGAAATTAGTCATGACATATGATCAAGAAGAGAACATTATGGGATGGTGCATTGTAGTATGGGCTATCATATCTGTAATAGCAATATACAACGCATCGCATTTAAATCATATCAAAGTATCAAAGAGTGCTCCATGCACTCATGAGAGTAATCAATGACTTATATATTCGAACCGAACAATGGCACTAGATATACAATCACCGCAATGAGATCGCCATCTAAAGTGGACTACTTTATGTTTATGTTAGACTACTGGCAAACTTTTATGTATGTTCGTGAGGGAGATGTACCACACTGGACTTACATTCAAGATAAACTGAACATTACAGAGGGCGATGCTAAGCCATTGGTAACCTTTTTCAAAGAGTTTTGGGATGGAGAATTGTAATGGGCAAAATAAAAGTAGGTGACTTGGCGAGAATAAGGGATATTGCCATTAATGGTTACGGTTTCTCTTCGAAACAGAGCACATACAGTTTTCGAATAGTAGGAGAAGAGACACAGTATATCGAGTGTAGAGAACTTGAGGGAAAGACAGGCATAGTTGTTTTTAATGTACAGGAAGATTGCAAAGATTATCTAGCAGATGGAGTCTATCATATCGCTTTTGGCAACATAGTTGTCCGAGCCTATCAAGACTACTTTTACAAAGTTGAAAAAACTTTGAATAAAATAAACAACTGAAACGTATCAATAGTGTAACACAAACAATGGAGGACACAATGTCCAAGTTTGATCTCAGCAAGCACACAGCAAGGCTCTTAATGTCTGAGCCATTTTTTGCCAGTATATCACGTCGTATCGACAAGACGGCTAGTAAAGCCATTCCAACAGCAGGTGTACGACTTAACAAGTCTACGGGCTATTTTGAAATGCTTTACAACCCAGATTTCTTCGAGGGTTTGCCTGACAGGCAAAAGTTGGGTGTCCTCAAACACGAGTTTTACCACTTGATCTTGCAACACACCACCACGCGCAATCCTGATCCTGATGGCAAAGTGTCTAAGGCTTGGAACGTCGCTACCGACTTGTCTATCAATTCGCACCTTATGGACGAGTTGCCCGAAAATGGTTGCATACCTAGTATGAAAGACAGTCCATTCGAAAACTATCCTGTTGGGTTGTCGGCAGATGCGTACTTAAAAATGATCAAAGAAGATCCACAGTTTCAGCCCAAGTCTGACGACAAGGACAAAGAGAAGGGTAGTGGTGGTAAAGGTGGTGGACAGGGCGAAGAACTACCCGATACCCTAGACGATCATGGCGAATGGGCTGATGGGGACGATGCAGATGCAGACTCAAACGCAGTTGCTAGAGAGCGACTACGTGACATGTTAGACAAGGCTAGCAATGAGGCAAATCAAAGAGGATCATGGGGTAGTGTGTCGTCTGAGATTAGAAAAGAGATACAAAAATTCTTAAACCCATCTATTGATTGGAGAAAGATGTTGAGGTATTTCATCAAAGCGAGTCGTAAGGCAAACAAGCGCAGTACTATTCGTAGGCTTAATAAAAGATACCCACGTATTCATAGTGGACATAAGGTTACTAGAGTGGCGAACATTGCCATATCTATTGATCAATCAGGATCTGTATCTGATACCATGTTAGCACAGTTTTTTTCAGAACTTAATGAATTATCGAAACTAGCAACCTTTACGGTAGTGCCTTTCGATACTGAGGTTGACGAGAGTAAAGTATTTGTATGGAAAAAAGGACAATCAAAGGACTGGGAACGTGTACTGTGTGGTGGAACTTGCTTTGATGCTCCAACCAAGTATGTAAACAAACACAAGTTTGATGGGCATATTGTATTGACAGATATGTGCGCTCCTAAGCCAGTACCTAGCAAGTGTCAGCGCATGTGGATCACTGATGAGTCAGGCAAATCTAATCAATACTTTGACACCAACGAAATTGTATTGGCTATCAAAGATGAGGTAAGGGGATAAAGAATATGTGTGAAAGAAAGTGTAGACAAAAGTGCAAACTCCCTTGTAAGATAGGGGATTTAGTACAGTTTAAAGTTGACAAAGGTGTATACAAAACAGCAATAGTGACAGAAAGATACGACAAAAGAACAGTTTTTATTCGCTATAGTGTCGGTGAGGAAGCAATGAGAATAAGAATTATAGAAGAATACTTATATAGTTTGAATAAACACTGTGCTAAAAACGTATAGAACATATAACAACCAAACATAGGTGACAGAATGTTTTATAAGGGACAATTTATCGCAAGGATACCAAACGATGAAAATGCCAAGTCTAGGATTGAGGAATATAAGGCTATTCATGGACAATTGAGACTGTGGGGCAGACACCCTAAGCGAAAGCAAACAATGTCTCAGAACGGACTTACGCCTAACTTTATGGGTGACATACCCCACAGGCTAAGTGCTGAGATAGTTATCTATCGTAATGAAGGTGGGATGACATTCCGACAATTCCAAAACTTGCAAGTAGGCAATATAATTGAGATGGTATTAAAACGACAACAGTCTGAGACTGGAATTGTCTTGAAAAAGAAAGGAAAGAACAAAATCAAAGTAGCAATAGGAAGTAGAGTAACATGGACAACAAGACAAAAGGTTATTCTTTATAGGTGCAAGGTAAAAGATAAGAAAGTTTGAATAAAATAAATCACTCAATCGTATAGGAGATATACAATGAAACTGAAAATAATATACAAAGACGACTCAAGTAAGACGGTTCATATCAGTGATAACTGTTCTACAGAGGAACTGATAGCGAAGATTGAAAAGCACGAATATAACTCAAAGGTTGCAAAGGTAGTAGCGCAATGAAAATAAATGAATACTATGCTTTGAAGAAGGGTGATATAGTGGAGTGGGCAGATACTGGATCTAAGTGTATCGTAATGCACTTTGATGTATCAGACTATCCCAGTAACAACCCAGTGCCATTACAAGAACCCAATAACACTGAAAGTCTATGTGTTATCTTTTTTGAAGACAACTTCCGATTAATCGGGCATCGTAGAGAGTTTGGGTATATAAGTCGAAAAAAATCTGAATAAAATAAAACACTGAAACGTATATAAAGTATAACAAACAACAACAACGAGGTTTAAAATGAGATATACATATCTTGTAGGTACAGAAGAAGAACTTAACGAGGGAGGAGGGCAAGAGTTTTCAAACCTTTCAGACGCATATGTACATAGGAGACGATATTCTGACAGAATATCGTTACGATATTCTGATAATAACGATCTGCTTATTCTTGAACTACAATGGGAGTTTTCAGACTCTGAGTTAATAAAATAAAAAAACTTTGAATAAACAACAACAACCAATCGTATAAACAGTACAACACAAAACAACATTGGAGATTACAATGGCTATTCCATTCTCATCATTCGCCAAAACAGCACCTTATGTGCTTAAAATCAAAAAACCAGTACTCATTCGTGGTAGACATGGTATCGGCAAGTCCGAAACAGTCTATCAAGTAGCAAGAGACATGGGACTCCCAGTCGTAGAACGTCGTGCATCTCAGATGACTGAGGGTGATCTATTGGGGCTACCCGATAATCGGGATGTTGTCGTCAATGGCATTAAAGCCACAACATTCAACCCACCCGATTGGTTTGTTACGGCATGTACTGAGGCATGCGTACTTTTCTTTGATGAAATTGATCGTGCTACAATGGAAGTACGTCAAGGTATCTTTGAACTTACCGATAGTCGCAAGATCAACGGACACTATCTACACCCTGAGACAGTTATCATGGGTGCAGTCAATGGTGGCGATCATGGGGCACAATACCAAGTGGGCGAGTTTGATCCAGCCGAACTAGATCGTTGGACAGTATTTGACTTAGAGCCTACTACAGAAGACTTTTTACACTGGGCTAAGGGCAAAGTTGACGATATGGTATGGGACTTTATCAACAACAATCATGGGCATCTCATCCATAAGGACGATTACGAGCCTAACAAGGTATATCCAACACCCCGATCATGGGTGAGATTAGACGAATGTCTTGTCACTGGCGAGTTATTGGACAAGTCAGATCAAGAGTCTAATGCTATCGTATTCAACCTAGCACAAGGATTTGTAGGACTAGAGGGTGCAGTAGCATTTATCGACTTTCGAAAAAACTACGATAGGCAGGTTACTATCGAACACTTACTAGACGAAGGGCGTTTCGATAAAGTCAAAGATTGGGGCATTAATGAGCACCTTGCTATGGTAGAAAAGTTTGAGAACAAGGACGTATTCGCCAAGCGCATTAACAAGACAAGAGTACAAAACCTTATTGACTATTTTGATATGCTACCTTCCGAATGTGCTATGAAATTATGGACGTTGTTGTCGTCTGAAAGTACGATTGAAGACAACATGTTAGACGTGCACATTGGCACTACGTCTAAGGGTGTCGTAGTATCCGAGATCATAGTCAGAATGTACGAGGGCCCTTAAGGTATCGGTAGTGTGGGGGTTATCACAATCCCCACATTTTTTTTGATACTTTTTTGAATAAATAATAACACTGAAACGTATAATAAGTATAACCAACAACAATAACCCAGTACACAAGGAGATCACGATGCGTGGTTTATCTTCAACGAAATTAAATAGA
>VMHT01010792.1_pt1 | contig 16866 bp, 10 predicted proteins | sample 4693611 | NCBI WGS metagenome assembly VMHT01 (sample SAMN12280063, study PRJNA550983) | marine metagenome | isolation source: seawater sampled from same location over 5 years 0.02-0.2 micron viral filtrate | place: USA: collected off the coast of southern California halfway between the port... ...
CAATTCATGTCTGTTAGTTGCAAGTAGCATTAATACAGAACCTCCTAGAGCAATCCAAGAAACTGGCATGTGAGTAATAGGATGCAAGAAGAAACCTAAAATCACCAAACCAAGTATTATTCCACTTGTAGTTAGCATCTTTGCATCCTTTATGCCGTATTTTGCTTCCAATTCTGCAACATCTCTAATTCTCTTCCCAGAGAATTCATCAGCATACATCCATCTAAGTAACATGAATGCAGGAACAATTGTCATGAAAATACCTGGTGCCATTTCCAAGATGAAATCATTGAAGGTAACCCCTTGAGATGCAAGATCGGCATAAATCCCACCATCCTTTGACTTGATAGCCGACTCCGATAATCCAGAACCAATCATAATATTTGGCGGGTCTCCAATCATTGTGGCTGCGCCACCAATGTTTGAAAATAACACTTCAGAAATCAACAACGGTACTGGTTTCAAATCCAAAACCTTCGCTAGTTGTATAGTAACGGGAGTCAGAAGAAGGACAGTAGTCACGTTATCCAAGAATGCAGAAAGCACTGCTGTAACTGTACAAAGAATTACCACTAGACTCCAAATCGAACCACCACTCTTCTTGTACGCCTCAACAGCAAACCATTCAAACACACCCGTGTGCGATATTACCCCCACCATTACCATCATACCTAACAGTAAACCAATGGTTTCCCAGTCAATGAATGTAGTAACTGCCTTCAAAGTCAATGCAGATTCAACGGAGTAGTGATTCAACGCCATAACAGCAGCCAAACCACCTAAAGCAGCAGCTAAAGTTCGATGAACTGCTTCAGTTATAATCAAAGCATATACTGCAATTAAGATGAAAAGTCCAACCCAAATGGCTTGAGATTCAAGACCCTCTTTGATGTTCAATTCCAGATGGACATCGGTACCTTCGCCACTAGCCATTGATTGGCCAACCAACAGCATACTACCAACAAGCAATAACAGCATAAATGCAATAGTTTTGGAACTATTTCTTTGTTTGAGAACACTAAACATGGTCACTCCCCAGCGTAGGCGAATAGAAGGTCATTATTGACCATTTGCTTTGCTTTTACTATCTCCACAGAACACAAACATTGCCTCTGGCTGAAACAATCGTTGAATTTGTCTCATCTGCAAGGTGTTTCCAAACATCATCAATTTGTGCTCGTTCAAACAAACCTCGATTAATTTTTATTTTCACGATATCTTTGGTCGCGAGTTGCGCATCGATTTCCTCAATTAAATTTTCAGTAATTCCAGACTTACCAATTCTTACGCTTGGCTGGAAATCTCTTGAAGTTGCAATTTTTCTTATAGACTGGGGTACTTTTTTTGGCATATCAATCAAACCTTTTCCTTAACCATAGCGCCTAATATTATTACAATTTAGACAAGTTACTATTTTCTTTCCATGTTTTATTCTAGTTCTAACGTTCAAACCATGGGCGAATGGAGTTGCACATTTTCGACAAAGCAGTATTTTTGCTGAATTTGGCAATGAAAGCCTGTGCTTACGACTTACTGCTAATATTTGTCGAGCCGAAGAGTGGGCAAGTACTGAATCTTTAGCCTCTGTCTTTTCAAGCAAGTGGATCAAGGAATTCTGAGTCTCTCTAGCATTAACAATCCGTTGTCCCTTAGGGTTACTTGAACGTTTACGCCTCTTACCCATGGTAATTCCTACTTTTTCAATGCCAATAGTATATCATCGCTGATCAGGTTGATATCTCTATCACCATCAACGCGGTGGAAAATACCCATGTTATCATACCAATCTGCTAACGGAGTAGTTTGTTCATGATACGCACTGAGCCTAGACTTTACTGTGTCCTTGTTGTCATCAGCGCGCCTTTTCTCGATGAAATCGCCACACTCACAACCCGAATTGGAAACTGGATTAAACGTCTCATGATATACAGAACCACAGTTTCCGCAAGAGTACCGTCCGCAAATCCGATCTACAATTCTCTCGTCTGGCACTTCTATGGCTATTACATGAGAAACTGCAGTAATTTGAGCGAGAGCCTCCGCTTGAGGTATAGTCCTTGGAAAGCCATCAAACATAACTCCAGCTTGTGCGTCAGGCAACTTGATTCTATCTCGAATCAAATCAATGATAATAGAATCTGGAACCAGTAAGCCTGCTTCCATGTACTCTTTTGCTTCAATACCTGTCGGAGTCTGTTGCTTAACTGCAGCTCTCAACATATCACCAGTGGATACTTGTGGAAGACCGGTGGAAGTTGTTATTCTTTCAGCCTGTGTACCCTTACCTGCACCTGGCGGCCCAAATAAAACAATACTGCTCATGTATAGTCGTGAAACTACTTAGATTTGAAGATACGCACTCAAGATTGATTTTTCTCGAGCCACATATGACCGTATGCATTCCATTGTTCGACACTCCAACCGGGTGGAAGTCCTGTTGGGGGCAGAGGTCGAGTCAATACTGGAGATTGATTTGTAGGTGGAGGTAATTGGGGTAAAGGAATAGCTGGCAATACCTTTGGTTGTGGAGGCATTCCTGCCGGAATATTCAATTTTGGCGGCATTCCTTTTGGAACATTAGGCGTATTTGCAAATGATGGTAACTCCATTGACTGTGCAAGAGCCGCTGCTATTTCATCAGCTGAAACTTCCCCACTGGTAATTTCATTTACAGAATCACCAATATTCAGAGCCTCATCACGGCGCTCAGAAATATACTCTGGATTGACATAGGCATCAGCAGATACTAGTTGAGAATCGTCACTGCCTACTGAACCACTGCGCTTCATACGCCTAGCAAATATTACTCCTGAAGCAAGTAGAGTCGTCAAAATCAATACTGAAACATACCATGGCACTAAATTGAACAACCCACTGTTACCCTTAGAGGATTGAATACTTGAAGAGAGCGATATTTGGGCAACTATATTAGAATTAGATGTCACATTAATTACAACTTCATAAGAACCTTTTTCGGCTTTGTCATTAGGCTCAATATCAACTTCCAGTTCGATGGTATCACCTGGTGCTAACCCAGATATTTGTGAAGGAGTAATATCTACATCCCAACCAGATGCTTCCAAACCACCAATGTCAAGGACTGTTATCGAGACCTCGCCGTCAAGAACCGTATTTCCATCATTCCTAAAAGTGATAACTTGCGACTTGGAACTACCAATTTCAATACCAATGAAATCTTGCGAAGTCCCCGTATCGCTAGAGAGATTACCGAGATATGATTCTTCAACCTGGACATTTAATTGCAGGCTTTCAACAATTACTCTTCCATTGCTTTCAGCGGTAACTGAAACTGTCATCACAAATGAATTATCTGATATTTGTTCATTGATTGGTGGAACTAAACCTATTGAGATTGTTGCGTTCTCTCTGGGGTTGAGTAACTTTGCTGGATTGGAGAAACCGACAACCCAACCATCTGGAGCTAGTGAATTAGACCAATCAAGATTCAGGATAGAATTTCCTGTATTGGTAATTAACAGGTCATTGTATGAAAAATCAGATGAGATTGTAGCAGATAAGTAGTCAGGCCCTGTCAACTCCAAGGATACATCTTCCTTGATCAGAATTCTTGTCGTATTAGTCACATAGTTGAAGTCTGAAATCTCTGCTCGCAATGTGAATGAATTTGAACCACCCTCAACTTCTGCTGCTGGTACATTAATCTGAAATTGTACAGTTTTAGAATCGCCTGGTTGAATGATTGTCGAAACTTTTCTAGAATCATTCTCCGAATCAGAATATACTCTCAGGAACCAACTTGGATTTGAAGGTTGGATACTAATATCCATATCTAAAACTGAATTACCCATATTTATTATTTCATAATCGAGATACTTGATTTCACCACTATCGACAAGAACATCCCGAGTAATCAAGTTTGTACCTACCGGAGTTCCTTCATCCAAGAGATGTACTTCAAACTCTTCTTTCTCAAGTACCGAGACGCTAACGACTTCAGAATAATTCAAAGATAAATCCGTAGTCGAAGTTACATAACAAGATATCACATCTGTAGCCCCAACTGCAGGTAATCCATCGGCAACAGGAGGAACAAATATTCTAACTGGCATTGATAGGTAAGAAGAAATATCCAATGGCTCAAAGTCGAGTGTAGATGAATTAGAGCCACCTAGCATTATTTGCCACCGGTTATCAGACTCGCAACTGACTGAGTACTGGGCTGCAGAGTTACCAATGTTCTGGGCAGATATTGAAAATGCGACAGACTCGCCTGGTTTAGCAGAAAGTCCTGATGTACCCGCTGCAACAACCTTCACATCATCTACTTGACCTATCTGAATGGTCAAGCGTTGAGAATGAGAAACAGTCGGAAGACTTTGATATTGAACAGTCACATCGACATAGAAAGTACCTGAACGGGCATACCTAGGATTATTAGGGTCATCTAGATTAGAATACTCATCTTCGAAATGTAAAACTACATCTTTGTAATCTCCTGAAGAACCCTGCCCATTTAGAGAGAATGGTCCATTTTCAGAGTATTGCTTAGTCCAACTATCCTCTGGAACAATAAAATAATTATAAATCGGATGCTTTTCTTGAACATTTGTAACAGAAAGCGTCACGCTTTGAGTCCCTGTACCCTCATTCTTAATTCTAATTGGAACATCTATACCAGTTTGATTACGTACATCGAAAATCTGTATTGCTGAGTCTGAACGGTCTTCAGCCGTAATTGGCTCACTGCCATCTTGATTTAGGACGACGACTCTAACACCAAGAGAGGTAACTTCAATATCGGTCGATATAATATTATTATCAATCCCAGATGACTCATCATTCATTTCCGATATCACATTATCAGTATCCAAACTCAGTCTTAGAGTATGAATTCCAGTTGTTGAAAAGGAACGTGTCGTAATTACCGACTCTACTTCGCTAGAATCGACACCAAGGGAATCTCCTTGCATCAAAATAGTACCTTCAGTCAAATCCTCTAAAATCCAGTGGAAGCCTTGGGTGTCAAGAGTGCCCTGATTCATCCAAGCCACACGTACTGAAACAATATCATTTTGCAAAGGGTTTTGTGATGACAGGAAAATAGACTCATTGAAGGTTGTCAAATCGGACTTAGGCTGGATTGTCATGTCACCTGTAATAACAATACTAAAATCTTGTTCATTACCCCCTCTATGCATCACTTTAACCAACCAATTACCAGTGTTTGAAAGTGTCCCCGGAGCGATTTTAATTCTCTCAACATTGTTCAGGTTATCAGCAGTCCCACCTTGCTTGGAAAACCCTGATGAAAAATCATTACCTAGCCATTGGTTCCCAGCAGGGTCTACAAGAATCAGGTCAAGGTCATTAACCAACTTAGACTGACTTTGAGCAGAATTTGCACTACCAGCTTCATCTGTCCACACAAGTGTGATGTCAAGTCCGTGGCTTGGGTCAAGGTCTAAGTCATATAGTAATCCAAAACCTGAGCGAAGAGATTTCTTATCGTCGAAATATGTCGATAAAACCGTACTACCATCCATCGGTAAAACTGTTTTTTCTAAATCAATCTGGCCCCAACCTTCCAGATTATTTGGGATATCAGGAGTGCCAAGGTCGGTAGCCCCGTTGATTATAGCTGCTTTTATCAGTGATGCTGAAGGAGAATTAATACCAATTTGCTCACGTAAAAATTCGCGAGTCAGAGATGCAATCCCACCTGTCACTGCAGTGGCTTGAGATGTTCCAGATAATGACATGTAAAGTGAATCTCCATCTCCATGGACTCCTGAGCCACAAGAAAGACCAGAGGGAGACTTTGCCTCTTCTGCCCTTCCGGAGCAAATTTCGATACCTGGCGCCACAACATCCGGCTTTATCCTACCATCCAATGTAGGCCCCTGACTAGAAATAGATGCAACTGAACCTGCTGCGGTCGAAGAACCAGTTCCCGTGGTACTAGCACCTACCGACAAAGCATTCTTTGCTGTGCTCGGAGGTGAGACTTGAGAGGCACCACTTGAGCCCCTGTCCCCCACAGAGAAAACTGGAAGTAGGACTTTCTCATCCCATACAAATTGATCTACAGAGCGTGAATCAGCAGTATACTCACCGTAGTTACCATTCAAACCCCAAGCATTGATAGCAATCCTAGCAGTTTTCTGCTTTGCGTCTAGTAATAGACTGTAAATTGAACCCTGTCGACCAAATACCCCAGTAGGGTCATGCTCTAAAGCGTACATAGTAACGGAGGCTTCTGGTGCAATACCTTTTGCAGAAGAATCTCCAGTTCCATCCCCAATAGCAGTAATAGTGACGTGTGTACCATGCCCCGAATTGCTATCAATAGGAGAGGCATCTAATCCGAACTGTGTGTAAACGGCTGAAACACGTCCCGAGATATCTGGATGGTCTCTATCTAAACCAGTATCAGCAATCGCTAACATTTCTCCGGAGCCATCGAGAGTGAAACTAGCAGAACTAGCCACATTGACAACACCAGAAATGGCACCTGCAACCGCATTGTGAAGTTCCAAACCATGCCCCTGTTCAATCCATATTATTCTCCCATCTGTAGAAGTTTTCTGAACAAAATCAATCAAATTGAAGTCAGATACTGAAACTTGACAAGCGCCGACTCCGCACCATGCATCATCTGCACCGTATCGAGTCAAATCAAGAACCAATCTATCAAAGCCGCCTAATTGTAAATCATTTGAAGGTACTAACATTAGGTTGTAAGTTTCTTGTGTTTCAAAAATCTCACCACTTACTCTCCAGCCAGGATGCATGTTACCCAACCATCGAATACTTGAATCATCATTCATTTGAGCAAAAATAGCTTCCGAATTGACTGGAAGTCTTATGATCGAAGATCCCTCTCCAAGATAGTCTATGATTGTGAAACTATACTTTTTCTGAAGTTGTTCAAAATCAAAGCCAGACTCTAGCTGAAGAATAGCAAATCCAGTTTTCCGATAATCAAATTCATCATGTAATAGCCCGACTACCTTAGGTCCATCGGAATTTAGCGGGTCAAAGGAACCCGAAGAAAGGTGAATTAGCGATGAATCTGAATTGACCTCTACACCATCAAAACTCATTGAATCGGCTTTATGCCAATTCATTGTTGCGATTTCCAACCTTTGTTGCTCTGAAAAATTAATTTCTTCAATCTCTGACACTTCTAATGAATCTTGAATATTATCTGGCATTAATACCGGAGAAAATGAGGTAATCAGCAATAGTACCAGCATCATTAGGGCACGACGATGGTTCACCATAGTATATCGGACTCCTGTGAGGTTTTTGAAAACGACCCCATAATGACCTAGAAATGCTCATTCAAATATTATTATATTTCGAAATTGCTGAATCGGTCTTACTGACTGATTTTTGCCAATTTGATTCAACGCCCATCAATGCCCTAATCGCATCAACATTTTCAGGAATTACATCAGATTCTTGATGGATTGCTTGGAAGTAGTATAGCGTATTACCTTCCAGTTTAACACCATCTTTCCAGACAAAAATTTCATGCAAGTCTCCCCACTTACGACCAATATCTCTAGCAAATTCCATCACTTCAGCGGTTGTAGTAATCCCAGTCTCACTACCATTCATAAGGACGATTCTTGGTTGAGACTCCCACATCTCCAGTACTTTCTCAGTATCTAGTCCATGACCTTCGGGCAATGTTGCAACGATAACATGAACGTGCATGATAGTAGTTGGAACTGCGACTGCCATCGAATTAATCGAGATTTCTGGTTTGACTGTCATCACGTCGGGACCATGATGTGAAGGGACTTTGAGAACTGGTTTTATTGCATTAATGGGGCCTTTATTAGAGTCTCCGGGGTCTGCAGCACGACGAATCATAGTACATTCGACACTCAATTCTCCACAGTGTTCGTATAGTGGAACTAGAGTTCGAGAGAGACCTGTCGTATTACAAGAAACAACTCTAGTACCTTGAGCATTGAAGTTTTCTTGATGATTTGCCGATGAAGTGTAGGATAATTCCGTCATTGCATGCTTTTCTCCTCCTTGGAAAATCCATTTTACACCTGCTGAAAGATATTTTTCTTTATTTGATGCCCCTACTTTACCTGGAGAGCAGTCAACAACTATGTCTGCTACTGAAAGAAGGTCTGATAGTCCGCCATGACACTCATAGCCTGCTTTGGCAAAAGCATCTATTCTTTCCTGCTCATCAAAAGTACAATAAATCGGGTAGCCTTTTCTTACGGCCAAATCACAACCAAATGCTGGTCTAGTCTTCGTAACTCCAACTATTTCCATATCATCTTGTGCGTCCACTGCGTCAGCGACTCTCTTACCAATTGTCCCGTATCCATTGATGGCTACCTTGATTGTCATGCTCTCACCAATTACCTGTCTTTGAAGTCCCTCTATTAACAAATCGTTAGAAATGAGGTGGTAGAAAATGAGCACAAATGATAATTTGTTCAAAGAAAGTATATGTTCAAGATACTACGACATCGTCTCATGGCGGATGTTTTGGATATTGTCGAACGCTCGTTTAGTATAAATTCTAAGCTCGGCTCAAGGCTCGAAGCGGCAGCCGAGCAAAACGCCATATTACGAATAGGCTGGACAAATGCCGGAGAGCCTGTGCCAAAGAATGGAGAGTTAGGGCTATGTCCTGGACTTCCAAAGGGGTCTAAACTAAGGGCACTTGGAACATTGGGCTCATGGATTGCTGCATTTGGAATGGGAGGAACATTCACGATTCAAGGAGATAGTGGTTCATTCCTCGGTGCAGGAAATAATGGTAATATCATAACATGTGAACGAAATTCTGGAAATTATGCAGGATTTGGTATGATGTCTGGACATATTAGTATTCTTGATGGTGCTGGAAACGATGCTGGAGCGTGTATGGCTGGAGGACTACTTTCAATCCGTGGAAACACTGGCTCTAGAGTTGGAGGCGGCATGACTGGCGGTTTGATCGTTATCGATGGAGACGTGGGAAGCGACCCCGGAGCAGGAATGACCGGTGGTAGAATTGTAATCAATGGACGATGTCCAAATCCCCCTGAAGGAGTTGCATTGAGACCATTAACTGCTGCTGAACAAAAAGACATCAATAAACAACTTGGAGACAAGAGTCATGAAATTCCAAAAGATGCAATTTGCTTGGAGGCAAATGATTCGGTCACCAATCAGTTTCGAGAAAATATAGTTTCGAGTGGTGACCTTTCTGGAATTGGACTAGTACCCGGCGAAGAGGGGCGAAAAATGCACTATGTCACATGCGATACCGTCGCACTTATTGGAGAGAGAGGCGATGAAAACACACCCATCGCCCTACCGCTTCCGATGATTCCGTTTATCGATGATGCAAAAGAACTGAAACTTCCCAAAGATACTGATGTTGAATTGAGTAACTGCCTCAATAAGCAACCATTCATGACCCGTTCTAACCCAAGAAATAACGACTTTCTGGTTGTAGATACAGGAAATTTATCTGACATCTCCAAATCGATATCACAATCTGGCGGACTGATATTAGATTTCACATCACTTCCCAGTATGGACTCCGAAGAAATAGACGGGCTCTTGGTAGCATTGCGCTCTATGGCTGGAAAACAGAAACCATACGCAATAATCGAAGGGATTGGAAGAATAAATGCCCTCCATACTCAGGCATCATATCACAATGCCGACTTAGCAATTTGTAAAATTGAAGATAGTACTGGTATTTCTGAGGCAGCCAGCCTTCCACTAATCGGTAGAAGTAACAAAGCAAACCTGGAAGGAACGGATACTGACTCTGGAATAATGCTAGGATTCTCTGTTGATGCTCAAGATTTAGCCATACTTTCTGCTACTGGAATAAAGGCAATATGTTGTGAGATTCCTATGGTCGATGCTACAGATTTAGCACTTTGGATACAAGGCTTATACAGAAATTTATCTGATATCCTGAGAGAGTTGGGGTTGGATTCTATTGATGGCCTAAGTAGGCAACACCTTCGTGCGTTAGACCATGAAACTGCGGCAGTCAGTGGACTGAGATTAGCAGGATATGAAAGACCTTTACCACATTGGTTTGCTAGATGAGGAATTATTATGCCAACTATTTCTGTCGAGCAAAGTTTGATTTCAAGTCTTCTTGCTAAACATAATTTGGTTAATGACGTTGAAGTTTTATCCAATGAATTACCACTGCTTGGTACAGATATTGACAACTGTACTGATGAAATACTTGACATCGAAATATTTCCTAATCGCCCAGACCTACTCTCGGGAGAGACACTATGTAGGGCGATTAGAACTTTCATTCACGGACAAGATGCTGAGCCTAGTATGAATGTTAAGACTGGAACTATTTCTGTAACAGTCGATAAGGAACTAGAGAATATTAGACCTGTAGTACTTGCGGGCATTGTAAGGGGCGTAGAACTCGAAGGTGACATCGAAATTGATGCATTCATCAAATCTCTTATGGACCATCAAGAGAAATTACATTTTGCTCTGGGAAGAGGAAGACGAAGAGCATCCATTGGGGTTCACGACCTAAGTACATTGAAGCCACCATTTAGGGTAAAGGCGGTTTCGGGAGATACCAAGTTCGTACCACTCGCAATGACTGAAGAGATGAGTATTGTTCAGATCTTAGAAGAGCATCCTAAGGGCATTGATTATGCTCACCTTCTGGAAGGTTTCGATAAGTTCCCTGTCATTGTAGACTCAGACGATGCAGTTCTATCTTTTCCACCAATTATCAACGGAAATCATACTACTGTAAATAGTAATACTCGTGATTTCTTCATCGATGTGACCGGGTGGGATATTAGGTCTTGCGAAGCTAGTTTGATGCTCATTGCATCCCAGTTAGAAGAGAGAGGGGGACAAATCGAATCTGTAGAGATAACTTCGTTTGATGGAAAGACAAAACAATATCCAAATGGTACAGCGATTCAACACGAAGTTCCTACCGAGTTATTGGACGGACTACTGGGGAGATGTTTGACCGATGAAGAGATAACTAAGGCAATCAATAGAATGGGTGGAAAATACATTTCGCGTAATAACAATAATTCAATCACAATTGAAATGCCGAGATGGCGATTTGATATTTTACACCCCGTCGATTTGATTGAAGATATCGCTATTGGCCATGGATACGAGGACCTAGGGACTGATGTACCAAAGTCACCAATGACAGCAATTCCCCGAGCTGATGGCCACTTAAGACGTAGAATCAGAGATTCGATGCAAGGACTAGGATTTATGCAGATTCAATCACTCACGCTATCTAACGATGATGATCAATTTAACTTCGTGCGTTTTACTCCAGTTGGAGAAGTTACAAGAATAACAAATCCAATCACCATAGACCATACATTACTTCGTCAATACTTGACGCCAGGTTTGATGAGACTACTTGCTACAAATCAACATCATAATTTACCGCAAAGTGTGTATGAACTTGGAACAGTAGTGAGAGACCACAAGAATTCTGATAGAGTGGCTTTTTTGGTTGCTGAAAGAAGTGGAGGTTTCGCTGCAGTAAGAGGTAGAGTACAAGCATTCATGCGAGACATTGGAGCATCTGATTATGTTATTGAAAAACTACCAGATGATGAAGGCCCCTGGCTTTCAGGTCGAGCTGCAAAAATCGTAATTGATGGCATCCATGTAGGATGTTTTGGCGAGATAGACCCTTCAATTTCTGAAAGATTTGACCTACGTGTTCCGATTAGTGGAGCCGAATTCTCTCTAACAAACCTGGCAGATTCTATCACTGACCCTGTTTGAGATTATCTTGAACAAATCATCCGAGTGTTTCAAGAGACTCACTCATTCCACCACCTATGAGCAGACCAGTAGTTCTGATGTTATTGGTGACAATTATTGCACCAATGCTAATCGTAACTGCAGAAGTTCATTCGAGGAGTGAATTTGTGGGGGTGAATTCCCAAGACCAAATTATAATTCATAGAAGTGAGTCTTTAGAGATTCCAATTACACTTCAAAATACTGAAGATTACACTCAAACTTATACACTCGAAATCGAATATTTGGCTACTGACTTGAGTGTCAGCGGACTCCCTTTACAATATACTCTGAACTCCGACGCATTACGTCAAGTAAAGTTCACAATCGATTGTAGTTCTAATGCGAACTACGCTAACAGTACTATGAAATTGAATATTACTAACGATGTCAATTTAGATGAATTTCATCATGTTGATATAGATATTATGATATTGCCACAGTCTGCTTTAGAATTTGGAGTTAGTGGAGTCTCGCAATTTGTTGTTGATCCAGAAGTTCGTACTAATTTAGCAGTTAATATTACTAATAACGCAGTGATATCAGACGATGTGACCTTTTCCATTTCAACCCAATCCGCCTGGAATTGGGGTTGGACCATGAATCAAACATCTAATAATAATGCAATTGAAACCCTCTTACCAGGTCAATTATCATACGTATATCTGTGGGTGGACATTCCTTCAGTAATCGATGGATATCCTCTGTATGGAACTGGGCCACGTTTCACCTTAACCGCATCATCTAGTTTGGATTATGCTCAATCACAATGGTCATTTGATCTTTTGGTGAGTTCTTATCGAAACATTTCAATAGACTATGTCGAGAATAATCTAACTTTGGACCCTGCTGAAAATGATAGAATAAGTGTCACTGTAAGAAATGTAGGCAATGTCAATAATAAAATTAGTATTGCGTTGGAGGCTATAGATGAACTAGGACAACCTATTGCGGGCATAGCAATTGCTGATAGAATCGAATACAATGGATGGACTGCTGCTTTATTTGGTGCCAAAGAAAACATAGAGATTCAGCCAAACCAAGTACGTAGTTTCGAAATTGGAATACAAGCGCCATCTGAATATTCCGGCCATTTCGATGTTAGAGTACAAGTATATCCTATCGGTGATATTTCAAAGAAACTTAACGCTGATGTTAGTGCTGATATCCTCTGGCTACGTGATGGTAATTTTGAACTGGATAATGAAGATTGTTTACAATTATTGCCCGGAGAAAGTTGCCAATCACAGTTCACAATCACAAATACAGGTAATGCAATGGATGTTTTCGAAATAAAAGATATTAATTTACCACCCTTTTTACTTCTTGATGGAATTGATACTTCCTATACCTTACTTCCCAATCAAGTAATTACTAGTGAACCAGTAACTCTTACTGCCAAGAGTGATGTACTAGCATTTGAAAATTCCGAGGTTGAAATTCAACTATTCCTCGCTGGCACTCAGCAAGTGATTTCACAATCTAGCATACCTGTAATTATCGCTCCACAAATTAACTGGACATTAGAAAATTTGATTGAGGAAATCGATGCTAAAGGAAGGTTATCTATTGCCATGACATTGCGTAATGACGGCAATGCAGTAGATGGCTTGGTAGTTCAACTTGAGTGCTCCCATTCAACTGAGATGACATTCATACCACCAAATGATGCAATTATTGAAGATGGAGTGGATTTACCTCGCTCCTTTGAAATAAATGACTTACCTCTAGGATCTAATTTTACCATCAGGGCATGGGCAGAAATTCCAGAAGACCAAACTAGTAACGGAACTATGTACTTGTACACTACAATACGTTCTCGATTTGCTCCAGACCAACCATTTGTATTCACCTCATCAGCAGAATACTTAGGAGATTCATGGCGTGAGGATGTGGAAGATGATGATGATTTTAGCCTCTCAAAATTAGCCACTGATATTAAATTAATAGGCAAGTCTTGGGGATTTGTAATACTGGCAGTAATATTGTCTACACTATTTTTAAATCGATCATTAAAAGATAGAAAACAGAGAATTGAAGACGAAAATCTACGTAATTCACTATATGAAAAACCGGACCCTGAACAAGTTGAAGACTGGATGGGTAAATTTGAACAGAAAACATCTGATGCTCCACAAATAATAGAATCTCCTGCAATCTCCTCTGCTAGATTTGAAAATACTTTCAAAAAATACGCTGGTCCTACCAAACAAGCCTCTCAACCTGTTGATGAGAGACTTAGAGAAGCCGCATCATTGGTCTTAGACATTCACGATAAAGCGAGTATTATGGAATCAGCAGATGAGTTATTGGATAAAATATCTGCAGAAGGTATCGCTGCACCTCTAACTGAAAACCAATCACTGGAAATGAAGCCGTTGGAAACAAGCCTCACAAGTAGAAAAGACCCTAGTAACTTGGCAAATAAAAATTCTCAACTAGTGAAGGAAATTCAGAAGTCTGTACCATTGCCTAAAGCGATTGATGATGATTTAGATTTGTGAGGCAGTATTATGTGGAAAATTGGAGCTGATGAAGCCGGAAGAGGGCCTGTTATTGGCCCTTTAGTTGTCTGCGCAGTAGCAATGCCTGCTGACGAATATGATAATTTAATCAAAGTTGGTGTCAAGGACTCGAAATATCTTACATCAAAAAAGAGACAAGAATTAAGAAATTGGTTTATCACAAACTCTGAAACCAAACCTTGGCACTATAGTATTGTTATTTGCTCTCCTGAACGTATCGATTCATCTTCTGGAAATCAGGGATTGAATGTTCTTGAAACAGAATTATTTGCCGAAGCGATTAATGCACTACCTGATGATATCAAAAAATCTGTAGTAATTCTCAATGATGCTTGTGATATTAAGCCACAGAGATTTAGTGACCGTATTGCTAATCAGTTATCTTCATGGCCATGGCCAGATTCTACGATAACTAGTGAACACAAAGCAGATGAAACCGACCCTTTCGTTGGTATGGCCAGTATTCTAGCAAAAGAAAAAAGAGATGATTGTATAAGAGAAATATCTGAGCAATTAGGATTTTCTGTAGGCTCAGGATATCCAAGTGACCCTAATACAAAGAAGATTATCCCCCAACTACTCTTAGATTCGCCACATCCACAACTTCGATGGAGTTGGGCCACTGTCGAGCGTGAGTGGAATAAAATTCATGAAAAAGAATTACCAAAAAGGAACTTCGCACCAAAAAATCAGTCAACTTTATTCTAGATTACTCAATTTACGCCCATGCAATTCATGAAGTATCAGCATTAGGATTGCATGAATCCCATGTCTTGGACTCCCGATGATACGACAATGAACCTAATTAGACACATGGCGATTCAAAATGCCATTGAATATGAGGGTAAGGCTAACCCTGGTTCTGTAATTGGAAGAATCATGGGGATGAACTCAGATTTACGCCCCCATGGTAAGACAATTAGTCCTATGATTGCCAAAGCGGTTGTTGAAGCAAATATGATGGCTGGAAGTAAAGGAATAGAACATCTAAGAAATATACTGCAAGATGAAGCACCGCACTTGCTTGAAGAACGTCAAAAGAAAGAAAGGCGGGTTGGTCTCCCTGAATTATCAAATGCTGAAAAGGGCAAAGTAGTCTTGAGATTCGCCCCTAACCCAAACGGTCCACTTTCATTTGGACATGCTAGAGGGATAGTCATCAATGGCTCTTATGCAGAAAAATTTGATGGAGAATTAATTTTAAGATTTGATGACACTGATACATCAGTAAAGCCCCCATTGCTTGAAGCATATCAGCAAATACCTGAAGAGGCTGAGTGGTTACTAGGATTTGCCCCTCATCGTATCGTAATTGCCAGTGACCGTATGGAACATTACTATGAGCATGCAGAAATGATGTTATCGCGTGGATTTGGATATGTTTGCACGTGCAGTGCTGAATCTTTTAGAGAGCTACGTGTGGCCAAATCAGAGTGCCCTTGTCGAAATCAAGAGTCTGGTTTCAATATGGAATTGTGGAATAAAATGCTAGATGGTACATTCAAACCTGGCGACGCTGTTGTAAGAGTTAAAACTGGAATGGATTTGAAAAATCCAGCACTTCGAGACTGGCCAGCACTTCGAATGCAAGATACTGAGACCAACCCACATCCGAGAAAGAAAATTGGTTCTAAGTATCGTGTATGGCCTCTACTTGATTTTCAGAGTGCTGTCGAAGACCACCTACAAGGCGTAACACACATCATTCGTGGAAAAGACTTGATGGACTCTACGAGAAAACAAACTCTACTGTATCAGCACTTCGAATGGGATTATCCTGAAACAATGTACTGGGGAAGAGTGAAAGTTCACGAATGGGGTGGCTTCTCGACTTCACAAATGCGTAGAGATATCGAGGCTGGACTATTCGAAGGCTGGGACGATCCACGTTTACCAACGATTTCTGCGTTGAAGAATAGAGGTATTACTTCTGAAGCACTTCGACAATTCTGGATAGAGCTTGGTGTGACACAAAAAGACATTTCGGTACCACTAGCAACCCTATACTCTCACAACACCAAACAAATTGATGATGATGCGCCAAGAATTTCCTTCGTTCGTAATCCTGTGAAATTGCAAATCACCGGTGAACACGCAATGACTGTAACAACTTCTGTACATCCAAACCATGACTCGATGGGAATTCGTACATTTGACATCTCCAATCATAATGTGTTAATTGAAAAGGAAGATTCGGTTAAACCACATGTGAGGCTTAAAGAATTCGCTGATTTTGATTTGAGTGGACAATCCGCTAAATTTATCTCTCAGGCTAGGAGTGATAAGAGACCCATTATCCATTGGATATCAGAGAATGATTGCAAGAAAGCGAGACTAATTCATCCAAGTGATGGGGAAATTTTAGAGATAGAGGGATTTCTAGAAAATCATGAATATACCCCTGGAACAATGCTCCAAATAGAGCGAATAGGATATGGAATTCTCCTCGATGATTGCACAATAATGTTTACACATGACTAGGGTAACTATCAAAACCCTGTTCATACAGCACTAGTTGATGACACAAGAGACAAGGACCATCGCAGAA
>VMHT01129094.1_pt1 | contig 16864 bp, 15 predicted proteins | sample 4693611 | NCBI WGS metagenome assembly VMHT01 (sample SAMN12280063, study PRJNA550983) | marine metagenome | isolation source: seawater sampled from same location over 5 years 0.02-0.2 micron viral filtrate | place: USA: collected off the coast of southern California halfway between the port... ...
ATAGTCGGATTAGATTTTGATAATTCGCAAAGTGCTCTCGAAATAACCAAACTCCTCAATCCCGAAAATTACAAAGTAAAGGTTGGAAACCAACTTTTTACAGCATGTGGGCCACAAATATTAGAAGATCTAAAGAAGCAAGGCTTTGATATTTTTTTAGACTTAAAATATCACGATACTCCAAATACAGTTGAGAAAGCTATCCTAGAAGTTTGCAAACTGAATGTATGGATGACAAATATTCATCTTTCAGGAGGGCAGAATATGATTGAGGCTGCAGTAAAAGCAAAGAACTCAATTTCATCTGAAATTCTTTTAATTGGTGTTACCGTTTTAACAAGCCTTGATAAAAAAGATTTATCCGATATTGGAGTCAGCAACGATCTGAGGGAGCAAATTATCTCTCTTTTTAATTTAGGAAAAAAGGGAGGAATAGATGGAATCGTTTGCTCTCCCAATGACCTTGCATATTTAAAGAAGGAAGAAATGGATTCTTTTATAACTGTTTGTCCAGGAATAAGAGTTAGAGCAGAGAGCGGGGGTCAAAAAAGAACTTCAACTATTCATGATGCCATTAATATAGGCGCAGACTACTTGGTAGTGGCGAGAGAAATAATTTCATCCTCAGATCCTCTTAAAGTTATTAATGAAATTGATTCTTACTTTATTTAATAGAAATTTATTAATTTTTCTTTTTCTTATTTCTTTGATTAGCTTTTCAAGCTTATCTCTTTCAAAACATAATGCGGTTGTGGTAACGAGACATCACTTAGCAACTGAAGTTGGTTCAAAAATACTCCAAGACGGTGGCAACGCATTTGATGCAGCTATATCGGTTGCTTTCGCTTTAGCAGTTGTAAATCCCTCTGCAGGAAATATTGGAGGTGGAGGTTTTGCACTGCTTTATGATGCAAATAAGAAAACTATCGAATCCATAGACTATAGAGAAAGAGCTCCAATTAAAGCTAAAGAGGACATGTTTCTTGATGAAAATGGTAATGTCATAAAAGGTTTAAGTACGTCATCTTTCTTGGCTTCTGGAATTCCAGGAACAGTAGATGGCATGTATAAGATCCATAAAAAATATGGATCATTTCCCATAAGTAAATTAATCTCACCAGCAATAGACCTTGCTGAAAAAGGATTTACATTATCAAAATTTCAAGCGAATTACTTTAATAAAAATAGAGATAAATTTTCAAAAAATCCTGAAACAAAGAAAATTTTTGTAAAAAAGGATACGTGGAAAAGAGGAGATCTTTTTAAGCAAAAGGACTTAGCAAAAACCCTAAAAAGAATATCTAAGTTTGGAAGAGATGAATTTTATTCTGGCGAGACAGCAAAAAAAATTATTAATTATTTTAATAAAAATGGTGGTATTTTTACCCAAAATGATTTTTTAAATTATCAGTCCACATTTAAGCCTCCTCTTTGTTCAACTTTCATAGAATATAATATCTGTTCAATGTCACTCCCAAGCTCAGGAGGTATTGTTCTATCACAATCACTAAACATTTTAGAAAATTTCGACTTATCTTCTTATGACCACGATTCTCTTGACTACAATAGACTTTTAACTGAGGCGATGAGGTTTTCATTTGCAGATAGATCAGAATTTTTAGGTGACGCAGATTTTAATAATTTCGATATAAGCAAGATAACTTCTAAAAAGTATGCAAAAACTCTTGCATCAATTATCAAAAACTCAAAAAGTAAAGTTGCTATTGACTCTCCAGGAGAATATTTTACTGAAAGTGAAGAAACAACTCATTTTTCAATAATAGATTCAAACGGAAATGCTGTCTCAAATACCTATACATTAAATACAGCTTATGGCTCTGGGATAATTGCAAAAGGAACTGGAATCCTCATGAATAATGAGATGGATGATTTTTCAATCAAACCAGGATTTCCAAATTTTTTTGGGCTGGTAGGATCAGATGCAAATAAGGTTGAATCCAAAAAAGCGCCGCTTTCATCTATGACACCAACTATCGTTCTTAAGGAGGGAAAGCCCTTTTTAATTACTGGCTCCCCTGGGGGATCTACTATCATTTCTACTGTTCTTCAGCTTCTATTGAATGTTTTAATTTTTGATATGGAAATTGATGAGGCATCAAAAGCTAAACGTATTCATCACCAATGGAAGCCTGATGTTTTATTTATCGAGAATGAAAAATACTTAAAAGATATTGATGAGTTAGGATTTGATACTATTTATAGGGAAAGAATTGGTGAAACGCATTCTATACTGTTTCATGAGAATAGATACGAAGGTTTTGCTGACTTGAGAAGACCAGATGGCAAAGCAATATCAGTACACTAAGACCAAAGAAGTTTTTTCCAAAGAGAAAGAATTGCCAAAACTTCCGGGAGTCTATAAATTTTATGATGAAAATAATAAAATTCTTTATATCGGCAAAGCAAAGAGCCTATCAAACAGGCTTAAGTCATATCTTTCTTCATCTAAAGATAGAAAAAAAAATGAACTAATTGACAAGATTAAATTTCTTGAAGTATTTATTACAAAAACTGAAAGTGACGCATTGCTTTTAGAACAAAACTTAATTAGAAAACTTAAGCCACCATTTAACGTTCAATTCAGAGATGATAAATCGTTTCCTGCAATTTATTTTTCTTCTGATCATGATTTTCCAGGAATTTATTTGACCAGAAATAAAAAAATTAAAGGGATAAAGCTTGGCCCCTACGCTAATGTTACTGCAGCAAGACAATCAATTGACCTGACGAGAACATTATTCGGCGTGAGAAATTGTTCGGATATGGTTTTCCAAAACCGCACAAGACCATGTATACAGCATCAAATTGGTAAATGTTCAGCACCTTGCGTGAAAAAAATTTCACAAAAAAACTATCTTGAAGAAGTAGATGCAGCTATAAAATTTATTGAAGGAAAAGATAAATCCTTTCTTAACATCCTCTATTCAAAAATGGATGAATACTCATCTCTAAAAGAGTTTGAGCGAGCAGCCCTTTATAGAGATAAGATCAAAGCTTATAGAGATATCCAAAAAGATCAATCCGTCTTTACTATGTACGATAATGCGTTTGCTATAACTAAGAAATCTAATGAATATGTTAATTGTATTTCTATTTTAGAAATAAAAGATGGTTGGCTTACAAATGCAGAGAACTATTTTTCAAAAAAAGATAAGTTTGTTTCAGAAGAGGAACTCATGGAAAGCTTTCTTTCAAAGATTTTGATAGAAAAAAACTTAAAGAATTTAACTTTATTGTCAGATTGTAAGTTTAATAATTTAAGTTCGGAGCTCAAAAATAAAAAAATAAACTTAGAGAAAAAGAATCATAAAAATAAAAAAATATTTGAGTTGGCCTCAATACAATCAGATGATGGCCTTCAACGCCAATATAACTATCCTTGGATAACTGAAGGACTTTCTTTAATTGAAGATAAAACTCGATCAAAAATAAACAGGATAGAAGGCTTTGATGTAAGCCATTTGTCTGGAGATAATGTTACTGCATCATGCGTAGTATTTGATAAAGAGGGACCGCAAAAAAAGCAGTACCGAACTTTCAACATAAAAATTAATAAAAATGATGACTACCTTGCAATGAAAGAAGTTTTATCAAGGAGATTCAAAAGACTTGAAAAAGATGGAAATAATTTCCCTGATCTAGTAGTAATAGATGGTGGTAAGGGACAACTTTCTTCAGCAATCAAGGAAATTGAAAAGTATAAAGATTGTGATACCAAAATACTTTCATTGGTTAAAGGTCCAGATAGAAATTCTAAATATGATGACGTTCTTTATTTTTACGATGGAAAATTTATAAGATTGGATCTTGAGCATGAAGGCAAACGCCTTCTTCAATTTGTGAGAGATGAATCTCATAGATTTGCTTTATCCAGGAGCAAAAAGAGGAGAAAAAATCTTACTAAATCAACCCTTGATGAGATTAAAGGTATTGGAAGTAAAAATAAAAAAGTTCTTCTTAGGCATTTTGGTGGCTTAGAATCTCTTAGGAAAGCAAGCATAGATCAGATAAAATCAATTGAAGGTATTGGACCAATGAAAGCTAAATTAATCTTTGATTATTTGAATGGAAAATGAATGAAAATACTTTTTTGAAGAGATCAAAAATTCTTGAAGACAACCAAGATTACTTAATTGACTCTGTAAGAACTATTTCACAAGTTTTTATTGAAGTTATAAATAAAGGAGGGAAACTGATTTTTGCCGGTAATGGAGGAAGCGCTGCTGAGGCTCAGCATATGTCTGCTGAGTACGTTGGAACATTGGTTACATCCAACAAAAGAAATCCCATCCCATCCATTGCTTTATCTGTTGATACATCATTTATAACTGCTTGGTCAAACGATCATGGATACGAAGATATTTTCAGAAGACAGTTACAAGCATTGGCAAAAGACAATGACTGTTTTATTTCGTATTCAACATCTGGCGAAAGTAAAAATATTCTTAATGCTATTGAATATGCTAATTCTATGAAAATAAAAACAGTCTCTTTCACCGGGATAAAAGAATCTAGAGTATCTCAACAGTCTTTTTTTACTTTTAAAGCACCGTCCAGTGATACGGCGATAATTCAGGAATTGCATACTATTGTAGGCCATGAAATTTGCTCCATCATTGATAAAGAATTTTCATGACCTCAAACTTAATATCTCTGTCTAGGATATTTCTTATATTTCCCATTATTTTTTTCATAATGATAAATTATGTTTATTTAGCTCTTTTATTATTTTTGATAGCAAGTTTGACTGATTTTTTAGATGGATTTTTTGCGAGATACTTAAAACAAGAATCTGTTTTGGGTGCAAACTTGGATCTTTTGGCAGATAAAATTTTTGTAAGTAGTTTATTGATTTTTATCTCTTTTCATTTTGATAACTTTATTTTTTTAATAATGACAATATTAATTGTTGCCAGAGAAATCTGCATAGGAACCATACGACAGTACTTCTTGGAGACAAATAAAAAAAATAAAGCAAAGGTTAATTTTCTAGGAAAGTTCAAAACTTTTTTTCAAATTTTCTCAATTGGAATTGCAATGATCTTTTTGGATACTGAATTTTCTTTAATTGTTGAGATAATAGTAATTATTTCAGCTGTCTTGTCTTGGCTATCTCTTTTAAATTATTCTTATGCCAAAAGTTAGAAATATTCCCTTTATAGACCTTAGTTTAAAAAAAGCAGACTTAGATAAAACCATCGGCAATATCTCAAGACTGATAAAAGACAAAAATTTTATTGGGGGTGATGAAGTTATAAAATTCCAAGAAAATTTTTCAAAATTTAACCAGAGTAAATATTGTCTTGGTGTAGGAAATGGAACAGATGCCCTTGAGATTGCTTTAGAAAGTTTAGATATACCCAAAAACTCAGAAATAATTGTTCCAAATTTTACTTTTTTATCTCCTGCAGAGGCTGTAGTAAGAGGGGGCTATAAATTAGTTTTAGCGGATATAAATCTGGATGATTTTACAATTTCGTTGGAATCTCTCAAGAAGCTGATAACAAAAAATACTAGTGCTTTGATAGTAGTTCATTTATTTGGAAACCCATGCAACATGACTGAAATCAAAAAAATTACTGATAAATATAAAATTAAGATAATTGAAGATTGCTCTCAGGCTCATGGTGCAAAATTCAGAGGAAGAATAGTAGGCAATTTTGGAGATATTGGAACATTTAGCTTCTATCCTACAAAAAATTTAGGTGCATTTGGAGATGCTGGAGCAATAGTCACAAATAAAAAAAGTCTTTTTGAAAAAGCAGAGAAAATAGCCAATCATGGCAGAGTTGCCACATATGATCACATCCTTGCAGGAAGAAATTCGCGATTGGATTCTATACAAGCTTCTGTACTAAATTTTAAAATTGAAAACTTAAAAAAACATAATGAATTAAGAATTAAACAAGCATATTATTTGATGAAGGCAATCAAATTATCAAATATTGAGACTCTTAAATTAACATCAGATCAGCATTCTGTATTTCATCAATTTCCGATTTTGTCTAAAAAAAGGAACTTATTAATGACTTTTTTAAAGAATAGGGGGATTAATTGCGGAATTTACTATCCAAAGCCTCTTAGCACAATGAAAGCGTTTAGTTACAAGGGCTTGGTAAATAAAATTCATTCTAAACATACTGAAAAAGCCTGCAATGAAATCTTAAGCCTTCCTATAGGCCCTCATTTAAGTATAAAAGATTCAGAATACATAGCTAATGCTATACAATCGTTTCCGAAATAAATGGCTGAGTGGCAGAGTGGTTATGCAGCGGACTGCAAATCCGTGTACGCCGGTTCGATTCCGACCTCAGCCTCCAATATATGAAATTTATAGTTACAGGTTCTTGTGGATTCATAGGATTTCATCTAAGCAAGAACTTGCTTGAAGATGATCATGAGGTTTTAGGTATTGATAATCTTAATAACTATTACGATGTTGACCTAAAAAAAACAAGACTTAATCTTCTTAAACCATACAAGAATTTCCAATTTTATAATAAAGATCTAACGGATAGGGAATCAATGTGTTTTTTATTCAAGGATTTCAAACCAGTTATAGTAGTCAACCTTGCCGCGCAAGCTGGAGTGAGGTACTCAATGGTCAATCCAAATTCATATATAGATTCAAACGTATTGGGATTTTTAAATATTGTTAACCTATGCAAGCAATTCGAAATAGAAAAGCTGATATATGCATCAAGCAGTTCTGTTTATGGCTCTTCAAGAGATGTTCCATACAAGGAGGAATCTACTGCATATCCAATTTCTCTTTATGGAAAAACAAAACTTATTAACGAGATAATCTCAGAATCTACTGTACTTAAAGACTCTTTTCATTCTATTGGGCTGAGATTTTTTACAGTATATGGACCATACGGAAGGCCCGATATGGCTTATTTTAAATTTTCAAAAAATATAAAAGAAAATTTAAAAATTAAAATTTATAACAAGGGCAACATGTCTCGTGATATGACCTATATAGATGATATTATTCAAGGCATTAAATTAGCCATACATGCAGAGAATCTCAAGAATCCGCATGAAATTTTTAACCTTGGAAATACAAAACCTATTAAAACTATGGATCTTCTATCTTTAATTGAAAGCCACTACAAAAAGAGAGCTTTAATTGAATTTGAAGATTCAGAAAATGAAGTTGAGATTACTCATGCGGATATATCCAAAGCCAATTCAATGATTGGCTATCTTCCTAAGACTAATATTTTTGAGGGAATGGACGGTTTCTTTTCATGGTATGACAATCAATGAAAAAAGCAAAAATTGGAATAATCGGATATGGATTTGTAGGCAAAGCTACCGCCAAAGGCTTCTCCTCAAATACAGAACTATTTATTGTTGATCCAATTTTGGGGACATCCATATCCGATCTTAAAGAATTTAGACCCGAATATATTTTTGTTTGTGTTCCTACTCCAATGTTAGATGATGGAAATCAAGACTTCACAACAGTGATTGATGTTTTCAAAGAGATATTAAACAATAAAATTCTCGCTCATATTGTCCTTAAAAGCACCGTGACTCCTTCAAATATTAAAATTGCAGAAACTTTTATTGAAGACTTTATTTATAACCCAGAATTTTTGAGAGAAAAGCATGCCGAGAAGGACTTTATCAATGCTAGCATGATAATTTTAGGTGGAAGTATAGATAATCAAGAAAAAATTAAGAAGCTCTATAAAAATCACTCAATATGCGAAACAAACAATTATGTTTTCACCGATAAATTAACAGCATCCTTGATAAAATATAGTATTAATTCTTTTTTAGCTTCAAAAGTCATTTTTTTTAATCAATTGAAAGATCTGTTTGATGCTTCTGGGGCAGGTGAAGATTGGGATAATTTCATAAACACTTTAACAATGGACAATAGAATTGGAAATTCTCACATGGATGTTCCTGGTCATGATGGCAGATTGGGTTTTGGCGGCGCTTGTTTTACAAAAGACACTGCGGCTTTGATAAAATATTCAGAAAATATAAAACAAGAATTTTCTCTCCTTAAGAAAGTAATAGAAATTAATAATAAAATAAGATCTAAATATGAAGAGGTTGATCAAAGAGAGAGAGACCAAAATGTGACTTATAATCTTGATGATTAATTTCCTAAATAAATGATATGAAAAAAATAGTTGTCAGCGGAGGTTTTGATCCAGTTCATATTGGACATCTAAGAATGTTCCAGAAAGCCAGAGAGCTTGGTGATCATCTTAACGTCGTAATAAATTCAGATGAATTTCTAGAAGAAAAAAAAGGATATAGCTTCATGAATTTTGAAGAGAGAAAGGAGATTATCCTAGGATTTTCATGTGTTGATGAAGTCACTAAGTGTATTGATCAAGATAATACAGTATGTAAAACATTAGAAATGCTGAGCAAAAAAAATGCCATAGATATTTTTGCAAATGGAGGAGATAGAAAAAATATAGAAGATATTCCAGAATATAAAGTATGTGAAGATAATAATGTTGAATTAGTTTTTGGAATCGGAGGAGGTAAAATTCAATCAAGTTCGGAATTAACAAAACCATTTTTAAACTACACTGAAGAAAGACCTTGGGGAAGCTTTGAAAATATTTTAGATGAAAAAAAATATCTTGTTAAAAAATTAATTGTAAATCCAATGCAAAAGTTAAGTTTGCAGTATCATAATCATAGAGAAGAGCATTGGATTGTTACAAATGGAAAAGGAAAAGTTGTCATCTCTGGAGAGGAATTTCTAGCTGAGGTTGGGTCAAGATTTTTTATTGAGAAAAAAGAAATTCATCGAATTGAGAATGATTACGATGAACCATTAGTTCTAATAGAAGTTCAATTAGGAGAAAGAATCTCAGAGGAAGATATAGTCCGATTAGATGACACTTATGGAAGAAATTAAAGTAAGCATAACAGTTAGCTAGGTAAGAATGAGATACAGATATAGAGAATTTTGGAAGCATTTAAGAGATTTTTTATTTAGCCCAGGTGGTGGAATTGGTAGACACAAGGGACTTAAAATCCCTCGATAGCAATATCGTGCCGGTTCAAGTCCGGCCCTGGGTACCAGCCTTAGAAATATATAGCTAAATGTTGGTCACCTATTACATTAAATATCTACTTTATAAAAAAGGTGAAAAGAATTTTTACATACAAAAACTTAATTACTTTTTATTTGAAATAATAGGTTTTAAGTACAACGAAATAAAAGAACACGATAAACTTATAAAATACATTGGTAGATAAATCACATGTCTGAGATAGAAAATAGTAAGTTTGCAGAAAATTTAAATGATCAAATAGATCTCCTAGAGCTTTTTTCTGTTTTAGTTCAAGGTATAAGATTTATTGTCAGTGTGACTATTTTTTTTTCAACAATTGGAATTATTTACAGTCTACTTTTACCAAATATATACAAATCAGAAGCTCTTTTAGCCCCAGTTGATGAATCCTCATCTTTGGGCGGTGGATCTCTAAATCAAGTTAGTGGTCTTGCAGGATTGGCTGGATTGGCTCTACCTTCAGCAGATACTGGAAGCAATGCTAATAAAGCAATTCAGGTTATGGGGTCATTAAGCTTTTTTGAAAATTACATAATGCCAAAAATTTTTCTTCCAGATTTGATGGCTGTTAAATCCTGGGATGAAAAGAAAAATATAATGATTTACGATGAAAGCGTCTTTAAAAAAAATTCTAATTCTTGGGTAAACAATTCTCCAAATTCTGGAATATCATTTCCGAGTGCTCAGAAAAGTTTTGAAGTATTCAAAGGCCACTTCAATATGCTGCAAGATGAAAATGGTTATATTGTTCTATCTATGAAACATCAATCACCTTCACTGGCAAAAAAATGGATTGAGATTTTTGTTGAAGAAATAAATACTTTTTACAGACAGAAGGATAAATTGGAGTCAGAAAAAGCTGTTGTTTTCCTTAATGAACAGATCGCAAGCACCAGCTATTCTGAAATCAGGGCAGTCACAGCATCTATTTTAGAAAAGGAGATTCAAAAGTTGACTTTGATTGAAGCGAATGCAGATTATGTTTTCGAATACGTTAATCCTCCTTCAGTAATGGAGAAAAAATCGGAGCCATATAGATCTCTAATAGTTATTTTATTCTCCATCTTTGGCTTAGTTTTAAGTGGAATTATTGTTTTATTTAGGCATTACCTTTCAAAAGAAAATAATACAGTTAAAAAAATTAATAGTTAAGATACAATGAATAAAGCTATTGAATGGCTGAATCTACTCATTTAATCAATTTTTTTTAAGGTTTTAAAATACTATGCCTAAACTTTCAGATGTAAAAATTGCTGTTATTGGGTTGGGTTATGTTGGCTTGCCCTTAGCGGTGGCTTTCGCTAAACATTACCCTGTTATTGGCTTTGATATTAACCTTAAACGAGTTGAGGAGCTTAAAGCTGGACAAGACTCTACATTTGAAATTTCAAACTCAGAGTTGGTTGCTTCTAAAACTTTATCGTTCACAAGTAGCGAATTAAATCTAAAATCCTGCAATGTATTTATTGTGACTGTTCCAACGCCCATCGATAATTCAAAGAAACCAGATTTAACTCCTTTAATAAAAGCAAGTACCTTGCTAGGAAAAGTTATCAAGAAAGATGACCTTATTATCTATGAGTCAACTGTTTATCCGGGTGCAACCGAAGATGATTGTATTCCGGTGGTTGAGAATATATCTGGTTTAAAACTTAACAAAGATTTTTTTGTGGGTTATTCACCTGAGAGAATTAATCCTGGAGATAAGAGTCACAACGTAGAAGATATTTTAAAGGTAACTTCTGGATCAAATAAGGTTACTGCAGATTTTGTAGATGATCTGTATTCTTCGATTATTAAAGCTGGAACCCACAAGACAAGCTCAATTAAAGTGGCAGAAGCAGCTAAAGTCATTGAAAACACTCAACGTGATGTCAATATTGCTCTAATCAATGAGCTTGCAATGCTTTTTAATAAATTAGAAATAGACACGCAAGAGGTATTAGAGGCTGCTGGAACAAAGTGGAATTTTTCTCCTTTTCGCCCAGGCCTGGTTGGAGGGCACTGTATAGGAGTAGATCCCTATTACTTGACTCACAAGTCAGAAAAGGTTGGATATCGACCAGAGATGATTTTAGCTGGCCGTAAGATAAACGACGGTATGGGTAGTTACGTTGTTTCCCAATTAGTTAAAAAAATGATCAATGAGAAAATTGAGATTAGAAAATCGAGAATATTACTTATGGGTCTTACATTTAAGGAAAATTGTCCTGATATCAGGAATAGTAAGGTTATTGATATAGTTAATGAGCTTAAAGAATATCAAGTTGATATCGATATAGTCGATCCCTGTTGTGATTTAGAAGTAGCAGATAAAGAATATGGTTTGTCTTTAACTAAAGAACCCAAAAAAGGAAGTTATGATGCTATTTTAATAACAGTAGCGCATGATGAGTTTAAGAAAATGGGAATAAAGACTATTCGGAAGTTTGGAAAACAAAAACATATTCTTTATGACCTCAAATATGTACTTCCTAAAGATGATGTTGATATTCGATTGTAAAAAATTTTCTATTTCAAGAGACAACTGTGTCTAATTACCTCAATACTCAAGTACAGCTTAAATCAAAGCCAAAAGTTTGGCTGATTACAGGTGTTGCGGGATTCATTGGGTCTAACCTTTTAGAGCAATTGCTTGTGCTGGATCAAACTGTTGTAGGTTTAGATAACTTTGCAACAGGTTATTCAAGAAATCTTGATGAAGTACAAAACTCAGTGACTAAGGCTCAATGGCAAAAATTTAATTTTATTGAAGGTGATATTCGCAAGTATGAAACTTGCATTTCTGCTGTAGAAGGCGTTGATTATGTTTTGCACCAAGCAGCACTTGGCTCGGTGCCCCGATCCATTGAGGATCCCATAAGTTCAAACAGTGTAAATATTTCAGGTTTCTTGAATATATTGCACGCTTCAAAGCAAGAAAAGGTAAAGAGTTTCACATATGCAGCCAGTAGCTCTACTTACGGCGATCATTTAGAGTTACCTAAAGTTGAAGAAAATATTGGAAATCCTCTATCTCCATACGCTGTTACGAAATATGTTAATGAACTTTATGCAGGAGTTTATTCCCGAAGCTATGGTTTTAAAACAATAGGCCTTCGTTACTTTAACGTGTTTGGCAAACGTCAGGATCCAAATGGTGCTTATGCTGCTGTTATCCCAAAATGGACAATAGCCATGATTAAGGGCGATAAGTTATTCATTAATGGAGATGGAAAAACAAGCCGAGATTTTTGTTTTATTGAAAATACAGTACAGATGAATATTTTAGCAGCTACCGCGAAAGATGATGCTAAAGATCAAGTTTACAATGTAGCTGTTGGTGATCGCACAACGCTTTATGAATTATATTTAGCGATAAAAAAATCACTTGCATCAAGAGGAATTTATGAAAAAGTTGAGCCAACTTATAGAGATTTTAGAGTTGGTGATGTCCGTCACTCACAAGCTGACATAAATAAAGCTAAAGAAGGATTAGGTTACAATCCTGAGTTCACTATTTTAGAAGGTATTGATAAAGTGATGCCTTGGTATATAGATTTGTTAACCTAAAAGATTACTTAGCAATTTATCAAAGCTATTAAAATGAAAATTTTTACTACAAATCCAAACGTTTTAATTTAGGAGCATATAGATGAAGGCGGTGATACTAGCGGGTGGCCTTGGAACAAGAATCAGTGAGGAAACTGTTTTAAAGCCGAAGCCTATGATTGAAATTGGTGGAAAACCAATTATTTGGCACATCATGAAAATGTACTCTGCGCACGGAGTAAATCAGTTTATTATTTGTTGCGGTTACAAAGGCTATGTTATCAAAGAGTATTTTTCAAACTATTTTCTTCATCAGTCAGATGTAACTTTTAAACTTAACGAAAATAAAATGGAAGTGCATGATGGTCGCGCTGAGCCATGGGCGGTAACACTTGTTGATACTGGCGAGAACTCAATGACTGGAGGGAGGTTAGGCGCTGTCAGCGAATATATAAAAGATGAAGAAGCATTTTGTTTCACTTATGGTGATGGTGTTAGCGATATTGATATTAGTAAATCTATTGCTTTTCATAAAAAACATGGCAAGAAAGCGACCGTCACAGCCGTATATCCTTCTGCTAGATTTGGTGCTTTAAAAATTGAAGATGATTTTGTGCGAGGTTTTGAAGAGAAACCTAAAGGGGATGGTGGCTTTATTAATGGTGGATTTTTTATTCTTTCTCCCAAAGTTCTAGAATTGATAGATGGAGAAGATTGTGTTTGGGAGCATGGTCCTCTTACAAAGCTTGCCCAAATGGGGGAACTCAAGGCATTTAATCATGAAGGATTCTGGCAGCCTATGGATACTTTAAGGGATAAGACCCTTTTAGAAGAATTATGGGCTAGCGGCAAGGCACCATGGAAAAAGTGGTAAATATCTTGATTTCTTTTATGCTCTTTTACCATTAAATTTGAGGTCCTTATAAAGTGAGTGATGATCTGTTTGTCGACTGCACATATATTGCTATAAATAAAAGTCCACGATCGGATACCCTTCCTAAATTTTACGATGTAAAAAAATTAGACTTCAATTTAGGTCTTAATATTAAGACCACTTTACCAAATTTCTTCAAAATAATTTCTCGCTTAAGTGAGTTAAAAGTATCCACAAATAAGATCTTGATAGAATATGATGGAAATTTCTTATTGAACTTCCTTTTAGTTTTAAATTTTTTTAAAAAAGATATTTATATCGACTGTCATAATAGTGCAGTTGAAAATGAAAAAGGAAAATTAATTAGATACTGCTTAAACTTAATTTATTTGTATTTCTCAAAAGCTGTATTCAAAGTAAAAATAATTGTTCATAACCGTTTTATAATGGAAAGTTATCCTATCAACAGTATCATTGTAAACACGCCTTACCCTGACTTAAGTGAATACATATCAGTTGAAAAAAAGAACGATGTATTATTTTCCTGTTCTTTTAATTCAGACGAACCAATAGAAGAAATTGTTAGCACATGTCTTAAATTACAAAAAGAAGGGTATAAAGCCAAAATCAGTGGCGATTTCACAAAAATTTCTGAGAATATGCAAAAATTGGGCAAGCCATTTTTTTCAGGTTACATTTCTAAAGAATCTTACTTTGAATTATTGGGTCAATCAAAAGTTATGGTTTGCCTTACTAATCGAAAAAAAACACTTCTTTATAGTCCTCGAGAAGGTATTAGTCTGGGATTAAAGGTTGTAACAACTTCTAGCAAACCTAATAGAGACTTTTTTGGTGAAAAGGCAATTTATGTAGATTCTGAGGATGACTTAATTGAAGCGGTTATAGATGCGATTGAATAAACTTCTTTTTATTTTTTATAGATTGATTGAAAGATTCACATCAATAAGGCTTGAGTCATTTATTTTATACGGCTTATTTTATTTTTATTACATTGTTTTTTTTAGAAACTTAGTAATCCCAATTAGAGCAAGGGATATTGATAAGCGCGAACTATGGGAAAAGTTTAGATTTAATAATATTTCAAATATAAAAGAATTTGAAGATATTATTAAAAACTCTTTACTGCAGGGTCCTATTAATTTTGAAAATACTATGGAGATCTCAATTAGAGGACACAATATACTGCAAGGGGAATTGATTTCTTACTCAAAAGTAAAAGTTTTTCTACATTTAACATTTATTTCTAATTTATTATGTCCCGATCTTTATATCAAAAGAGAGGGTCTTCGATTAAGTGATAGAAGTAACAATCATCAGTTTTATGTTTTATTTTATAATTTCAAGTTTTTAAAAGAATTTTATGCCATAGATTCGAGTCGAAAATTACTAAACTTTGTCGAAGTTAGGCTTAAGAACGGAATAGTCAATGAAGGATCAACATTTTATCATCTGGGTGTGGTGGGTTGCGTCAAAGATCTTATTTGTAATAATTTGATACCTTTAAAGATGTTAAAAAATTATCCTAAGCTAAATGAATGCATAGAAAATTTTGATAGTCAGTATAATTTGCTCTCCAGCATCAACTTCGGCGATAGAGACGGAACCTTTTTAGTGCAACACAAACAATCAGATAATTTTAAATTATCTGATAAAGCAAGCTTATTGGAAAGCGTGCAAATTTATGCGCTATCTGATGATTCAATGCTTTTCATCAATAAAATAAAGGATGATGAGTTTGGCACTGGAGGTCATTTTCATGATGATTACGGTCATTTTGTCCTGCAAAAAAATTCCAAAACGCTAGTATTTGATCTAGGAACTTATAAATACAAATTGGAGCCAAAGCATTGTAAAAGAGAGTACCATAATTTACCTTTCTTCACAGATACGCCAGGCGTCGAATACAAAAGTCGTTTTGTTAGATTTAAAAGACATGAAACTTTTCATAAATCCTCCAAATACTTCATTATGTTTGCTAATGTTTATGGTCAAAAATCCATTCGCCGATATTTTTTATTCAAGACTAAACGAATTATTGATATTGCAGTAGGTTCAGGTAATGTAGAAAATTTATTTGCTCTTGATTTTGAATCATTTAAAAATGGGATTAATTCGCAATCAGTTTTGCAATTTCAGTTTTCGAATTTATTATCAGAACAGTTAAATGGAGACTTTTATTATCCAGACTATTCAATTAAAGAGAAATGCATGCACTATAAACTAAAGTGGTCATTATCTGAGCGGAAGACCGTGAACCGTCTTATGAGGCTAAAAATCAATGTATAAGATACTAATATCTAAAGATGATATATCTCTTAAAAAGACTAATGGACCAGTACTAGGGCGTCATGATGTTCTTGTTGAAGTTTCAAGTTCTTTCTACTCAACGGGTACTGAATCATCTAATAGAGCAAATATTCAATTATCAATTTTACAAAAGGCATTAAAATATCAAGACCAAATTAAAAATCTCATAATAGAGAGAGACTTTAGTACATTATTAAAAAAATTAAATAATCAATTATCAATAGAATCTGAGACAGGATATGCATCTTTCGGAAAAGTAATTGATTATGGGGAAAATGTAACAAACGTCCGGAAAGACCAATATGTTATCTGTACCGGCCCTAAAGCAATTCATGCTTCTCTTAATATAGTACCTGCTGGTTTAGTTTTTCCTGCTAAACATAATCAAAAATATGCTGCTGTGCCAGTTTTGGCAATAGCTTTGAATAGTGTAATCAAGTCACAAGTCTCACCAGGCGATCATGTCTTGGTAGTTGGAGCTGGTCTGATTGGTCAATTTATACTGCAGATATATAACTCCATGTCAGTCAGGGTAGATGTTGTTGACAAAATTGATAGCAACAAGGAACTATCCATGTCAAACGGCGCAAATGTTTTTTACACTTCTGAAAGCTTTGTAGCATGCAACAATGAATATGATGTTGTTGTAAATACTTCACCTGCTTTAAATAAATCAGATTGGGAGACATATTTAGAAAAAATAAAAATTTGCGGAAACGTTGTTTTGGTTGGTGCAGCTGATCTAAATGTTTCTCGTTCAACTTTCTACAATAAACGTTTAAATTTTTTAACTGCTTATTCATATGGGGCAGGAAGATCTGAATACAGCTTCGAAAACGGAATTAATAAATCAGATATTACTAACAAATCCGGGCTTTCAATAGATGAACTATTTAAGAAAGCTATTTATCTTATTGATAATGAATTTATTAATTTTGACTCCATACCAAATGTCTTTCTAGCAGAGGAAACTGATCTGAAAAAAGTTCTAGAGGATAAAAACCTAGGTTATTTTTTTAATTGGGAGAGGTTAGAGAATGGCAATTTACCA
>VMHT01184871.1_pt1 | contig 16858 bp, 22 predicted proteins | sample 4693611 | NCBI WGS metagenome assembly VMHT01 (sample SAMN12280063, study PRJNA550983) | marine metagenome | isolation source: seawater sampled from same location over 5 years 0.02-0.2 micron viral filtrate | place: USA: collected off the coast of southern California halfway between the port... ...
TGTTAGTACCTTTGGGTAGTGTGGACGATATAGATCAGCTAGAAAAAGACTGGGCAAATCCAAATGCCGTTATTGAAGTCGATTCATCCCAAGGTGAGCCGCACTACCCAGCTCCTCAACCTTTAGCTGGAGAGTTTTATAGATTAATACAACAGTCAGAGTTTTACATAGATTTTATATTTGGACTTCCAGAAATGATGCATGGTTTTGCAGAAAAAGCCCCGGAGACAATGAGGGCTACAGAAAGAATGATTGCACTGGGGAGTGAAAGACCGAAGTCTAAACTTAGAGATATAGAGTTTAGTATTAACAAGTTAGGTAAGGTTTTGTACAATCTGTCTAAAGGTCACTATACCTACAAAAAGATTTTTCGTTTAGCACAGCCAAATAACAATATAACTGAAGTTATGGCAAATTTTTATACAGATGTTTCCGGAGCTGTGTTAGATTTAAAGAAAGAAAAACATGCGTTAGATCAGCATGACATAAGAATTGAACCGGGTTCTACAATGCCTTCTAGTAAATATGCAGAGCTTGCAGTGTACTTAGAAGCTTTCCAAATGGGGATTGTAGACAGGTATGAAGTATTAAAGAAGAATCCTGAGTTGTTTGATAAGGAAGGCATTATGCGTAGAACAGAAGAGAAGCAGTTGTTACAGCAACAAGTTCAGGCAATGCAGGATCAGATAAAGAATTTGCAGGGTGACTTGCAAACCGCACAACGAGAGTCTGTTAGCGATAGAAAAAGAGTCGAGGTTGAAAAGTTTAAATCTAGGCTATCTGAAGTTTCTTCAGAATCTAAAGCAGACAGAAGAGTGCAACGTAGTAAACTAGAAAACGAGGTGAAGCTAGAGGTGGAGAAATTGGCTAGTAATCTGAAAGATGTTCAGAGAAAAGTCAGTTCTACTCCTGAAGCCTAGAGACATCTAAGGAGAGACTATGTCTACAACAGAACAACAGGAAGTAAATGTCCAAAACGATCAAGTCGTAACTAATGAGAATTTCGTGGAAGATATCGTAAATCAGCAAGCTGGGCCTGAGAGTCCAGAGCAAATTCAAGAACCAGTACAAGAACCAGCTACTTCAATGGATTATGAAGCTGAGGCTAAGAAGTTCCAATCTATGTATGATCGGTCACAAGCTGAAAATGCAAGATTACAACAAGGAGCACAAATACTTCAGTTATTGGAGCAGAGACCTGACTTGGTACAGGCACTTGAAAGCGGTATAGCTCAACCACAAACTCAACAGCAAAACGAACCTAGTGTCGGGAAGGATGATTTTAATCCTTGGGATGCTTTCACAGATGAGAACTCTGAGTCAGGACGATATGTAAACAATAAGATAGAATCGTTAGTGAATCAGAGATTAACTTCTGCGTTATCCCAACAACAGCAACAGATACAAGCTGATATGCAAATGCAAAATACTGTAAATGAATTGAGGGGAACATATAAAATGTCCGATGGTGACATTCAAGAGTTCTTACAGTTCACTACAAAACCAAAGGAGCAGGTAGGTTTGAACAATCTAGTAAAGCTCTGGCAGATGCAAAACGGCCAATCCGTTGCTAACAACGATACAATGGAAGCGGTAAATGCGGCAAAACAAGCTCCTAGAACTGCTGGCGTTCTTCAAGGTCAACCTCAGACATCACAAAAAAATGATTCTGATAAGATTTTCGATGCCGTCATGGGCAATAGTGGCTCTTTGCGATTACCGTGACATAACAAACAAACCACAAACCAAGAGGTAATAAAATGGCAATATCATACAATACTGGCACTTTAAAGTCCAGTGATATCACAGCTTCTACTTCCTCTGCTGGTGTAGGTCAGGCTCCTGATAGGAGACGGATATTTAATTTTGGAGACAGGGTAGCAGAATTAGCCCCTGAAGAATCTCCATTCTTCGTGTATCTTTCTCAAGTAGCCAAAGCACCTACCGATGATCCAGTATTTCGTTACTTGGAAAATCGTAATAAAATCAACTTTACTGACCGTTCTCTTCTTTTGAAAGGAGATGTTAATGGTGGTTCTGCTGTTTCCGCAGGAACGTCTTATGCGTTTACTGCTGATACTGCTGGTGGAGCTTCTGTTGACTATCTTTTAAAGGGAATGGTTATCGCTGTTCAAACCGCATCCCGTACAGGTGATCTTGGAATTGGACAAGTGGTTGTTCGTGTTGATTCAGCAGTAACACATGGTAGTAGCGAAACTTCGTTTACAGGTAAGATTATTGACGTATCCAATTCAGGTGTAACTGGATACAATGTTCTTTCTGATAATGATGCGGCTCAGATAATCGGTACTTCCTTCGAGGAAGGTTCTGGTTCTCCTGACGTTTTCTCAACAGAGCTTGAAGATAATTATGGGTATACCCAGATTTTCAAGACAGCCGCCGAGATGACAAACACAGCGTATGCAACTCGCTATCGTGGGTATGCAGACGAGTGGAGCAGACTATGGGCTGATAAACTACGTGAGCATAAAATTGACATTGAAAGAGCTATGCTCTTTGGTCAAAAAGCTCGTCAAGGCGGTATTCAGTATTCTGAAGGCCTTATAGGTCACATTCTTAAAAATGTGAATCCAGTTGTAAATACAGATGACTTTAGCTATAGCTCAGGTAGTTCATACTATCGAAGCGTTGCACAGGAAGAAATGACTTACGATAGATTGCTTAGCGATCTTGAAGTAATCTTTGATCCTGCTCGTGGTGGTGCTTCTGACAAGCTAGTCTTGTGTTCCTTACCAGTGATTACGTTTTTTAACAAGTTAGGCGATGGAAAATTCTTAGATGCTTCTATGGGTCATTCTGCTAATAATTACAGAATGGACATGACAACTAGGAATGGTGCTTTCGGTCACTCCGTAATGGTAATTGATACTATTCACGGAACACTTAACCTTGTTAAAGAGCCACTTTTTAGAGGAATTGCGGCTGGTTATATGCTAATGGCTGACATGAGTCAAGTTTCTTATCGTCCTTTGATTGGAAATGGAATTAACCGTGACACACAGGTTATGACCAACGTTCAAGGTGCTGATGAGGATTTAAGAAAAGACATGATTCTAACCGAAGCTGGTTTAGAGGTAAGTCTTTCTGAGTCTCATGCTTTGTTTAACTTAGAACACAATTAAGGAGTTAGATAATGAAAACAGCTAGTTTAAATGCAAATAGTTCAAGCTTCCAAACTGGTGAAAAAGCGTTTCAAAAAATAGACAACTCTGCGGCAGTGGCAAGAACACTGACTGCGGCTGAGTCTGGAACTCTTTTCGCTGTAGATATGTCTACGGTTGACAATAACGTAGCTTTAACCTTGCCAACGGCATCTGATGCCATAGCAGGTTGTAGCTATGACTTTTGTTTTACTGTTAACTGTGACGATGATGCAGACTTTAGCATAACAACTGGAGCAAACGGAACTGATATATATGGTTACGTTGTTGCAGGTGCGGCTAATAGTACAGTAGACGATGTTGATGGACTCTCAAAAATAACCGTAGATGGTTCTGTTTCTCAGGCTATCGAAGGTTTAAGAATGACTCTTATCTGTGACGGTGTGAATTGGCATCTAAGCGGATATATTCCAGTTGCTATTGGAACAGTTGTTCTTGTTGAGTCAGCAAGTGCTTAATCCGAATATATAAGGATAACAGTTTTAGGTGCTGTAGGGGTTATCAATAAAAGGTAACCCCTAAAACCTAAAAAGGATTAACTATGAATAAGTGTATACATTGTAATAAAGAAAATAAAAACAACTGGTTTTACTGTAGGTCTTGCGGAAAGAAAGCTTCTGAAAGTAAATTTACTACTAATATGTGGATGACATCACAGATGGGAAAGAGAACAGATGTAGAGCTATCAGTACAGTCCATATCTGAAAATACAACTAAGATGAGAAAGAATTTAGGTTATGGCGGTTAAGAAGAAAGATTCAAGATTAAAAAGAGCTGGTGTGGCTGGGTTCAATAAACCTAAGCGTACTCCGGGTCATCCTAAGAAATCTCATATTGTGGTTGCGAAAGTAGGAGATAAAATTAAAACAATACGTTTTGGACAACAGGGCGTAAAAACAGCAGGGAAACCGAAGGTCGGGGAATCTGCAAAACAAAAGGCAAGGCGTAAGTCATTTAAAGCTAGACATGCTAAGAATATAGCTAAGGGAAAAATGTCAGCGGCTTACTGGGCTAATAAGGTAAAATGGTAATGAACAAAAAAGTAAAAGCTCCAAAAGGTTATCATTGGATGAAAGCTGGAAGCGGTTATAAGCTAATGAAGCATAGTGGTGCGTTTAAAAAACATAAAGGTGCAAGTCTTATGGCTGATTTTAAAGTTCAGATGAGGCATGCAAAACCTAAGAAGAAAAAGTAGTGGCGACAGCAAAAAAAAGAGATCCTGCCAAGTGGGCAAGAGCAAAGGCAAAAGCAAAAGCTAAAATGGGTGGTAAGCACTCTGCTAGGGCTATGCAACTTGCTGTAAAGTATTATAAGGATATGGGGGGAACATATTCTGGTAAAAAGTCATCTAAAAATAAACTATCTAAATGGTCAAAGGAAAAATGGGACTATGTTAGTAAAGGTGATAAAAAGAAACCAAAGAAGAAACGTGGTCGTTATTTACCAGAAACTGTTAGGAAAAGTTTAACCAAAAGTCAGAAAGCGGCTACAAATAGAAAGAAAAGAAAAGCTACAGCATCTGGAAGACCCAAGGCAAAGTATAGTAAAGCAGTAGCAAGAAAAGTGAGGAGAGCTAAGTAATGGCTACATTTAAAGCACAGGTAGAAGGATTAACAAGTCTAAGTATAGATGGCAGTAGTGCACCAACACAAACTGAGCTAACTCAATTCTTAACAGATGGTGCTAAAGAGATTTTAAATACGTTACCAAGATCAAAACAATCTTTGTTTACAACTTCAAACGATTTAAACAGTAGCAGTTCAAGCCTTACGCTTTTGGGTTCCGAGGTGTTTAGTGTCACTAGAGACGATGGTACGATTAATCAACCATGTAGAAAAGTACCTCCTGAACTAAATGGACGTATCAGAGACGCTGATGATATGATGGCGGCCACCACTACAGACCCAGCCTACTACATTACAAATAATATTTTAGTTGTCGTACCTTCACCTACTAACGCTCAGAACGCTCATGTACATACACTGAATTATCCTGCGGTTGCTTTTGGTGACAGTGCTATTGCTAAGTTTCCAGACGATGCTGAGTATTTAGTTCCTATTTACGGTGCAATAAAATCGTTGCAAAATTTAATGGCTAGTAAGTCTAGCAATACTGACATCATTACTGCTTTAACAGCAATTAATACTGAGATAGATGAGTGTTTAAGTGTAGCTGATAATATGCACACTGAGATTGCATTGATAAATGATCATGTTGACCTTGCAAAAAATGAAGCGGATGAAATAACTGCCTTTACAGACGGAAGTGCTACTATTAACACAGCTTTAACAGCAATGAACACAGCGGCAGATAAATTTAGAGAGGATAATGCAGACCCTTCTTTGTTTGGGGATGAAAGTGTCTATACAACTGGCACAGGTTTAACCTCTGTAAAAACTCATGTTGATAGGGCTATTAGTTATATAAATGGAGATTTTCCAAATGCTAATTATGATTTAGCGGCCAATTTAGCGGACATCGACAGTGAGTTAACCAATGAGGATACAGAGCTTGCTAGCGGTAGGATTCAACAACTTCAAGCTACTTTAAATTCTGTTGATGCTGATTTAAAAATAGCAAGGGCCTACATAGAAGAATGGAATACATTGTCTGACACTTTAACAAAAGAAGTTAACGCTTTTGCTAGTGAGGTAAACGCACGGGTTTCATTTACAGGGGCAAAGTCTCAAGCTGTTAAAGCTTATATAGACTCAGCAAATGGATACGTTAGCGTTGCTCAGGGATATGCCAATGAGATACAGGCAAAAATTAATATTGCTCAAGCGTATGGAAATGAAGTACAGGCAAGATTAGCGGCTGATGCAAGTGAGTATGGTAAGTATGAGAAACAACAAGCTAAATTACAGGCAGATTATGACAAAGGAATACAGGCGTTGAAATAATGGCAATACATTCTTTAACAGTAAAACAGATTATCAGTAGGGTTAGACAGGTTTTTCCTGATGCACCTGAAGTGTATATTATTTCATTAGTCAATGATGCTATTAACGAATTGGGGCAGTATTCACAAAAGTCAATGTCTGCAAAGATTAACATAGTAGCAAATCAAACATTTTATGACTTGTCTGACAGTGCTACAGATTCATCTAGTAACGCTATGGGTATTAATAAAGTTCACAGGGTAGACATTATGGATAATGATGATGACTACATTAGAGTACCAAGAGTTTTAGATGGCGAACCTCTTATGTTTGATATTACATCAGAGTCAGCGATAAAGGAGCCTTCATAATGGCAAGTAATATAAAGTATCCAGAAGATAAGGTTTTATATTTTATTAGAGGGGATCATCTAGGTTTAATTACGACATTCTCTTCAACGGGAGAGTCAAGAACAGAGAGAAAGGCTTATCAGGCGTTCGATCATTCTGTTACAAATGGTTTACTTGTCCATTACTACGGGAACCCTAATAAGGTTACAGCAATAACAGATACACCAGATGTTGATAACTTATATCATTCTGCGATTGTAGACTATGTAAAGAAGTGTTTGTATATGGATCGTGCGGGTAGGACATCCGATGGTAACAGAGCACAAGTAGCAATGAACTTAATGATGAGGCATGAAAGAAAATTTGATATGGCCATTAAGAAATATGGTACAAAGAAAAGAAGTAAGACTGGAGGAACTAGGGCGGTAGTCCCAGCTAGTTTTACATAAGATAATTGATTGATTATTTGTTTTGATTTGAGTTAAGTTTCAAGACATATAATTTAACTATATGAATGCTTAAAAGCGGTGGTGGTGGAAATATAGGGTAGATTATGGCAAACCAATTCACTACAAAAGAAGTACTAAACAAGGTACTACTCGATTCTTCAGGTGATGCAATCACAGCAAATTCAGTAACCTCTCAAGAAGCGTTAAACGCTGTACTGGACACATCAAATAATAGACTAAACGTATCCCTCGGTGGTAGCAATACAATTTCAGGTGATGTTACCATTACAGGCGATTTAACTGTACAGGGTAGTGCTACTAATACATTCGATGAACAGATACAAGGGATAGTTCAAATATTAGGTTCTACTGGAACAGGTGCTACACCAGCAGGAACGTTACAATTAACAACTTCTGAAACAACTATAGTTGATAATGACCAACTTGGAAGGATAGAGTTTTTAGCCGCTAGTGAGGCAGATGGAAGTGACTCTCAGTTGGTAGGAGCTTCAATAGCTGGTGAAGCTGAGGCTACTTTTGCGGCTGACAATAATTCTACTGCTTTAGTTTTTTCTACAAACACATCAGCGGCCGCTACAGAACGTATGAGAATAGACAGCTCTGGAAATATTGGAATTGGTGAAAATTCTCCAAACCAATTATTGCATTTGAAAGCAACAAGCGGTTCACAAGTATTACTTCAAAGAACCTCTGCTGATACAGGTAGCGTTTTAGGAGCAATAAACTTTGGAGCATCAGATGGAGATGAATATTTAGCTACAATTATTTCTCAACATGATGGACAAACAGATTCAGCGTATTTAGCATTTCAAACAGAAGCAACTGGTGGTTCTAAAGCTGAACGGATGAGAATTACATCTGGAGGTTTGGTTGGTATTGGAATTTCAACTATGGAATCTGCTGGTGGAGGAGTTTCTCGATTACAAGTTGAAGGTACCACCCATGAAACAAGTTCGGTAAGCATTACAAGAAATTCTAATTCTGCTAATGCTGGATATTTAACTTTTTCTAAATCCAGAGGCACATCGGTCAATTCTGATACCATTGTTCAAGATGATGATGCTATAGGAAGTATATTATTTGCTCCAGCAGATGGAACAGATAGAAATAGTATTTCTGCATCTATTCAAGGAGCTATTGATGGTACTCCGGGTTCTAATGATGTTCCCGGTAGACTTGTTTTTTCAACAACTGCTGATGGAGCTAATTCTGTTACTGAACGTATGAGAATAGATAGTGTAGGTAATATTGGTATCGGAATTGCAAATCCAGCATTATCTTATGGAACAGGATTAAATCTTTCTGATACTAATGTTGGAATAAGGTTATCAGTAGAAGGTAGTGGTGGATGGGGCTTTATTGAGTATCAAGATGAGTCTGGAACTGTTCAATTTATACAAGGCTATAGAGATACGGATGAAACTTATAGAATCAATGCAAGTAATAGCCTTAGTAACACAGATGGTATAGCAATTTCTAATGCTGGTTTGGTTGGTATTGGAACTGCTTCTCCAGTAGCTAAAATGGACATTGTAGGAACAAGAACATTAAACCTAACAGATACATTAGCAGATGATACAAATAAAAATGCAGTAATAACATCAAGTCAATGGGATTCAGGTGGACAACCCAAAGGCTTTTTAATGATGCAAAGTTTTAGCAATAATTCTACAAATAGAGTTGATATAGGTGGTGGAAACTCAGCACATAATTCTGCTGAAGAAATACGATTTTTTACGGGTAACGATACAAATGTTCTAACTGGTACACAGGCAATGCACATTGATAATGCTCAAAATATCGGTATTGGAACTACTGTTACGTCTGGAAATAAACTAACTATTGCTGGTGACAATATATTAATTAAAGATAATAATTTATATTTAAAAGGTATGGAGTCAGATGCATCTACAGAAGCATATTTAATAGGAATTAATGGTAGTGATGAGGTCGTTGTTGGTAATGGAACTGGACAACTTCTACTGGATGCCAACTCCAGAATCTCACTTAGTAATAATGATGCTGGTGGTACAGGAGGGCAAAACAGTACAAGTTCAAATACCACTTTGGGCTATAAAGCTGGTAATGCAATAGCGAGTGGTACTATAAACAATACCTTTATAGGTCACAATGCAGGTTTATCGGCAAATGATGCAGTAGCTAATGTTGTAGTGGGAACAAACTCAGCAGATGCCCTTACGACAGGTGACCATAATGTAGTATTAGGATATTTTGCTCTTTCTGCTTCTACCGATGTAGATAGTGTTGTTGCTATAGGTAGTGGTGCTATGGAAAGTGGAAACGTAACTTCTGGTGCAGATGGGAGCATAGCCGTAGGAAGAAATTCGCTTTTAGCATTGACTTCTGGAGCTGGTAATACATCAGTAGGATTTGAAAGTTTAAAAACTGAAAATGATGGTTCAAGAAATACAGCGATAGGGTATAAGGCTTTAACTACATTAAATACTTCTGCTGGAAATGGTGAAACCACAGCAGTAGGCTTTGAAGCTGGAGCAGATGTCTCAACAGGAATAGCAAACACTTTTGTGGGTTCAAGGGCTGGAAATCAAGGCACAAATGACATTACTACAGGCTCTAATAATACCATGATTGGTAAAGAAGCAAGAGGTAGTGCAGATAGTGCATCTAATCAAACTGTTATAGGTGCAAGTGCAATAGGACAAGCAGATAATTCAGTAACACTTGGTAATAGTTCTGTAACTGATGTTTATATGTCAGAAGATAAAGGCGCTAAAGTTCATTGTCTTGGCATTGATATTCAAGAATCTTCTTTAAGCACAGCAGATTCATATAGAGGTTTTTATCATATAGTTACTAAAACTGGTGGAGATAGTAATACTGGTGACGATTATCAAGGCATTTACAATCAAATGAATTGGAATCATTCTGATACATATGGAGTATTAGGTGGAATATACAATTCTTCAACTATGACAACTGGAGCAACTGGTTCTTCTTCTTTTGTTGGATTGCAAAATCAAACTATTCAAACTAATGGAAACTGTAATAATCTACATGGCATTTGGAATAATGTAAACATTGACGATGGAACGATTGATGAGCATGTTAACGGAATATACAATGTAATTGATAAAGATGGTGGAGCTATTGCTGGTAATCTTTCAGGAATACTTACGGATATAAATCTTACTGCAACTGGAAGCATTGATTACGTTTTTGGTCTTCAGACTTATATAGATTGCGATGAATCTCCACAAAGGATTTATGGAAACTATTTAAATATGCAAGGAGCTGGTACTGGTGCAGCGGGAACGGATTATTTTCAAATGTTTTATGATGGTGAAAACAGCGATATAGTTCATCAGATTACTTACCCTGCTGGAGTTGCTACTTTTGATAGTGGTGATTTCTCAGGCGCTCCTGACTATGCAGAGTATTTTGAAAGTAAAGATGGTAAGGCAATAGCGATAGGTTCTACAGTTAAACTTGATGGAGATAAAATTGTAGTTTGTTCTGATGGGGATACTCCAATGGGCGTAGTAAGACCTAAATCTGCACCATCTGTTGTTTCTAATGCAAAAACAACTATATATCATGCAAAATATTTAACTACAGATTATGATGAAATTATTTTAGAAGATTATAAAAAGAAAAAATGGGAAGAAGAGGTGTCTAAAGATGTTTACGAGAAATCTTTAAAAGAAAATATACAAGGAATTACTTGTGTAGAGGTTGATAAAAAATATTACAAAAAATACTCTTTTCATTCTGATAGGATACCATCTGATTTAACAGTCCCTAAAGATGTAATAGAAATAGAATCAAAACAAAAAAGAAAAAAATTAAATCCAGATTATGACCCAACAAAAGAATATATAAATCGTACAGAAAGAGACGAATGGTGTTTGATTGGTTTACTTGGTCAGATACCAATAACTAAAGGGCAACCAGTTGCAAGTAATTGGATAAAAATGAAAGACGTTTCAGATAAAGTTGAAATGTACTTTGTAAAATAATTTAATTAACAAACAAGGAGTCAATAATGGCTAAAAAAGAAAAAGAAAAGCCAGTCTTGAATCTCGATGGTAAAGAATATGTAATCGAGGATATGACTGATTCACAAAAGGAACTAGCAAGAGAAGTTGCTATGTACCAAAATCATGTAAGTGATGTTCAGAATAAACTGAATACGAATGCTTTTATGCGTCAGCAATTAGTTGAGTGTGAAAAGGTATTTGTAGAAAAACATCAGAAAGGTGTAATGGAGCTTAAAAAAGCTTTAGAGCCTGAAGTGGTAGAGGCTGAAGTAAGCTGATGTTAATAAGGAAAAGTTCTCAGGGTCATGATTTACAGTTATATCGCAATACAACTCCTAGTTCTATTCGTACAAAGAAATACCCAGATGGTACAACAGAGACCCTGACTTATCCTTCTAGATATAAATACTTTTTAACATTTAATGGTGAAGTTATACAGAGAAGTGATAGTTGGGATACGATTGAACAGGCTTATGTTGACAAATGTGAAGATGAACACGGTGGGGGTACAGGAAGAATGTTAGTAGGTAAACATGAATTAGTAAATCACATGATACAATCCAAATGAAAAATCCTTTAGCAACATTAGTATCTTGGCAATACAACACAGGTCAATTAGATGGTTGGACTGCTTATCACTTAGCCGCTGGAGCTTTCTTATGTAAGGTATTTCAATGGTTAAGTTGGACAGACTTTTGGTGTGTGATGGGTGTATTTATTATAGGTGTGTTATGGGAAATTGTTGAGTGGCTTATTGAAGGTGATGAAGAAACCTATGGTACAAAAAAAGCATGGGCATATAATACTATGGCTGATATTATTGTTGAAACAGGAATTGCATGGTGGATGGTATTATGAACAAAGTAATAAAAAAATTAAAGAACGGAGATTTTAAAGTTGTACATACGAGTTATAGTATTCCTATTAGTTATGCTAGCAATTCACAGTTGCACAAGCCAAGGGTGGATAGTGGCAAACATACCAATAGGAGAAGAGGAAGAATTTACAAATACAGTGTTTATAGAGATTGTAGGTGCTGATTCAATTACACATTGGTATCATGGTCGTGTGTCTAGTCATTCTAATTGGTGCTACTTACATAATGATTGGGAAAAAGTCGAGGTCAAGTGAATGACAAACCAGATACCGCCAGAAGTTATCGTGCTACTGTGCTTGATGATAACGCCATTGTTAGCATTAACCTTAAGTGGCTTGGTCAAATTGCAGTTCTTATCGGAATGTTGGTCTATGGTTATTGGCAGATTGAAGAAAGGATTAGACGACTTGAAAATAGCGTTACTACTCAAACTGAACAAATTGGGAGCTTACTTGATAAGCATATCGTGGAGGAACGGGTTGAACGAGAAGAGCTGGCAGAAAAAGTAGCCTTCTACGAAAAGGAATTTAACATTAATCCATTAAGCTGGGGAAAGCGTAAGAAAAAATGAGTGAATTACAAGAGGCATTAATCAGGGAAAAAACTCTTGTATTGCTAGCGAGAAACCAAGGTAATCAAAAAAACATTAAAAGAATTATAGAACAATTTTTAAAATGCGTTAAGGGGTAAGAGTGGATTTTTTACAGTTATACGGTGAAGCGGGAATGATAGGCGTTGTAGGTGCAATGTTTGTATATTTAGTCGTGTCACTTAGTAATAAATCAGCACAACAACAAGAAACTCTTGAAAATCTAAAGGTAGAAAACAAGGGCCAGTCAGAGACCTTAGAAAATACAGAGGGTATGATTATCAAACTTATTACGAGATGGAATGCCAGTGATGATAAGCTAGATAGAAAATTTGATGCTCTTACAAAAGAGATTAACGACTTAGATAATCAAGTGTCTGAGATAAAAGGTTCACTTAGTAGAATAAACGGGAAGCACTAATGGATAGTTTAAAGGTAACAGGGTTAAGCACAAGCTTAGGAGTGGTATATTGGACAGATTTACTGTCTGGTGTTCTTATGTGTATAATGTTTTCAGTACAGATTTATTACTTATATTTAAAAACCAAGAAAATAAAGGAAAGTTAAATGAATATGAAAGAAATGCTAGTAAAACTAGCTGAAGAGCAAGCAGATAAGATGCAAGACGAAGCTATGAAGCATTTAGCATCTGATGAGTTTACAAAAAATTTAGCTACAAAAATTAACGATAAGGTAAATATACCTTGGATCAACGAAGAAAAAGAGCAGGAGCTTTTTGAAAAATTAGTTGATGTAATGACAGATATGTTAGAAGGCGTATTTAAAGGTAAGTAATGCCTAAGCAAATATATAAAATTAATGATTGGTCTGGTGGTATAAATAATCGTAAAGACCCTAGGGATTTACCAGACAGGCAATATTCTTTTATTAAGAATATGTCTATTGATGCATTGGGAAAAATAAAAACTGCTGGTGGATTGTACAATCACATTGAAGACTCTGATGGCTCTACTAATTTAACTCAATACATTCCTTCTGTTGGTAATACGGTTTTAGGGGGTTTTGGATTGTTTTATTTTGAATCAGATCATAGTAAAGATGCAGATCAAACAATTACAGAGACTAAAAGCGGCACAACTTTAACTGTTGGTACAAGTGATGGTAATATAGCCTTTGTTCAGGTCGCTACAAATCCAGACGGTAGTACGCAAGCACCGGAGCAAGGAAGTGGTTTATAGATGCCAGTACCTTCAACTTCATACTTAAAGCTAGTAGGTGGTGTAACCTCTACCATAAGTACTATCTTTACCAGTAGTCTAATTAAGGTTGGTGATTTAGTAAAGATCACAGGTACAGAAGAAAATAATGGCATCTTTTTAGTTGCTCAGGTCGTAGATAATCTAAATAGTGGCTCTGGATTAGGTGGTACATTTACGGATAACACAAGGTCTTCCGCATTGCCTACCCCAACGACAACAATTATAATGGATGGTGCGAATACAAATATAACCGCTGGAATGTCTGTAAGCGGAACCCACATAAAAACCGGATCGTATGTTGCTTCAGTAACTCAGACAAGCGACCCTGCTACTTTTGAAATATCAGACCCAACATTATCAAACGTTTCCGGTGGAACAACTTTGACGTTTGGGGATAGGGATGTTTATTATGTATTAAAAGGAACTGGCATTACAAACGAAGACGATACCAGTGTTAATCCCACTATACGAGTTATTCGATCTACTGGTGATAAAATGTGTGCATTAGGCGAAAGAGGAACAAGCACGAATGCGGCTGGTGTAGATATTTGGTCTAATAACGCCACTACAGATTACACGGCTACAAACAATGGTTGGAGCAATAGAAAAATAAATCCAACACTAGCAGGTATAAACGGTGCTAAATATATTTACCACTTTGTAGATGAGGTTTTACGTGTGTGTGATACGGAAACCACCAATACAAGTATTATAAAATGGTTTGGGTATATACAAAGAAATCAATTTAATCACAACCTAGGTTTAACCTTTGCAGAATGGCAAGAACACTCAAGCGTGCTAAGATCACCGGAAACAAACAGTGCTAGTCTTACAATAGCATTTGGTCATACAACTCATGCGGCTGACACAGCAGGAGCTTATTTTCTTGAGGCTAGTAATAAATCAAGAGGAGTTGCTAGGAAATTAAGAAATGCAAGTGATACTGCTTTGTTATTGGATGGTGCTGTGAATGCAACCTCCAACTCTTTTATTTTTGACGATGGCACTAATGATGTTTTAGATCAAAACTTTGCTGGTGAATTAGTAACCGTTAATACAGACTATGATGTTAGACCAACAGAGATATTATTTTGTACGAAGCCTGCGGCTGGTTTAGCGGCTAATGTTCAATATGAAAGAGATTATGGCGGTTTAGGATCAGATAGTTACTCAAATAACGAAACACCTATACTAAGAAGAGGTGTAGGCTTTAATATAGGCGTTAGTGACGGTACAGCAGATGGTGATTGGGAAGGATTAACGTATGAATTTTATCAGAGCTTTTTATATGACGGTAATCAAGAATCCGTACCAGTTAGGATGGGAAACGGTGCGGCTACTATAGCGGCATTTACTCATGCTCACACAGCAGGTAAGTCTATGCGGGTTTCTGTATATGCTGACCTTTCTTATTCTGGACGAATATCTGGTGGTAGGGTATATATTAGAGAAGCAAATACGGATAATGAATTATCTTTACTTGTAGATATCGATATTGTAAAAGGAGTGCGAACCACTATAGATGGAGACCACGTAGCTTGGGTAGAAAATGCTACGGCCGTTGATAAAGGCTTTTGTGTAATTGCAGATGCTACAGGAAACGCAAGTAAGCCTAACCTAGACACCTACACAACAATTAATGGCTTTGCTCCAGATGTTAAGTATGTATCACTAGGTGGTGCAGGGGAATCTTACCAGTCGTCTGTTGTAGAAAATCGAAGGACTTTTATAGGAAACGTAAGGGTAATAGGATCGTCTGGAGAACTAGAGACGTTTGGTGATAGGATTATGTACAGCGAGATTAATAAATTTGATACAGTACTACCACATAACTTCATAGACGTTTCTAAGGGTGATTATGGGGTGTACACAGCTTTAGAAGCTTATGCCGATAGATTGATAGCCTTTAAACATAATCTTGTTCACATTATCAACATAGCAAGCCCTAGCCCAGCAGGCTGGTATTTAGAGGAAACAATTAAATATTCTGGTGTAAATAAAAATTTTAGTGTAACGAAAACAAAATACGGAATAGCATGGATTGCTGAAGATGGATGCTATATATATGACGGTCAAAAAGTAACCAACTTAATTAAAGATAAGGTTTCGGTCAGTAAGTCGTCTTACTTGGAAACAGGTGGAGATAAAACATGGAATGCTTGGTATAGGGGAACAGCTAATGTAAAAGACCCTATGATTGGGTACGACAGTATTAGTAATTCTTTAATAATTATGAGAAGCCCTAACGATTCCTCTGACAATTCAGATGAGGGTTGGATTTACGACTTTGATTCAGATGGGTGGGTGTTTCACGATCTAATCTTTGCGGATAGTAATCTTTATAGTAATTTTTCTACGGATTGGAATAACAATTTAATAGTGGCTACAGGTTCTAGTGTTTCAGATACAACAACCGATTTTAAAAAGTTCTTGCCTATTAGTCTTGCAAACGCAAGTCAGACATTTACTACAAGGGATTTAGATTTTGGGGAGCCGGGTATTATTAAAAAAATATATAAGGTTATTGTTACTTATAAATCTAGCGGTTCAGTAACAACGCCTTTTAAGTACGCTATTGACGGTAAGCAGAACTTTTCTGGTGGGGGTGGTGGTACATTTACAGGTAACTTAGTAGATACTAGTGGGGCATGGGATGTAGTGACTTTAACTCCATCTTCTACTATATCCTGTCAAAGTATTCAGATACAATTTTCAACATCTACATCTGGAGTGTACGAGTTTAATGATATTAGCGTAGAATATAGATATATTAGAAATAAGAACGTGACTTAATGAATAGAGATACGAGAAGAATACAAAACACAAAACAAGACTCTGTAGAATTTCAAGGTAAGCCATCTTTGAATGGCATGATAGAGGGGCAGATTGCTATTGAGAAAAAGTCAAATAGCCAGCTAGCAATATATAGAAAGAAGTTTGGTCAGTTGTGGAAATCGTATATGTCTAATAACGGAGATCAATATGTTGACAGAGCATTAACCGCTAACACATTAAAGTATTCACATAAGTTCGTAGACTATCGTGTTTTTACACACAACTTTGCTAAAGATTTAGATACAGATGAAACATTTTTACCTTGGGTAAGCACCGCAGACTTAACAGCGGGGAGAAGCGATGTTGGCTTTTTAAGTCCATTTAAAATGCATTGCACAAAAATATTATTTAAAATACCGGGAATACAAGATAATAATGATAATATATTGTTTAAAATTAAAAAAATGGATAACGGAGATGACACGGTGGATGAA
>VMHT01011273.1_pt1 | contig 16847 bp, 23 predicted proteins | sample 4693611 | NCBI WGS metagenome assembly VMHT01 (sample SAMN12280063, study PRJNA550983) | marine metagenome | isolation source: seawater sampled from same location over 5 years 0.02-0.2 micron viral filtrate | place: USA: collected off the coast of southern California halfway between the port... ...
ATTACAGTTACAGGTCAAACAGGCGGAAATATTGATACTGCTACAATCGCTGGTACTCCTGCAGCTACACTTGCTTCTGAATTTAAACTAGTACAAGATTTTGTAGAAACTACTCAGACTTTAAATACTACTGCAACAACTCTTGCCGATGCAATCAATGAGCATGAAGCAGATCTTGGTACAATGTCTCTTACAACAACTGGTACTAATGTAACTGCAGCTATTAATGAGCTTGATGCTAAACAAGGTAATGATGCACTTGATACCGCTTCATCTACTCTAACAGGTGCTATTAATGAGCATGAATCTGACATTGGTAACATGTCACTTAATACAACTGCAAACGATTTAACTGCAGCTATTAACGAATTAAAAGTAACTGCTGATGACGCACAGACCGAAATCGGCGGTGACATGGCAGATGATTATGACGGAGATGATACAAATATTATTACTGCTCTTAATAATCTATTTGCAGCAAGTAGTGTATCTACTCTAAACACAGAATATGTTAGACGTGACGGTGTAGGTGATTTAACTGGACTATTAACATTAGATGACTTAGGTATCTCTTCTGGTTCAGATAATATGCTAATTAAAACTGGTGCATCTGATGTAACTCGAATAACAGTAAGTGCTTCTAATGGTAATGTTGGTGTAGGTAAAGCACCTGGTACATATAAGTTTGACGTACTAGGTTCTGCTAATGCTACTACTCTACGGTATAGTGGTGAAGATACTGACACACGTTATTTGCGTGCAGGCGGTGGAGCCGGCGGTGTTACAGCTATTACTGTTGGACTAGATCTTCAGGGCGCAAATGAAATATCTGGTGATCTTACAATTGGATCTGAGTTAGTATTTGATGCTGATGGATATACATTCTCTGAATGGTCTCAAGACCTTGTAGGTGCAATGTTCACTAGTAATGCTGAATCTGGTGGTATATCTGCAGTATATAACGATGCGACAGGTAAAATTACATTAGCTATTGCGAACAATGCTCACTCTCATACAACAGGAAATATTACTGGACTTCAAGAATTTATTGAAGATACTGCTGGAGCAATGTTCTCTGGTAACACTGAATCAGGTATTAGCGTAACATATCAAGATGGCGATGGAACAGTTGACTTTGATGTTAATGACCCAACTATCACTTTAACTGGTGATACCACTGGTTCTGCTACCATGACTAATCTCGGTGATGTTAGTATCGCTACTACACTAAGTAGTGAAGCGGTGCAAGATATTGTTGGCGCAATGGTCACCGGTAATACTGAAACAGGTTTATCCGTGACATATCAGGACGGTGACGGAACACTAGACTTTGCTCTTACTGCTGACCCGGTAATTACATTAAGTGGAGACGTTACTGGTTCTGCTACTATGTCAAACCTTGGTAACGTAACTATTAGTACAACGGTTGCAGATGACTCTCATAATCATACAACAGCAAATATTGATGACTTTACTGAAAATGTACAAGATATCGTTGGATCTATGGTCAATCCTACTAATACTGAATCTGGTATTAGCGTAACATATGATGATGATAATGGCAAACTAAACTTTGATGTTAACGATCCTACAATTACACTAACAGGTGATTGTACTGGTACTGCCACAATGTCTAACTTAGGTTCAATTAGTATTGCTACCACAGTTGTAGCTGCTCCTACACTTAATGTATATAACGTTTCTGGCACTCGCGTATTCCCATAGGATATATAATTCATGTCTAGACCACTAATAGTAAACGGTAGCACTACACCAAAGTCGCTTATTGAAATTTCTGATAACAAGATTTTTACTCATGCATGGAGAATTCTTGATGAGTTTCAATCTAGCGATACTAATACAGGAAGTGTAGGATTAACAGGAGGAACTATTCCTTCAGGAACAACTGCTATTGGAACCTTTGTAGATACCCGACGTCAATCTGGTCCTGGTGCGCATCCGGTTGGTACTGACACATATAGCACTACATCAACATTTTTTCAATATAACGGTACTGAAACAGAAGATTATGTACGTCCACTAAAATGGGACTCAACGTTAGAGGGAATTAGAGAATCATCAAATAGTGATTTAGATTCACATCTTATTGCAACAGCTTTGACGTTTTTAACATCTAGTGCAGATAACTATGGCTTAGGTCAATATAGATTACAACCAAGTACTCCATCAGGCGGAACATGGTCGAGCATGGGTACAATCACTGATCGTATTACTAATACCGATGGAACTGTGACAGAAAATACTACAAAACTTTGGAAGAAAACTTCGCAATCTGGTACATTTAATACAAGTGTAAGACGTCCACTTAAATTTGATACAAGTACTACACCTGATTCAATAAAAGAAATGACTGATACTGAGATAAAAGGATTAGTTAAAAGATTTAGTAATCGAATTATAGAATCCGGTATTGGTACATATGTAGTACAAGAAAATGCTCCTGCTAGTGGAACATGGGTAAGAAGAGGTGATGCGTTTCACGACGACAGAAGAACAGTATCTGATGCAACTTATACCGGATCTTATACCGGATATTATGCAGGTGACAGAACATATTCTGGAACATATACTGGATCTTATACCGGCACTTATACTGGTTCTTATATTGGTACTGCTTATGCCGGCAGTTATCTTGGCCCAACCGTTGTTTATTACGGTGGTAGCCCCAGATACCTGAGCGCTTACTTTGTTGGATATTATGCAGCTAGTTATAGCGGAGATTATACTGGAACATATACCGGCAGTTATGACGGAAGTAGAACGTATTCAAGCGATGGCTATGCTGGAGCTTATTCTGGAGATTATACCGGAGCTACTGTAAACACTGCAACAGAAAGCATATCAAATGTTAGCCTATGGATGAGGACATCATAATGGAAAATAGAGAAATTAAATACCCAATTTGGGCAAACGAAGAAAAAACAAAAATTAAGTGTCAGTTCCATTATGAAAATGGAGAGAAGCTTGAAGCTTCTGTTATGGATACCGAAGAGGGTAATCCTGACTGGGCAGAACTTATGGAAACTTTCGGAGTAGAAGGTATCGATGCATCGCATGAAATATACTTAGAAGAACGTAAGAAGGCTGCTGAGTTACATGAAGCTCAGAAAAAAGAAAAAGCAGAAACAGACAAAGCTAGTATATTATTTGCTGCTAAATTAGAAGCATTTGAAATAGATGAAGTAAAAGCTTCTAAAGATCGCACATTGAAATCACGTATCAGAAAAGCTTCTAGTCTTATGGAAATTTCTGCATTTACTTCTTTACTTATTATGAAAGAACTTGATACAAATGAAAAAGACAAAAAAGCCAAATAACGGGTTTATATATGCGGCATCAGTCAATAAAAAGTTTTTAAGTGGTGCAGTATATTCTGCAATATCATTAAAAGAATATTATCCTGATGCACATATAACACTATTCACTATTAAAGAGTGGGTAACAGATGACCTATACGATATATTTGACAATATTGTTTTTGAAGATGTACCAAACAATAAAAGAACCAAGCTTTGGGCTCTAAGTAAAACACCTTACGATACTACAATTTACCTTGATGCTGATACTGAAATTCAGCATGAAGATATTTGTCTATTGTTCGATCAGTTTAAAAATGATGCTGATATAATGATTACTAAGATTAGACCATATTCTGGTAAAATATCAGAATTTCCTGGTGGAAATCTTACTGATCATTGCGGAATGTTTGTATACAAAAAGAACGATAAGACCATACAATTTATGGAAGAATGGTATGCTAGATATCTAAGACAAGAATCTGGAGAGTGGCAATGGGATACTAATTTATATCCAGAAGAATTGCGGCCTTGGGATCAATGGACATATTGGTGGCTTCAGAATAAAACTAACTATAGTATTAAACGTGAATTCTTAGATGATGATGCTCGCTGGAATTTTATTAATACATATAGAAAAGATGAAACAGATAAACCTATCGTAGTTTATCACCATACTATAAGGGTATAATATGAAAGTAATTGAAGGTAAATTAAGCCAAGAGGTTTTAGATATTGTAGAGCCATTTGCAACATGGTTTTTTGAACAAGATCAAGATCTTATTAATATTCACGGCAAAGCTGATAAAGATGAATATTATACTGACAATGAATACCTAGATTATATAGAAGCAAAGGGACATGAGGGTTTCCCAGAAGAAAAATATGGTATCGATCTAACAGATATAAAATCAACACCTTTAGAATACAGAGACAAAATCATTGATGTGACAAAGCAATTAAATAATTTCTTTGGATCACAATTTAATGCTGTAAAAATGTATTACCCAAAAGACGGCTTTATGAGCTGGCACAATAATCACAACGTGCCAGGATATAATATTCTTATGTCCTATACAAAGAATGGTGATGGATGGTTTAGATATAAAGATCCAATTACTGAAGAAATCATTACACTATATGATAAGCCAGGTTGGACTGCTAAGGTAGGTTACTATGGTCATAACGAAGAACCTGATAAGTTATACTGGCATTGCGCTCGGGCGTATGAGCCAAGATTAACTTTAGGTTTTGTTATTCCTAATGAAGAGATGTGGGAAATGATGTGCGAAGATCTTACTCCCAATGATGTTTAAATGGCTCATACATTTCATTTGTTGTCGGCCCATTGAACATACAAACTAAAGCATCTGGATCGTAATAGAACTCAAAATTATGATTAGTATTTAAGTACATCTCAATAGTATAATCGTTTTCTTTTATTCCATGTATTCTAGAATAGGCAATTCCTTGTGGAAAATACTTTAAAGTAAATCCTTCATGAAATAAAAACCTATCAATACCCTTGTACTTAACCATATAATAATCTGCATTGGCATCAAAGTATTCCCATATTTTACTAAGAGATCCGCCTTTCCATAAGAGCATAGATGAATTGACGTACATATCATAACGATCTTTAAACCTAGTCAAATCTCCATAGGTTACAGTATCACCTTTCCAGTAACAACGTATCATTGTTAGATCGTCACAAAGATAATCTAATATATTGTCTATATTATTTTGTATAACAATATCAATATCGAAATATAAACAAGTACCTTCTGCAAAATCTTTCTGAAACATTGCTAGTTTATTCCAGTATATTTCTAGGTCATTATCTGCAGGTATAGATATAATATCACACTCAAGATCTGTAGGATCTTCGGTATAGCAAATAAACTTGTGTGGAATTGTTAGGTATTTTTCTACGTTACGCTTTAAGCGATTAACATCAGAGGCAGAATACTTAGTACCCCATTTCACACATATAACATTTATCATGGATTATATATCATGTTTTATATGGATGAACAAACACAAAGAGCAATTAAAAAGTTTCCACATCGTGCTGCAGACATAGCGCAGTCATATGATGCTAAACAGATTAAATGCAAAGAATGGCTTCATAAAAAACTTGAATACCTACCCGCAAAAATCAAAAGAATATACATTGCAGGTGGATGGTATGGCAATATTCTTATTCCTAAGTTATTAGATTTCTATCCCAATGTTGATAGAATAAAACTACATGACTTAGACGAAGAAGCTGTTCGTATATGTAGAAATATTTATTTTAAAGATAACGATATTGTGCGTGCTGATGTTCAAGATAGCACCGAGTTTACATATGACTCATTTGTTATAAACACATCTTGTGAACATATGCCTCCATTTAAATCCTATCCTGGAACCTTTGTTGCATTACAGAGTAATAACTATTATGAAATAGATGAACATACTCATTGTGTTAGCTCTGTTGTAGAACTTGCAGATCAATACGATATAAAAGAGGTATACTATGAGGGCGAGCTCGAGTTTGATAAATACACACGATATATGGTGATAGGAAGAGTATAGTATGTACAATGGACCAATAAAGAAAATGCATCTTGAGATAACTAATAGATGTAATGCTGCTTGTCCCGCTTGCCCAAGAACTGGAGATTTCAAAGGTAAATTAGCAGGTCATATGGCAATGTCAGGTTGGCATGACTTAACCTTATCTGATATAAAAGAGATCCATAAAGAAGTACCTACACTTAAAGAAGTAAATCTTTGTGGGAACTTTGGTGATCCAGCAGCTGCCCCCGACTTCTTTAAAATAGTAAACTACTTTGCTGATAATAATATACGTGTTATCATATCAACAAATGGTGGACCGCGTACTCCTAAAGCATGGGCTAGTATTGCACGTCCAGGAGTTAAAGCTCAGTTCCATATCGATGGTGATGAAGATACTAATCATATTTACAGAGTCGGAACTAAATGGAATAAAATAATGGCGAATGCTCAGGCATACCTTGACGCTGGCGGCTCTGCTAATTGGACATTAATACCATTTAAACATAACGAACATACTATAGATAAATGTGAAGAGCTTGCAAATAAGATGGGTTTTTCACAATTTAAAGTTAAGAAGACATATCGTGTAGGTAACAATGATAGTACATCACAACCAATAGAATTACCTACAAACAAAAAATATATTAATGAATATGTTCATAAAAATATTAATAGAGATATAAACTGTAAAGCAAGGAATGAAGATGAAATCTACATTTCAGCAGATGGTGACGTTGCACCATGTTGTTGGACAGGATCAAATCTTTGGCAAGAGAAATATAAAAATCCTAAATCACCTAAAAGCCCATCTGTTGAAAATAATTATTTTGTAGATTTTGACAATAATTTTAGAACAAATAAACTTAGTAATATTATTGACTCTTACATTGATAAAACTGATCAATACGAAGTTGCATGGGAATGTAAAGCATTTGCGGTATGTAATAAGAGTTGTGGAACAAGTAAGTGGCTTGATCGATATCAGGATAGATCATGACAAAGTATCAGCATGATAGCCATACTATTCAATTCGAATTAATAAAGACAATAGAAGATGCTAGTAATGATACTCTAGAAAAGATAATTAATATTATTAATAGCGTTAATACAATATCGTATGACAGAATTAAAATACCTAATATGAAATACGAAAGAAAAGAAGATCAGTTAGTTATTAATTGCGAGTATATTAAAGGTACTATATTAGACCCGAAGATACATACACATTTTCGAAGCATAATATTTGAAGACTTTGTTTTATCTGAAAACAAATATTCAGTTACAGACTATCATCCTAGAAATTTTATTATACAGGATAAGACTTTTAATTTGTATTATGTTGACATATATGGAATACAAAAGTCTGATATAGACACAAGGAAAAAAAGTTTTAATAGGTATTTTTTATGACTCCGGCAGATCATCCATTATATCGCAAAATCGGATTTAATATCGATATCACTGATAAGTGTGTATTAGCATGTCCTCGTTGTATGCGACAAGCTAAGCCTGGTTTACATAAACGTGGTGGCGATTTAACTGCAGAAAACTTTAGAAAAGTTGCAAAGGTATTTAATAGAATATCGTGGTGCGGCCAAATGGGAGATCCGATATATCATTCTGATATGCATAGTTTATTAGATGTTGCTATAGATGAACAAATCGATTTATCGATAGCCACGAATGGGTTTGGTAAAAAAGATAAATGGTGGGATATATCATATGAAAAGGTTGCTCAAATAAAAAAACACCGATGGGTATTTGGAGTTGACGGATTACCTAAAGACAGTCATAACTATAGAGTTAATCAAGATGGAGAAGCAGTATTTAGACAAATGATACGTGGCGTAAATGCTGGAAATAATATTATATGGCAGTATATAGTGTTTTCTTATAATGAAGACAATATAGAAGAAGCACAAAAAATGGCAAAGGATAATGGTATACAGTTTATGCTAGTAGAATCTAGTAGATGGTATACTGATGATGATCCTTTGAAACCTACTAAATATTTTATAGATAGGGTTGTCGGGAAAGAAATAGAACGTATGGGCGAGATAGTCAATGACTGATAACAATTGGATAGATCGAGATAACGAAATTGCTAAATTAGAAGTTAAGTTATATCCCCGCTGTGTTAAATTTGAAAAGGAACCTACACTTAGTGCGACAGGTTATATTGTTCCATGTTGTTGGGCTGATAGTTCTACATTTGAGGGTATGGAAAGTTTAATGAAACCACATTTACATATTGATAATGTAGATAGCGTTGAAGATATTATATTATCAGAAGAGTGGGATGAGTTCTTTGATGTACTAACTAACCAACCAAAAGATGCACCATTGATTTGTAAAAAATATTGCTGTACTGATAAATCATTTAAAAATAGAGGTGACTATGAAATTAACCGTTGATGGAAAAAGTATAGGGTTTTTTGATTTTGACTATAAGGCTATTTCAACTAAAATTGGAATATCAGTTTCAGGCGGATCTGACTCTGCAATGTTATTTTATCTTATGGCTAAGCATTTAAAAGGCGTAACACTTCAGCCATGGAGCTGTGTTGCGCTAGAAGATGATCCTTTAAAATCTCGGCCGCATACAAGAGATGCAGCAGAGAAGGTAATTGAATACGTTAGAAATAAATTTCCAGATGCTGATGTTGCTGAAAGCCACCATTTTGAAATATTTAGAGATGATCCAGAAGCATTAAAGGAAGCTAAGAAGCGAAATCAGCCAGGCTGGTGGAATTATCCTATGATGGATAAAGGCGTTGTCAAGATTATTAACATGGAAAAACATTCAAAGGTTGCGTTTGAAACAGGAATGTTTGGATTGTTATGCGTAGGAACTACTATGAATCCTCCACAGGATGTACTTGATGGATGGCGTAAAGATGATCCAAACGTCTATTGGGAACCAAGAAGAAGCAAGGTAAATACTTGCCTTTGGGATACAAAGGGACTAGCTTTAAGTCATTATAAACCATTTGTAAATGTTAATAAAAAGTTTTTAGCCGGATTATATGAACAAGAAGATATTATGGATCTGCATAATATAACTGAAAGCTGTACTGGATTTCCAAAAGATACTAATTGGTTTACAGAGCCATGCAAAAAATGCTTTTGGTGCTATGAGAGAAAATGGGCATTTGGGTCATACGATGGAGGAGTAGCGTGATAATTCATAGAAATGATCAAACTGTTTCTATTTCAGTACCAGATGAATATGATAGAATAATGATAAGTGTTTCCGGGGGAGCTGACTCCGCGATGCTAATGTGGATAATATTAAAATATTTAAGAGCCAATTCACGTATACTAAAAGATATTACGATTACAACTGGAGTAGATACTTCTAGATTGCATAATGAATGGAATGCTAGGGAAGTTTTCCTTGCTATAAGTGAAAAATTCTCAGAGCAAAACTTTATTCATGACATATTTTATTATTCAAAAGAAGGCCCTAAATTAAAATACCATGTAGATCATGAAAAAAAATTAAAACAAAGCGGAATAAAGTGCATGTATTATGGCCGTACAGCTAGCCCTCCAAAAGAAATACAGCAAAAAATAACTTATAAGGCATTTGATCAGTACGAAACAAATATGTACGATGATAAATCAAGGCCTGATGATAGAGATGTTGAAACAGAATTAAAGAGAACTGAAATATACTGGGCTGATGGTTCATATGAATCTACACCATTTGATAATGTTGATAAAATGTTTATTGCAAATCTATAAAAAGAAGATGATTATATGATGAATGTAGTATATCCATTAACTGCTAGTTGTATATCAAATGAACCAGATAAAACAAAAAGCTTTTCTGAACCATGCCGTAAATGTTGGTGGTGCCAGGAAAGATACTGGGCATTTGGATCATACGATGGAGGAGTGCAATGATACACATACTCACTCTTAAAGTCGGTACTAAGTACTCTGCAGATTATGTAAACAAATTATATAATAGTATAAGTCGCAATACTACAAAAGAATTTAAACTTTATTGTTATACCGAAGATAAAAAAGGTTTACATTCCGATATAAATGTGATACAATTAAATAATCCAGATGAGTTCAAGTTACAATGGCATAAACTAAAGTTTCATAAGATTAACTTCGGCGGTATACCTACAGGTGAGAAGTGCCTTATACTTGATATCGACTGGATTATTACAGGTAATATCGATGATATACTTGATTATGATTTACCAGAGAGAACCTTTGGTTGTTTTGAAAGATGGTGGTCTAACCTAAGATCTTTCTGTAAAATCAATGGTGGATTCCAGATGTTCTATATGGGAGATACACATCAACTGTGGACAACATTTAAAAAGGCCCCTGAACATTGGCAAGAATATTATATTAAAGAAGGCTTGGCCGATGGACCAGTAAATGGAGAACAGAATTTTATTGATACTCACATATCATTGGATAGGGTTTGGCTTCCTATGGAGTGGTTTGCTAAACATCATGAAGATGAGTATTTTAAAATACAACTGAACTGGCATATGGAAGTAAATAAGAAAGAGCCATACTTTATGAGTGGCGAGTTTTGTGATACTATTAAGATGGTACATTTTTCTAATGCTAATAATAGTATGGAATTAATAAAAGAAGATTGGATCAATGACTTCTGGTACTAAACTGTTTAACGTCGTCGACAATCTTTATAATTATAATTTAGATGATTTCTATAAAGAGTGCGATGATCTTGGGTTCACCAATAATAACTCTTATGAGAGATATAACTTTGATAAAGTAAACTCGGGGTTTGGTAACTATTGGGGATTAGAATTAGATAATAGATTAGTGGCATGCGCTGGTTGTTTAGAATTTCCTGAGGTTTCTTCTAACGCATTTAGAATACAATATCGCGGATGTGAAATACCTGGTACTGATATAAAGAAAACATTATCTAAATCGCATTTTAATTCGTCTACCTTTAGAGAATTAATCCCATATCAAATTCAATGGTGCAATAATATGGGATCAGATGAATTATACCTAACAACTAATATAGATAATAAGAATCACAGGGCAATGCAACTAATTGCTAAGCAAGGTTTTTTGACTCTACATTCTGAAGAAATACTGTTTGGTAAGAAACAAGCAATATGGAGATTTCACAATGAAAAATATATTAATGAAAGGAAAAAGCTTGGTGTCTACACTATTCAACCGCCGCCATTTAGCTGAAGCAAAAGAAGCATCTAAAACTTCAGGTGGATACTGGTGGCATTGGAAACTAGCCATGGCTGAATCACTGTTTTTATTTGGCATATTGATTGGTAGCATTATACATGCGTTCATACCATGGGTCTTAGATTTTAAATTACTTGAATGGAGAATTAATAGGATAAAGCTATTGAAATCTAAATTACCAGATGATCCACAATTAAAAAAGGTACATTTTGATGAATAGTTATTTTGATGGTGAATATATGCCATTAGACCAAGTTAGAGTATCTCCATTAGATTTTGGATTTATTCATAGCCATGCTACATATGATGTTATGCGTGGACTTTCACATTTTGATAAACACTATAAAAGGTTTGAAGCTAATTGCAGATATTATGGATTTACTCCTCCAGATAAAAAAGAGCTACTAAAAATTATAGTAGAGCTTATTCAAGGAGATATGTTTATATGGATGATTATGTGGAAAGGTACACCACCCTCTGGATCACCACGTGATATGAGTGGGCCTGATCATTTTTTAGTATACACTAAGCCGTATTATCCTATTGCTTCGAAACCTATAAGTCTAAAAATATATGATGAATTGCCGAGATCTCCTGGTTATCAGAAGCATAAGAATTTTTCATGGATAGAGTTAACAAAGGCACAGCAAGAGGCTGGTGATTATGATTCTGCTTTAGTAAGAAGCGTTGAAGGTTATGTCAATGAGGGTCCAGGATTTGGTGTATGCTTTATTGAAAACGGTATAGTTTATACACCTAATACTGATGTTCTTAATTCTGTTACTATCCAGGTCGTAGAAGAAATTTGTAAAGAATTGTATATACCGTTTGTTCGTGCAGACTTTACTAAAATAGATTTTAAAGAATGCTTTATATGTAGTACCTCTGGAGGCATAACTCCTGTGTACAAAGTAAATGAAGTATGTTATAGTCATGATATAACAGAGCGTATAAGGAAACATTATGAAGAAAGAACTGTTCCCAGCTAATACAATAGATTCTGTTGATTATAATTTAAATTATATGAAGAGCGTAATACAGTTTGATTGGTGGGAATCTAAATGGAAAAACTATAATGATTGGTTTATTTCTAATGCTATTCCAAAGCTAAAGTCTCTTAATATATCAGGTACTATGATTTTTACCGGAGTTTATACTGGAGAAGATTATTCATTATTAAAATACGAATTTCCTGAGATGACTTTCATTGGTATTGATGTATATAGATATACTGATGACGATATAATTATAGCTGATGTTAGAGATTATCTACCGTCAATAAATGTTGAAATAGATATTATGTGGAACGGTATTGGTCCATGGCCGTGGAGTCGAGATAGTAAACAAGCATGCTTTGACTATGCTAAGAAGTATCTTAAATCTGGTGGATTGTATATTGATCATGTGCACACTAGTAAAGATGCCCCGCATGTTATAGAAGATGCTGATTTTAGTTTGTTAGATCCGAACTTTCTTATGATGGAGAAATTATGAAAAAATTAGATTTTAGTGACGTATTAATTGAGCCTGGCATATCTCTTAAACCGCTAACTAGGGGAATGGTTAATATTACTCCTAATGATTATGTTCCTATTATCATTGCAAACATGGTAACTACTGGAACATTCGATGCTGCAGAAATTGCTTCAAAACGAAAATTCATTACATTTTTATCAAAAGAATATTCTATAGAAGAATATGTATTTAATCTTATTGGCATTGATAAAGAATATGTAGGTGTTACTACGGGTGTCCGAAAGAAAGACGTAAATAAGACATTAGAAATTTTACAAACATATCCTGATATGGGATATGTTAATATTGATATAGCAAACGTAGGTGCTAATATAGATGGAATGATTAATGCTATTAGCAATATCAGAAAAAAATACAAAGGTAAAATTGTAGCAGGTAATGTGGCTACAGTAAAAATGGCTGAGATTCTAGAGTCAGCAGGAGCTGATATTATTAAAATAGGTATTGGTTCAGGTGCTGCATGTCTTACACGTACTGAGGTAGGTGTTGGTGTTCCTCAACTATCTGCTATTATGGATATTAGAGCTGCAGTTAAAATTCCAATCATAAGCGATGGTGGATGTGTTACAGCAGGTGACGTATGTAAGGCTATTGCGGCCGGTGCTAATTATGTTATGCTTGGTGGTATGTTTGCATCATGTAAGGAATTTTCAGAGGATGGTGATTATGTAGAATTCTTTGGTTTAGGCTCAGAGAAAATGTATAATAATTATGTTCCTACTGATAAAGAATACCGACCTGTTGAAGGAAGAACACTAAAAGTTCCAGTAAAGAATACAATGGATAGTGTTATGAATCAGCTAGAAGGCGCGTTACGCAGTGTGTGCACGTACGTGGGAGTAGATAATATAAATGACTTACACAATAAAGCAACATTCATAGAAGTTAATCATCAAGTGAATAGATCGTTAGAACAATATGAGTAAGGCATATCATAGAGTTCATAATATATTTTCAGATGAAAAACGTAAAGAAATGGTTGAACTGGCCAATAGACCAGGCGCATTTGTAGATAATAGTTATGGTATCTCTTTTTATAAACACCCATTACAGTTAGATGATTTAGAAATTGATGGGGTTTGGCAAGTACAAATGTTAAGGCAAACCGTAAAAGAATCTAAAATACATAAAGATAGAAATAGAAATAATGAATTTGATAATATCTACATGCCAAGAAATGCTGTGATTAGTTGGCCTATTCAAGGTGATGGAGATACTATATTTTATGATGATGATAAAAATATTATAAACAGAGTTTCGTATAATAATGATGGAGCTATATTAAATACTGGTGGATATTTCCATAACGTTATATTAAATACTGAGCAACCCAGAATTATGTTTCAAATGTGTTTTGATTCCTCATTTGATGATGTAGTTAGTTTTTATGAAGGACACTTGAAAGATGAGCGATATTAAAACAGTATATCTTGCTGGTAGAATTGATGCAGTATCTGATAAAATACGTCGTGGCTGGAGAACAGAAGCTATACATCAACTTAAAAGTTATAATGTTATTAGTCCGCTAGATGTAAGTCCAAGGTGCTCAGATCAAGAGATGTTCGATACCGCACTTAGCAATATACAAAAATGTGATATAATATTAGCGGATATTCGGTATTTAGAAAGAGAAAATACTGGTACTGCTGCTGAACTAATGTATGCCTGGACATTGAATAAAAGAATTATTGGATGGTATACCCATACTGATATAAAACTTCCTCGTAGAGTATTTATGAATGCCCTTGTAAAAGAACAATACAATGGTCTTCAGGAGGCTTTAGATGCAATTAAATTATGAAAAAATAATGAAGGAAGGCCTGACAGTTCTTTCGTCTGGTACAACAGGAAAACCTAAAAAAATATATAGAAGTCCTAAACAGCTTATTAGTAGCTTTCAATATTCTTTAGCTGGACAGAAAATTAATAAAGATAGTAGAGTTCTTACTGTTACTAAACTGACTCATGCCGGTGGAAGCCTATTGCAAACTTTGCCTGCTATGCATATTGGAGTCCCAGTAAAGACAGTAACATTTAATCCATATAAGTTTTTAGATCAAGTGAAAGATTATACTCACACATTTCTGCCTCCGGCACATATGAGAGCTATTACTAAAACAAAATCTTGGGATACTTGTGATTTATCAGGTCTAAGGATAGTTGGTGGTTCAGATAAAGTAAGTTGGGATTTAATAGAAGCTTATGTTTCAAAGGGAGCTATTGTACAACCTAATTGGGGAATGTCTGAGGTAGGTCCTTTTTGCATCAATGCCGAATATGGATCTAAGACTAAAATAGATAAACATAAAAAGCATCAATGGATATTAGGCGATAATTTTTCTGTAGAATGGGAAATAGTAGACGGGCAACTATTTGTTAGCGGCGAACAATGTGTATATAATGGATGGTTTGCCACCGGTGATTTAGTCTTTGAAGATAATGGTGTACTATATTATAAGGGCAGAAAGTAATGGATCTAAAAGAATTTATTAAAGTCTTAGAACAACTAGATGCATCAGAGTACGGTCAAATGATTAGTTCTGATAATACTGATGAACAATATTATGATGCGCAGCGAGAAAAAGCTGGTCTTATGGATTGGACAAGTAATTATGGAACAGTAAAGGATAATAATACTTTAGTTGATGATAAATCAGTGCGAGATACTGATGCATGGAAAGTACGTAAACACTTAGCTAAAATTGTAATTGATGGCATTAGATTTGATAAAGATCATTTAGATGAACTTGGTTTTGCTGACAATGATCACATGAGAGAACTTGGTGGTCTAGTTGCGACATATTATAAACGTAATCAGCTTATGCATCGGTTTGCAATTAATAATATCTTCTATGATTATTTTAGAGATTGGACTAAAGGTGATTTTGATAATAGTAAATTTATAGACGAAACATATTCATATGATATGGCTACAAAGGAGTATGGTGTTAATAGTAATAAATTTACTAACGATTCTATAAAGAAAAGACGTAGTGAGTTTATAAGATTCTGGGCAGATCACTTCGGGGGTAAGCAGGGAGAAGATAATAGGGCAACATATAATTGGGAACCAAGTGATGAAGATTTACAATACTGGATTGAAAAAACCTGGTTTGATTATTTTGAAAATAACCCAAAGAGATTCGAGCGTGTAACAGATATGTTAATTAAATCATTAGAAAATAATTCAGATCTTAGGGCACGATTCAGAGAAGCCCTGTTAAAGTGATATAAATATTACTATGTTTGGTATAGATAATAAAATAATTCAATTAGGATTAGAAATAAAGAATAGTGAAAAACCTGTACGTGATTTAAGCAATCATCGTCGTTGGGCATTTGATCATTCACATTTTAATAAAGTAAAAGATTTATTTGGTAATCTCAGCTTTGTTCAAGGTGCAGTATTTTGGCATAATGAACCGTATCCTATTCATGTTGATGTATATGATCCTCGTAATAAAACTAATTTACTTATACCTTTACATATAGACGAGTTTCAAGAGTTTATTATTTTTGATCAAGAATACGATGGATCTATGACATGGAAAAATAAGGCTGATAAGAATATAAAAAAGAGTCAATACAGTGATGCACCAAAGTCAACTACAGGATTAAGGCCATGTGATACTGATGGAGTTGTTGGTTTAACTGGGACACATATCGATAACGAACTAGGATCTAAATTGCCTGAACATGATGATTTTTATTTTGGATTATCTGGAAGATCATATGAATGGAAACCTGGGATTGGTATGGCTTTTGAATCAAAACGACTACATGCAACCGGTAAAATGCATGGAGACTATTTTAAAACAGGGATGGCTTTGTGGTTTACAAATACCACTGAAGAAGTAATACAGCATTTTAAAGGAGAACTACAATGCTAACAGTAGACATACCACAATCAGTAATTGATTTTGGATTAGGTCATATTGACGATGACAGTAAAGTAGTACGCAATGATGAAACCTTTATGATTTGGGAAGTTAGTGAAAGTCCATGGGAAGATCTAACTATTTCAAGCGGATTGGTATGCCGACATAATAAACCTTTTAATTTGCATTCTGACACGTTTTTTGAAACTAATAGATGTAATTTAATTATTCCATTACAAATGACAACTGAGCAATCATTGCTTGTCATGGATCAAACATATGAAGATTCTGCGGTATGGGTTCCTGGTACAGAATCAAATAAAACAGATACTGATCCAAA
>VMHT01049565.1_pt1 | contig 16844 bp, 15 predicted proteins | sample 4693611 | NCBI WGS metagenome assembly VMHT01 (sample SAMN12280063, study PRJNA550983) | marine metagenome | isolation source: seawater sampled from same location over 5 years 0.02-0.2 micron viral filtrate | place: USA: collected off the coast of southern California halfway between the port... ...
TCTGCAACAAGGTGCGGAGGACAACAACAGCAACGCGGATTTGGGTACGTTGACATTTTCTCAGGATCAGCAGTGGGTCAAGCTAAGTTATGCAGGCACCAACAGTGCGAATGCGGTTTATATCAACGGCCAACAAGGTTCGTTTGATATGGACTTTTATCTGAGTGAATCAGATTGGTTGACCACTGGAGCGCAGAGCGAGCTTTATCTTACCGGGCCGACTGCTTTGGGATATCGCTGCTTTATGTACGATGAGGACTGCGACTAATGAGTTTAGCTGAAACAGAACTAACTATTGGTGGTACATCTTTTAAGGGCGTGTACATCGCTATATTACTTAGCCTAGCTACAACACTAGGAGGCGGTGTATGGACTGCGAGCAGCCTGTACAGTCGGTTAGAGGCGGTAGAAGCCTTGCAGATACCTGATGTTGCTCCTATTGAAGAAGAGGTAGACCGTGTTGAGTCTCAGCTAACAGAACAGATAAGCCTCATTCAGCAGGAACTTGTTAATAATGACGTTGCTCAACTGCAAGGAAAGCTCGCAGAACTAGGGGTCAACTTAAAGACCATAGTCGATCAACAGGCAAAGTTGCTTGAAATTAAAGATGACGTTGAAGCTATGCAGCAAAAAATTATTGCGATGGATACGGTGGTAAAAAGAGCTGAGATGGTTACAGCCGAAACAGAAGAAATGAAGAAAGAAACCGCAACGATGAAGCGTGAAATTCAAGATCTTTGGGACGGGATGGATTATCTATCTAACCCTCTTAATTAGTGGTTGCTTTTAATAATTAGTGATACTAATATAAAGATTACGTCTATCAGTACGATATCTGATCGGCCCGTAGCCGTAAAAAACGTAACCTCGCCTGCAAAGGCGTAAAACCTGCCGGGGTCGTCCCTCGATATAAAAACGCTAATACGTTGCTTCACGATACGAAGCACGGATTAGCCGCTCCAAAAGTCGGCTGAGAGCATTAGCAAAGCTAATGTAAATGAAAATTGTACGCATTTAAGGAGGCCACAAATGGCTCTTACTAACTTTGCGTCCTTGACTTCCAATCAGCTTACTGCATGGAGCAGGGACTTCTGGCGTGTTGCTCGCAATATGTCTTTCGTAAATCAGTTCGCAGGAACTGGACAAAACGCTATGGTTCAGCGCGTTACTGAACTGACCAAATCCGACAAAGGCACCAAGGCGGTAATCACGCTTTTGGCCGACATGACCGGAGATGGTGTAACTGGTGATAACACTTTGGAAGGTAATGAAGAAGCGTTACGCGCCTATGACATCACGATCGAGTTGGATCAGCTGCGATTCGCAAACCGAATTGCTGGCCGATTAGCCGATCAAAAGTCAGTCGTAAACTTCCGAGAGCAGTCACGCGATGCGCTTGCTTATGCAATGGCTGACCGTATGGACCAGCTTGCATTTTTGTCACTTGCTGGTGTTGCTTACACTCACAAGAACAACGGTGGTTTGAGAACAACTTCTTCAACTACTGGTCTTGAGTTGGTTGACCTTGAGTTCGCTTCAGACGTATCTGCACCTACGGGTGATCGGCATCGTCGTTGGGATGCTACTAGCGGTCTGGTTGCTGGCGACACTACTGCTGTAGTTGCTGCTGACAAGATGAGCTACGAGTGCATCGTTGAACTCAAAGCCTTCGCCAAGGACAACTACTTACGTGGTATCCGTGGTCAGGGTGGCGATGAGGTCTTCCACTTGTTTGTAACTCCTCAGCAGATGAAAGCTCTGAAGCTCGATAGTGACTTCTTGGCTAACGTCCGTAACGCTGGTGTTCGTGGACCAAGCAACTCTTTGTTCTCAGGATCATCTAGCTTGATGGTTGACGGGATCATGGTTCATGAGTTCCGCCATGTGTTCAACACTTCTGGTGCTACTACTGGTACTTCCTCTAACGCTGGCGCTGCTGGCTACAAGTGGGGTGCTGACGCTAGTGTCGTTGGTGGCCGCGCTCTGTTCTGCGGAGCACAAGCCTTAGCAATGGCTGATATCGGCTTGCCTGAAGTTGTCGAAGATACTTTCGACTACGGGAACCAGCAAGGTATCTCGATTGGCAAGATCTTTGGCCTTCGCAAGCCCAAGTACAACTCTGACGTTTCAGGGTCTGTACAGGACTTCGGCGTAGTTGCTTTAGACACTGCACAGTAAGAAACACGGCTCCTCCTTCGGGGGGAGCCTTTCTTTTTTATAGCGAGAGTTCAATGAAGGTTATTTCAGACAAAGAAGTCAGGGTGACTACAACTGGTGGTACAGCCGTTATTTTTCACCCCAACGTAGAAAAGACTGTAGCCGATGAAATAGGTCTACTAGCGCTTCAAATGGGCGCAAAGCAAGTGGATTCGAAAGAAATCAAGGAAGCCCCAGCACCTATCACTATAGAGCTGGCCGATGATGTTGAAGCCTCAGAGGAGGTAGAAGAAGGTGAGATGGATAAGGAATTACTTGATTGCCTAGAAAAATTAATTGACGAGGGGCACCCGGATAATTTTAAAGCCGATGGCGCACCCAAGTCACAAGTAGTGAACAAGTTGATGGGCCGTCATGTGCCAAGTGACGAACGAGATGCAGCTTGGGAAATAGTTCTTAATTCTTAGAGGGTAGATAAATGGCAGTCACTGTCCAGAGCGTTATCGATAGGGTTCAAACTACTTTGCAGGACACCACTGGTATTCGATGGCCTGTGACCGGCGAATTGGTTTTGTGGGTTAACGACGCGCAGCGTGAGATTGCTTTATTAAAACCTGACGCATCAGCAGCAAATGAAACGGTCACTCTTGCTACCGGAACAAAACAGGCGATCCCTACTGGCGGAAACCGGCTGTTAAGAGCTGTACGAAACATGTCAGCCGCATCCAATGGCACTGGGGGTCGGGCGGTAAGGTTAGTAAGTCGTGAAGTTCTTGATGCCCAATCACCTCTTTGGCATGACCCTACTGTTTCGGGGGATGCTGCTCATGGAGCGACAGTCAAGCATTATGTGTACGACGAGTCTAATCCCCGAAACTTTTATGTATATCCGGGCGTATCTGGGAATGCTTTCCTAGAAATAATTTACAGCAGCAACCCATCGCCAGTTACTGCGAGCAGCAACCTTGGCATCCCCGATATTTTTGGAAATGCTGTTACCGACTATGTTTTGTTTAGGGCTTATACCAAGGATGCGGAGTACGCCGGTAACGCACAGCGAGCCAGCACCCACTACAATTTGTTTATCAATAGTGTCACTGGCAAAGGTCAGATCGACATCATTACTAGCCCAAACTCTGACATGGGACCACAGGGGATTACAACCGGCGCTCAAGTCGGTCAACAAGTGGGGTAAATAGATGGCAACATCTTACGAGTCATTATTACCCGAAATCATCCCAATGGTGCCGGGATGCCCAGATACGCTGATCGAGAATAACATCCGGTCAGCGGTTATCGAGCTTTGCGAAAAGACTGAGGTTTATCAGCAGGAGTTAGACCCACTCACCACCGTTGCAAATATATACGAGTATGACTTGGAGGCTCCCTCCCAGACATCAGTATGCAAGTTGGTCTGGGTTACCCATCTCGGTAATGAAATTGAGGCAATCACTACAGCTTTGCTGGAGCAAAGAGAACCTAAGTGGCGCGACTCAAACTATTACGGAACTCCCAAGTATTTTGTCAAGCAGTCACCCAGCACTGTTTGGTTAGTCCCTGTACCTAACGCTACTGAAGTTAGCTCGACCATCATCAGGGCAGTTCTAAAACCGACTGTAAATTCCACAGCTTGCGATGATGCAGTTATGTCTGATTATCGAGACACAATCGTTAACGGCGCGTTGTTTAGACTGCTGCGATTACCAAGCAAAGATTGGACGGATTATGCGGGAGCGCAGGTATATGGCTCTTTATTTAATGAGGGCCTTGTTTACGCAGAGCGGAAAGCACGGCAAGCAGATGTACGGGTATCTAGGAAGGTGACGTATGGAGGAATCCACAAACCGTATCGATTTACAAGAAACCGTTACTCAAGGGGGTGATCCATATCTTGCAGATATCCGCAAAGAATGGGACTGGGTATCAGAGGGGGTGAGGGAGATCCTAGAAGGGACTCCTCAGCTCACTTTCAGGCAAGAGGATGTATACGCGGCCTGCGTCAACGGACAGGCCATGTTATGGATTACCAGCGAAGGTTTCGTGGTTACAACAGTAGAAGTAGATCGGTTTACGGAAGACAGAACACTTTTGATCTGGCTCGCTTGGGCAAGAGATCGAGGAGAAAAGAAAGCAGCGTACTACCTACCTTTTTTTGAGAAACAGGCAAGGAAGGCGGGGTTGCAGAAGATGGAAGTCAGATCAGCAGTTAGGCAAATGATCGACTATTTAGAAAGTGACGGGTGGTTGTTAGACCACATTGTTTATACGAGAGGTGTGTAATGGGCAGTAGTCCAAAAAAAGAAGATTACAAACCAACTGCGAGTGATCGCGTTAATGCTTCGGTTGCTCTTGCAGAATATCAGGATTTCAAAAAAAACTACGATCCGTTGCTACAACAGATGCGTGATAAGTCTATGACAGAGGATCAAGCTCGTATCCTTCGAGGACGGGCCAACGCCGATACAATGCAAGCACTTACAACCGATTTATCGTTACAAGGCTCGCAGCAGGTAAACGCAGGCGGCGATATGTCACAGGCATTACAAGGCCAACTTGGGGTTGCGGAAAGGAGCGGCTTAGACATCCAAAATAAGATGAGAACTAATGTGCTTGGTACAGCAAGAGGCCAAGCAGCAGATGCTCAGACGGGTATGGCTCAAGCAAGTAGATTAGACACCTCTACAGCGTTAGCTAGAGCAAAATCTAATCAAGACGTAGCGCAAGCAAAGTTAAACGCAGGTGTTCAGTTAGGGTCTGCTTTTATAGGGCAGGGCATGAAGAATAAGAGTCAAACTGGGAAGTTTTTTACTCCCGGCAACGCTTACTTAGATGAGGCTGGAAATACGCAATATAAGCCTGCAGAAAATCTTCAGGATAGGTTAAGAGCCGGTACTTTAGGAGGAATCTAGTATGTCGTATGCAAATATTGCTTATCCCATAATGAACAGTCTTGGTAGTTTAGGAGAGGGAGCCCTTGGAGATTTTAGTGTTAGTTCATTGCCTGCAGTAAGCGATCCCGATGCAACTTACGCCAATATTACGCGGCAAGAGTACGAAGATTACGTAAATAATTACAGGCAGTTTGAACTCGATCTAATTAAGCAGGCGCAGACCGATACGTCTTTGATTGACCAAGCTAGAGAAGATTCAGTAAATGCTGCTGAAGTCACCCAAGGCATTGCTGAAAGAAACTTACAAAGATACGGTGCCAATTTAACACCTGTTCAACAACAAGAGATGAGCCGAGGTTTACAAAGATCGAATACGCTAGGCGGCATTCAATCTGTAAATGATGCAAGAATCGCACAAAGAGAAAGTAATACAGCTCTCATGTCCGATCTTATAAATATCGGACAGGGAGTTAACCGTGCGTCACAAAGTCAATTGGGTACGTCTGCAGCAAATGCAGCTGCACGACAGCAGCAGTATGAGGCGGCGAGGGCTCAGTCAAAAGCTCAGACTTACTCCACCATAGGCAGCTTAGGCGCTATGGCAATCATGGCATTAGCAATATAGGTGATTTATGGTTCGTTCAACCGTCGCTGACTCAATAATAAAGGGCATACAGTTAGCCGCAGGATCTCGTCTTGAGGATACTGACCGGCTAACTGCGATAGAGGCTCGTAAAGAGCAAATACTCTCGTCTCGGTTAGCACGGGAGCAGAGTGAGGAGCTGTTCCCAGCGCAACTACAAGAGGCGCAGTCTAAGGCCGCTAAAGCTACTTACGAGCTTGGGATAGCACCTGAAAAGAATGCTCTTGATATGGATTCTACGCGAGCCACTACAGCGTCAACGCGAGCCACTACAGAGAAGACTCGTAACGAGACCACAATTGCACGAACAGATGAGAATACAAAGAGAGTAGCGGAAAACACCGGTCGAACTTTAGACGCCCTTTTTAATTTAAATTCTCGTGCGATAAGCGTTAACGAAAATGGCGTGAGAGTAAACAGCGCGGCTTTGTTAGGCGATAAAGTCTCTGCGACTCCAGCGATAGATTTAGTTAATGATTACTTAAATATCCGAACTATTAGGAAGGATGGATCACTCGCGGATACAGAGATAACGGGTTTTCAGACCTCGAATGTTGACGGACGAATATTCTATACCCCTTTAGTTAGCAGTCCTGAAACCGGGCAATCAGCACCCATGACAAAAGGCGCAACCAGTGGCGAAAAAGACGAGCCCGTATTCTTCTCTGAAGAAGATATGGATACGTATCTTACCAATGCGTTTGTATACGCAGCATCTCTCGGCGGGCCGAATAGCTCTGCGTTTAAAGTCGAGGGTTTTAGACGGATTCTACAAGCTGCATCCGAGCAAGCCCCTTTAGTACATGCTGTTAAGATTATAAAAGAAGATGCGGCAGCTGGCCCAGCACCAGAAACAGCTGTGAGAGAGCTAGAAAATCTTTTGGATAAAGCCGTTGCAGTTGGCGATGTAGAAGCTTTAGGTCAAATAGCAGAACAACAAGGGGTGAAGGAGACTTTTGATCTTGAGCTTGCCGCGCAGCGTGAGGTTTTTGAGAACGATTATTTAGATAAGCGGATGACTCCTTCTAATCCACGTTATCAAGATCCATTATCGGTAGGGTTAACGCCTGAGATTGAACCTAACCCAGCATTGATGAGAGCTAGAGGAGCCGCTCAAAAGGATGCTGAAACTCAAAGTGAGCCTAAACGTGCTGAAGCTAGAGATGAACTGCGTAGCAGAATGCAAAGTGCAGGAGAGTCCTTACCTGAGTTAAAGGCGAATGCGAACAGACTTGCGGAAGTTATTATGCAAGGTCGCAAGGTTCTCAGTGACCAAGAAGAACAAGAGGTCAAAAGCGCATTGAATGCAGCCTTATCACCGGGAGAGGCTCTTAGCGAACAAAAATTTGTCGAGGTGGTCCAACAGCGGCCAGAAATAGCCCCAAATTTAATCGCATTTTTTGCTCAAGGTGTTGGCAAAGACGAAAATCCTACTGAGCGTATTCAAGCCTTAGTGAATTTGGCAGAGAGAGGCGCAACTGATAGGTCTATGAACGACGAGGTAGACGATCAGCGAGCAGATGAGCAACTCGCGTTAGAGCAGGAAAAATATAACGACGAGCGGATCGCCAGTATAAGAGCACTCCAAGCAGAAAATACTGACGGCATATTAGACGTTGCGGGAGAGATTTTGGGGCATATTAACGGCGAAGATTTTTCGAGGAGCGGCAAGCAGAACCCTGCGGAATCAGCAAAGTTCAAAAATAATATGGACAAACTTGTAGTTAGGGCAAATAGGGCGGGGGCAGGTCGTACCGCTGAAGGTAAACAAATTGCACGAGACACTGTTGCTGATGTTTTAAGACAGGTGATGCTGGATGAAGGATCTCTGGGGTTTGTTGGTGATGTAAAGGATTTCTTTTTTAGAAGGCAAGGCCCTCAACAACTGGGCGGCGGTAGGTTTGACCGATTAGTAGTTTCTATGGACGGAAGCAAAATAGCTTTTGAAGACCCTTCTGGCGGGGACGTAGTATATAAAGGCGAGCTTTCACGAGGACAACTGGAATCTATATTTGGTAAGCGAATTGCCTCTGACATTATTGAGCTTATCCCAAACAGTCAAAAGAAGAGTTTTTAATGAGCGAAGCCCCTACTAGAGAGGAGCTGCTTTTTTCATCTTACAGAGCAGGTGAACTTTCTGAGGAGGAATACAAAGCTCCTCCTGCAACTGCTGGCGAAACTTTTAAGGCGGGCCTTCGATCCGGTATTTCTGGTACGCGAGCTAACTTAGATTTTGCCTCTGCTATATTAAATTCATTTATTGGCGACGATGATCAAGCCGAAGAAGATGTACAGGCCGCTCAACAAGCCGAACGTCAAGCAGGCAAAGCCGTCTCAGGCTTGCCAACTTTCGAAGAAACTGTCGATGACCCTTCTATATCGGGCGTGGCAGAGCAAGCTATAAAATTTGTTGGGCAAGGCACCCCAGATGTGTTGGCGAGTCTTGCTACTGCTGGAGCTGGAGCGGCAGCAGGCTTTGGGCTGAAGGGCGCAACGCAATTTGCAGCTAATCGTCTTTTGAAAGACTCATTAAGGAACGTGTCTAAAGGTATCGCTGACCCAGAAGAGGCAGCGTTAGTTCGTTCTGTATACGAGTTAAGTCAAGCCGGGGGAAGGCGGACAGCAGCCAAAGTTGGAGCGGTGGCTGGGGGTTTTACTCAAGAATACCCTCAAATAGCTGGGGCTCAACTGGGTGAAGAACTTGAAGTAGAAGCCGGTATCACCGATGAAAAAGTAAATAGAGCTGCGCTCGTAGCAATACCTTCTGCTGCTATCGGAGTCGCTGGTGAGACCATACTCGGACAATCATTTCTAAAGCGTTTAGCAGCCGTTGCTAGTAAACGTAGTAGTGGCAGCACATCTATATATGGCGAGTTAGCAAAGAGCATAACAAAAGGCGTTGGGAGAGGCGCTCTAGTCGAAGGGACAACTGAAGCTTTGCAAGAAGGTATTAGTGTTACTAATCGAATGGCGATTGATGATGACTACACTATTGCACAAGCAAAGATGCGAATTGCAGAAGGCGCGTTCGCTGGAGCAGTAGTAGGCGGATCTCTTGGTGGGGCCACTAGCACTGCTGCCGAAATTTTTAGAAAGTCGCGCCAGCTTTTAGAAGATGGGTATGAACGTAGAGCTAACGACGCGGCAGACGCAGAAGAATTTGGTGATCTTTCAGGTGCTGCTACAACACCTGAATCAGAAGAAAATATTGATGCTCAAATTGACGCAATGTTCGATTCTACTAGCTCCAAAGAAGCTGTTTGGGTGGCAGGCGATAGCCCCTACGCAGGCGCTACTGAAGGTGTAAAACAAGTCAATGTTCGGGGTGACAGAACCGCGTTTGCAGTGTTTGTTCCGGGGCGCGGCACCTTTATCTCTAGGAACGCTGACACCACCCAAGCAGTAGCTGCGGAAGGCGCTACTGATGAAGGACTTGCTTCTGTACTTGGCTACAGCGCACCTAAACCCGAAGACGGAGATCGCGTTGTTAGGGTTACAGATAATGCAGGGCGCATAGTTTCCGAAGAGTTAACTAATGAAGCTGGTCTAAGTGCAGCTGAATCTGCTGCCGAGGGATTAACTCCACGGGGCGGTAAAGTAGAAGTTGTCTCTGTCGAACAGACACTACGGGATCGCAAGGCTGTACTAGACGAAGAAGGAGGCTTAAAAGAGTCAATTAGTGACCCCGATGAAACTATTGACCCAAATGAGCAGAGTGAAGTTACTGAAGAATCCGAAGCTCAAGAGGCAGGGCTACAGGATGTAGAGAACGAGCTTGTTGGTCGTCAGACATATAAACCAAGGGCTTTCGCAGATTCCGTGTTCGAAGGGACTGAACCGCTAAGAACTCAGTTCAAGAATGAGTTTGATGGACAGTATAACGTCGATTTCTCAGATAACTTTTGGGGCTTGATGAGCGATGCAATGCTCCGCAAAGCGATTGATGCACGGCGGCAAGGACTTGAGGTTGAGTTTAATAAAACACCTGATGGGAATATGCAGCTTGAGGCATTTAACTACGAGGAGTCCTTTACTGTAAAAGATGAGCAAGGTGAAAGACGCGTCCCGCTTACACAATTTATAGATATAGAAGTAAAACGCGCTTCAAGAAGTGAGCAAGCACGACGATCAAACGTCAGGGTAAAAACGCCAGACGGTAAAATAAGACGCACAAACCTTATTGACTTGCTAAACGCTGGGCGGCGAATAAACCAAACGCGGGATCAAGGTAGTTTCGATGGGGATACCGCAGGTGCATTGAGCACGATACTAGGTGAACTAGCCCTCGCTGATTACAAAATTCAAATCGACACACCGTCTGGTCCTCAAAACCTATTTAACTTTATAGATGCTCTTGTAGAACAAAGTTCACTCAACAGAAGACACTATAAAAATGTAATTACTCAGGGGCAACCTGATGCCCCCTACCCGCGATTACCTCAACTCGACGGTATTTATGACGTTGTTGTCGGTAGAGATGCGCGTGGAAATCCGCTGAAACTTGGTAAAGTGCTACTCCCACGGAATGTAGAGTCTGCCCCAACAACTCCGTTACAAAATGATGATGATGCAGTACGAACACCAACAGTTGACTCAATGGGCAACGTCATTTTTGAAGACGAGATCGGTTTTGATGGTCAAAGTGAAATGGAAAGAATGGGAGGGAATGAATCAGAAGTTCCGCCCGTTGCAATTCCCGGCATAGATGGCCCCGCTAAATATAGCCCACCAAGTAGGTTAGATCGGTTCAGTCGCGGTAGGGGAGTAAATAACGGTAGAGATAAGACCCCTAGGAAACCACAGCGCGAAAATCCTGCTCGCACGACAAAACAAAGCGTCACCTATCCGTTGGGGCGAATCAACGAACAAGTTGCCTACCTTATTGGTCGAGCGGTCAAAAAGTTACCATTGAAGCAAACAGTATCTATTTATGGGCTGAGTCAGTTAGAAGGTCTTTCGTTCGAGCAATTGTTTGGAAATCACGAAAACCCTGCTTTAGCGAGACTTGCATACGATCGCATTCAAGAGATGTTAGGTAATGACTCATCGACAATAGCTTTCTATTTCTATGACAGCGGAGCAGCACATCAGATCATTTTTGACGATCGCTTTCTCCCTGAAGGTAATACGCCTAATGCGTTAGCGGCAGCTTTAGATATCAGCCATGAATTGGAGCATGCTTTTTCTGAAGAAGAGCGTAATGCTTCGAAGCAGAATAAACCTTTGTTTGAACGTCTGTATAACAGCTTTTTAAAAGACCTAGAACAAGACCCAGAACTAGCCAGATTTTACGAATCAGCTTATCCGAAGGACAAAATATTCGAAGAATGGTACGCCGATCAGTTTTCCAGAGCAGCAGCTGGGGAATTTGCAAATCCAAAGAACCTCAAGGAGTCCTATTTTAAGAGACTTGTTGATGCGCTGAAGAAAATGTACGCGGAAATCACAAGGTTAACGAAGCTAAGGGCTGGACAACCTATTGCTGAAGGGTTTCAGCAGTATTTGGATAATGTGTTGGCTCGCCGTAAAACTGAAATTAATCGGGCTATGAAAGCGGGGTACGAGCGTAGTCCCGGCCCAGTCGTTCGAGTAAATACGATTAGAGAAAGTCTCGCTGCTACGCCGGGAGTAGAAGGCCGCGCAGATGTATGGAAGAGAAAACTGCGATCTGGGCTTAATCAGTATAGAGGTATGTTAAGTGTGGTTCTTACTGCCGATGGGCAGCTTCGAAGTATAAGTTCCCGCCTTGCTGATATGTTTTATGTGCCTGCCCAATCTGCTGGTAAAGCAGGTATGGGTTTTATCCGCTCTTATTACACACAGTACAGATCATTTAAGAATGAGTTTGAAGACGCTATTGGTGATCTAAATGATGCAGAGGTGCAGCAGGCTGTTAAGGATGCAGCTGTCGAAGGGCCGTTAGATCCGAGTAACACCAAAGCTCAAGCAGTCCGCGACTTTTTAGCGAAGATCCACAGAGAGTACATAGAACCTAGTCAAGCGGGATACGCCCCTGACCTCAAGATCGATTTTCAAGAAAATTATTTCCCAACGATGTTGAATCTTGCGGCGATTGCTGACAACCCTGATGCCTTTATCTCTCTATTGCTGGAGGGACAAACCGCTGGCGATCCAGAGCAAATACGTAAGGCTGTACAGCGAATCGTTAAATACCAACAGTCTGTAATTAATGGGCAGGAGATTGAGGTAGAGGGGCTTGACCCTGCTGAGGGTAGGGCTGATGCAAGAGCTTTAACTCGCGGTATAGACCGGCAGGTACTAGCAGACAATGGGTTCCTAAAAGATCCAGACGTTGCGCTTACTACCTACCTGCGGCAGATCGCTAAACGGGTAGAGTGGAACAAGGCTACCAAAGACGCGAGCGGAACTAGCAGGTTGCTACCAATGCTAGATCAGTTAGATGTGAAAGATCGAGCCTACGCTGAAAAGATAATTTCTGTGTACTTGGGCCATCAGTCTGCTGAGATGTCCCCGTGGCTACGTAAGGTCAACAGTTACGGACAGTTCCTACAGTTTGTAACGATACTGCCGTTTGCCACCATTGCTTCTTTCCCAGAGATGGCTGGGCCAATCCTGAACTTTAAGGAGTTCGGCGGGTTTCAAGCAGCTTTTCAAGAGCTGTACAGCCAGTTCAAAGGGAATCGAGAAGGCGCAAAAAGGTTTGCTCGGGATATCGGAGTGGTTGCTAATGAAAGTATGGCGAACGCTTGGGTCAGTGAGGCCGATTTAGATTATATGGACCCAATCGCTCGGGAGTGGTCTGACAAGTTCTTCAAGGCCATCGGGCTAGACATGTTCACCAGATTTAGCCGTGAGTTCGCAGCAGGTATGGCTCAACGATTCTTACATGAACACGCTTTCAACCCTAGCGAAAGGTCTGCGCGATACCTTGCTGACCTCGGGGTAACGGCAGATGAAGTGAAGTCTTACTTTAACAATGAGTTAGATATCACCTCGCCTGAAGCCATTAAGGTCAAAGAGGCATCGCAGAAGTTCGTAGAGAGCTCAATATTGCGTCCTAATGCCGCTGAACGTCCTTTATGGGGTTCTGATCCAAGGTTTGCATTGATTTGGCAGTTAAAGGCGTACTTCTACGCTTTCTACAAGACCATTATTAGTGGAACTCAACGGGAAGCGAGCGCACGAGCAGCCGAGGGCGGGTCATTATCGTCAGTAGCCGCAGTGTACGCCTTAGCCGCAGTGCCGTTTATGGCTTTGGCGATGGCTTCAATGGAGGCTAGGGAGTGGGCGAAGTACGGATTGTCTGAGTTGCTGCCTTTTACTCCAGAAGGTAAGGACTATTTCCGGTCAGATAGGATGGATTGGGGCGAGTACGCCTTTGAAGTGTTCGATAGATCAGGGTTCTTAGGACCGTGGACAATGGGTGCAATGATGCACCAAAACGCGGAATGGGACCGTAGCCCCTTGATCCCGCTCCTAGGCCCTACAGCCGAAACCTTAGATACGGTGTTCCGTGACGGATGGCGGTCAATACCCAACCGACTGACCCCGATAATCGGCAACCTGTAATTATTTATAAGTGGAAAACAATTAGCGTTACTAATATACTTCATGTATAAATAGGTGTTGATATGGCATATTCCGATACTCTCAACTTGGTGGTGGGGGATACTCTCCCAGTCCTGACTTTGACGCTGAAAGACAGTAATCAGGCAGCTGCTGGGAAAACGCTCGACCCAAACAATTCAGATACTTGGGCCGCTATTAATTTAGCAGGCGCAACTGTTCGTATGCGTATCCGCGAGTTGGGTGGCACGACGGTTAAAACCACTTTGACCTGCACCCTTGTAGGCGACGGTACTGCTGGGGAAGTGCTGACGAATTTCCCAACAGGTACACTCGATGCGTCTGGTACGTTCGAAGCAGAAATAGAGGTAACTTTTTCAAGCGGAGGAATTCAAACGGTTTATGACTTTATAAAGCTCAAAGTCCGAGAAGATTTTGACTAATGCCTAGTCGGATAGTCATAACCTCAAAGCGCGACCCAAAGGTCACTCTTGAGTATAGTTCCCCAAAGTCCAGCGTAAGTTTCGCCGACCTTAAAGCGTCGGCGTTTTTGGATGCAGATAGTCCTCATAAATGGCTCTACGACGCATACGCTTTTAGTGACGCGCCTGAAGTTGGCTACAACAAGATTCTTGGAAGGTATGAAGAGTCGGTAGGTGTCTTTGTTGAGGCTACTCCTGAGTCTTTCTCTTTCACCGACAACGACGCAATTTCTCTTAGCAAAGCTACCGCCGACACCTTCGGGTTCAGCGAGTCTGTGCTAACTCAAATTACCTTTTTTAGAACCTTTACAGATGCCTTTGCACTAGACGACATAACGGCGGTAGACGCCATTAAAAAAGATGTTGCCAGTGCCAAAACAAACCTGTTCGGGTTTTCTGATGATCAAGCGATAGGTGTAGGTAAAGGCTTAACGGATACGTTTTCTGTCTCAGAGGCTATCGATTCTTTTGGTATTGGGAAAGGTCTCAGCGACTCTCAGCCAATGACAGAGTTGCTGGCAAGGACAGTACAGTACTTTCGCACTTTTACAGACACGTTTGTCATGGACGATGCAGCGACTGTAGACGCATTGCAGAAATTAACTAGCGCATTGAAACAAAACATAGTCTCTATGGGCGATGCGTTTGGTCGAACAGTAGTATTTAACCGGCAGTTTACTGATAGCGTTACTCCCACTGAAGCTCATGCCGTTTCTTTCAATAAGTCAGCAACAGACGACTCATTTACTGTATCGGAATCTTTTGCTCGAACGGTTGCATACAGCCGAGCTTTCTCAGATTCTCAAGGGTTTGCCGACGACATAGATAGTTTCGCTATAGGGAAAGGTTTAGCCGACTCTCAGGTTATTACTGAATCCCATTCTTCAGCGGTATCCCTTGCTAAGTCTGACTCCTTCAGCATGTCCGAAGAAGCTAGCTCTCTAACCGGCAAAGCGCTTACAGACGCTTTTTCGGTCGCGGAGAGTCTTTCCAGAGTTGTTACTTATAACAGAACCTTTACTGATGCGTTTTCGCTGGACGATGCCGCAACGGTAAACGCTCTTGTTAAGGACCATGCAAATACCAAAACAAACGTATTCACCTTTGCCGATTCGCAAGCATTTGGTTTTAGCAAGACCTTACCTACAGACACATTTTCTTTTGCCGACGATGAAGATTTCGCGTTTGGCAAAGGACTCTCAGATTCAGTGACGGTAACTGAAAACTTCAGTTTCGCGCTGTTTAGCAATGCAGCTATGAACGCTGCACAACTTAACCTCTCACCATTCAATGAATAGGAAGCAAAACTATGAAATTTGATAGCAATCTGGCGATGAAAGGTCGTTTGACCATCGCTATAAACGATGAAGTCGTTCAAGAAATAGACAACTTAGTTGTCACCACTGGTAAAGGCTATGTAGCCAGTCGAATGAAAGATGCCACTGCTACTGCAATGTCACACATGGCTATCGGTACGGGAAGCACCGCAGCCGCCGCTAGTGATACTGCTCTGGGCAACGAGTCTGCACGAGTAGCTCTGACCTCAACCTCTGTAAGTGGCGCTGATGTTACTTATGTAGCAACGTTTGGCGCTGGTACTGGAACAGCGGCGATCACTGAGGCAGCTGTCTTAAACGCCAGTAGCTCAGGAACCATGCTGTGTAGAACTGTGTTCGCCGTGGTCAACAAGTCTAGCAGTGATTCAATGACCGTGACCTGGGTAGTAACTGCAAGTTAATCAATTTGTTAGGAGGATATCCTGATGGATATATTAACTATATTTAATTGTGTAACTGCGGTTGTCACTATCGCGTCTGCAATTTGTGCTGCTACTCCGACACCTCGGGATGATGCCTTCCTTGCGAAGTACATCTATCCGGTGTTGGAGGCTGTAGCCATTAATGTGGGTAAAGCCAAGCAATAGGAATTTACGATGACTGTTAAGTTTACAAACAACGCCAGTACGACAGTAGGCACAGGTATTAATGCGTCAGCAACGTCTTTGGCGGTTGCGTCTGCTTCCTCGTTCCCCTCATTGTCAGGCGCTGATGACTACTGCTACTTAACGATTCAAGGGGCGACTAGTACGACCCGCGAGGTTGTTAAGGCAACGGCGTTGTCGAGTAACACTTTCACAATCGTAAGAGCACAAGACAATACCTCTGCTAGCACTTGGTCGGCAGGGGATATTGTCGAACTTCGGATGACAGCAGCACTCCTCACGGATGTGATCGATGCTGCAACAGTGGAAGGGGTGAAGACCAATTTTCAGTACACCCCGACTTCTGGTCAGACCGTATTTAGTGGTTCGGATAATGCATCCAACACACTGATCATAAACCAAGCTGCTTTGGTTTCTGTTTACATGAACGGTGTGCGTCTAGTGCAAGGCACGGACTACAGCGTTTCGTCAGCCAACAACACGGTAACCCTGACTGTTGGCGCAACTACCGCAGACATCATCGACATCGAAGTCTTCGGTAACTTTACGGGTCAGAGCGGTGCTGCCGTTGCCATTACTGGTGGCGCTATCAGCGGTACGTCCGTTGCGGCAACTACTCTTTCCGCAAGCGGCACAGCTACGTTAAACACCTTTGTATCTAACAACGCCACGATATCTGGCGGTTCACTTGATGGTGTAACGATTGGTGGCACTACCCGTGGCGCTATTTCTGGTAACGCGATCAGCGGGACTAGCTTTGCGTCTACTGGAAACATGACCTTCGGTGATAACGACAAAGCCATCTTCGGCGCTGGTAGTGATCTACAAATTTACAGCGATGGGACTACGGGTCAGGTTACAGGCAATGTGAATGTCACGGGTACGGTCACGGCAAGCGGCGAGGTTTTTATTGCAGAAAAATTAAGTCATACAGGTGACACAGATACTCACTTCAAGTTTGCTGGCGCTAATGATATTCGGATTGTTGCGGGGAACGTAGAACACGCTGCCTTTGACGGCACCATAGTTTTCAACCAAAGCGGCAGTTCAACTATGGATTTCCGTGTGGAAAGCGACACACAAGATCATATGCTCTTCGTGGATGCTTCCCTAAATCGGATTGGTGTTAGAACCAACAGCCCAAACGCACTTTTGCATGTCGGCGGCACCGCAGAAACACA
>VMHT01029198.1_pt1 | contig 16843 bp, 22 predicted proteins | sample 4693611 | NCBI WGS metagenome assembly VMHT01 (sample SAMN12280063, study PRJNA550983) | marine metagenome | isolation source: seawater sampled from same location over 5 years 0.02-0.2 micron viral filtrate | place: USA: collected off the coast of southern California halfway between the port... ...
GTTGGGTAGTAATTATCACTGGTAGCTATTAATGGGAACTTTTTAGTTAAACAACTCTTATCACTTATAGGGCTACATTCAGCAAATATATTTTCATTAGCTTTAGGTAACAATCCCCAATTAGGATTAGGACCACTAAATATTATAACATTATCACTCACATCAAATAATTGTGTATAGTCTAATCTAGGTACATAATAGAAATTTTCTTTCTTTAATGATTCAGAGTTTAACCTATATATCTCTTCAAGACCTTTATTGTTCTTAGCTAAGAATGTCATATAGTTGATAGGTTGTTTTGTACGTTCTTTACTATCTTCAACAAAACCTATCTCAACTCCATAGATTGGTTTTTTGCAGATCTTTGAAAATGGTACATGTCCCCATGTACTGTTATCTGTTATAGCTACAGTGTCATTATTACAAGTTTCTATAACTTTATTAAGTGGACCATATGCTTTACGGAAAGAATATTCTGTGCGTACTTTTAAATTAATCATTTAGGTGTCCTTCTTTTTTATACCATTTTAAAACTTCAATAGTAGCCTTAACATCGTCTATGGCTCTGTGGGCACCTTTATGTTCCTTACCTGTTACTTCTAAATAGATGTCTGTAAGCTTTCTTTTTATACCCCAGACCTTTTCTCCTACTTCAATGGTGCATAAATGTTTAGGTGGCCATGGAAACTTTATTAGCTTATCAATCCTAATTAAATTATACTTTAACACATTTGAATCAAAAGGCAAGTTATGTGCAGCTAAAACTTTTTCTCCTATAAAAAATTCTACTAGCTTATCATAGTAAGCTATAAAGGGTGGTTTATCTTTTAGGTCTTCATTTTTAATTCCTGTTATTTTAGTTATCTTGGGTGATAGTTCTTGGTTGGGATTAACTAAGAACCCCAACTCCTCTTTTACATTTAAATCTTTATCTAGCTTAACAGCACCAAACTCTATTATATAAGGTTGCTGTTTTATATCTACTGCATCTGGCATAACTAAGCCAGTAGTTTCAAGATCCATTACTATCATCAATATCCTCCAAAATAAATGAATAAACTCCTAAGTCGTGTATTGAGTCTTGGTGCTTGTCTGACCATTGATTACAGTATCTAATTAATTTAGTTACAATCATATTTACTGCACCTAGCCTATTCCAATCCTCTACTGACTCACATTTTAAACCATTAGGGAAAAGACTTTTCATAACCTCTCCATGTATCATGTAAGAGTGTCCGTATCTTTTACCTTTATATTCTGCAGTCTTGAGAGCTGTTTTAATTTTATCAGCGAGCATCTTCATCTCCTTCTAATTTAAGTTGAGCAATCTCATCTTGAAGTTCATGACAAGTATCCATGAGTTGTTCTATTTTAGCTTCATGGTCTTCATAATTATTTATTATATCTTCAAGCTTATCTCTCAAAGTAGGTCTCACATCTAATATACGAGCAACAGGTTCTCTATCTAATTCAATATTATTATTTATTATTCTTAGTTCCATTTAATAATCTCCTTTGTTTACTTGTAAACAAGTTAAGCCTAAATCTTCTCTATACATTTGTACTACATCATCTCTATCTTCTAATACAAACCAAACTCTTTTAGGATTAATATGTTCTTTTACTATCTTCATTTTAACATCTGCGTCAGATTCTTTATCATTATCTTTACGCATAAACAATTTATCACAAGGCACATCATTTAACTTTAACCAGTGTTGAGTAATCTTTTTCCACTTTTCTTCTCTGGCTGTAATTAAATAAATTTTAGTTTCTGCATCTTTTAAGTTTCTAATAATATTAGCTATATTTTCAATACAATTAGATTTTACAGAGCTTGCATTAAACTCATCATAGTCTTGTTTGGTTAGGTTTTCTTTTTCTATAATTTTAAACCTATCTCCTATTTCGGCTATTGTGCCATCAATATCACAAATAATAACTCTCTTCATATTACACCTTTTTGTTTAATGGTTTAGCCATTGAAGGTGCTGACCACTCTTTTGGAGTTAAAAATGGTTTAGCCCAATCATGTACTTTAATAACTTCTTCTACCATAAGTTTAAAAACTTCTCTGTATTCACCTTGTGCTCTTGGGCTTAATCTAGACTTAGCCATCTCATGTAAAGTTCTTAGATTAAACTTAGCTACAATGTTGGTGTGAATATTAGTAGGCAGTATACCTCTAGCATCTTCTGCATTTACTCCGCAGTTCCTTAACTTTTGATAATAGCCATTTATACTTTTCATAGCTTCATCATAGTGATGTTGTGCTTGTAAATAGTTTTTTACATCTTCAGGTACAAAATAACCGAAGCCTTCCATATCCACTGTACGTTGTGATTGTTGTGCGTAGCTACCTTGTCTTGTGCGTACAAACTGATGAGTAAAGCCACGAGTAACCTCTCTAATGTCAAATACATAATCAACAAACTCCCATGATGATTTTATAGTATTTAGCATATAATCTAGTTCGGCTTGTTTTTTATCTTCTGGCCAATCTTTAATTTTAGCATACGCATCATCTTCATTCATTAACCTAGTATTCTTAGTAAACAATAAAAGGTTTTTAGCATCATTAGTATAATTTATTAATTTAACCTTCATTGTCTAACTCCTCTATCAACTCATTGGTAAACTGATGAGGAACAGCCAACATTACATAAGCCTCAAAATTACTACCACTCTTTTTAATATTAACTTTAACTCTTTCAAAGTTTTCAATACGCATATTAATAGTTTCAATAAAAGCTACTTCAGTATTTTGAGCTGAACCTCTTGATAAATAATATTTTGATTTCCCTTTAACTTCACTAGCTATCATATCTGCTGCTGTACGTTTTGCTGCCATGGTTGCCATATCTAGGGCAAGTTGTTTATGTTTAGATTTACCATACCCACTGACTACAGTGCTACCTTCTACTGCTGGTGGGTCAATGTACCATATTGGGTCATGAGTGTTAAAGCTATAAGAACACCCTCCTAAAAATTTTATTACTATTGTAAATATTACAATGCCTATAAATAATTGTATGTATTCTCTCATGTTATATTCCTTTCTTACTGTGTAGTTGAATTAAATAATTATCACCAATCATATTATCAATAACATTTATATCATCAACAATATCATCAAGCAATAACTGTCTCCATGTAGCAAACCTACCCACAGAAAAAATATTATACTTTTGTGTTAAGTATAAAATAAATTCTTTACGAACTTTTTCTTCTATTGGTAAAAGTTTACCATACTTCATCTCAGATACTGTTATGTATTTTAACTCATATGGCTTTACACCAAAATCATCTTTTAAAAAACTAAAAATATCTGAGCCTTCTTTTGTTGGTCTAGAAATGTACTCTGCCATAACTACATTACCAGTTATTGATACTCTGTAACAATCTGTTACATCACTAGGATAATAAACAGTCTGATACAAAGATGTTTTAGGATTAGTTATAACAGCCCTTTTAGACCAAATAGTCTTAAACTTAAAATCAGGTTTATTTGGCCAACTAATTATCTTCATCATAGTCGGCATAGGTATTGTAGATAAAATAGGCTCTCTAAAATTGTTACAAGCTTCATAATTTAAAATTTCATTATACTCGATATTTAAACTATTAGCCATTAAACTTATAAATTTTAAAGGTGCTATGTATCTATGTACTGGTTCAAGATTACTAATAGACCTATCATAATAAGCACCTGTTACTTTTAAAGAATATTTATTGCTTAAAAATAAATCAGGTTTAGTAATTAACTTACCTTCATACTTTATAGCCTTACTAACTTTTACTTTTTTAAAAGGGATGCCAGTGGCTATAGCTACCTTATCAGATCTAAACCTTAACAATGCGTCATGGTTGTTGGGTAGTGAAGGTTGCCCTTCTTTTATTATTGGATTATATCTGCGTAACATATTAGCAGTTAATAACCCACCCATACCTGCACCATAGATAATCATCTCTTAAACCTAATTCTACCTTTTTCAAGATCCCATGCTAAGTCTTGACGTCTACCACCTTTAGCTATAAAATCTTCATATGTTAACCCTTTATTTTTTATTACAATATCTAAAGAGCTGAAGCCATGACTTTCTCTACGTCTTGGGTTTACTATTAGGTCTGTGGTAAGTTTTCTACCTTTAAAGAATGACTTACGTCCACGAGTTTCTTCACCATTTAAACTCCTATTAGCTTTAGGTTTTTTATTAGTAGGTTCTGAGTCAAGCTTACGGATAATACCTTCAGTTCTTAGTTTATCAAAAAGGTTCATTAATCTTTCAGCACCTGTTCTGCGGTCAGCGAATCTTCTAACCTTTTTAACTTTTGTTCTATCGGTATAACTGTTATAAAGTTCTACCATATCTTCAGAAGTTATTGTACTGTAGTTATCAATTAGATCGTTAATGTTCCTAATTAATATACCTGATTTAGGATCGTCTTTAGCTTGAGTTATTGTATCAAAACAAGCCACAGTGCTAAGTTGATTACTAGCATACTTTTTTAAAAATAATTTATATATCGCCATTGTCTGCTCCCTCCTCGTCTTTAAGTTTAGATAAAATATTATCTTGTGAAGTTAAAAAACCTTGTACCATGTTCAACATACGTTCTTGTTGTGCCATAGCTTTTACAGTATAATCTATATATTCATAATAATCTTTTTTTAATAGATCGTACTTTTCTTGTGTTGTTATTTCAGCTTCATCTAAAGCCTTAATATACTTTTTAATATAATGCATAATTTATTCCTTTCTCAATATTGTTAGTATTATTTAAAATCATTTTAATTACAACATTTATTTTACGTCAGTTAAAATCAAAGTGTTTCAAAGTTCTTGGTTGTACGATGTATAGTTTATTTTTTGCCCTAGTTATCGCCACATACCAAACTCGTAATTCTTCATCACTATAAATATTATCAAAACTTTTTTTGCCCATATCTGTCAATAATAATACATTATCAGCCTCACCACCTTTAATTTGATGGATGGTACTAATTATTATTTTAGGTTTATCTTGAAACTTTTCTCCATTACGTAAACATGCTCTTAAATATTCTCTATCTTGTAGTGGGATTAATTTTAAAACTTTGAGCCATGATTGTTGCAGGATGGTTGATGGTAAACCGATATCATTAACTCCATAAGTTTCAAGATCTTCTAATTTATGTTTAATCGGTATAAACTGTAAAACATTTTTAGCTTCACTTAATGATAGCTTATTACCTTTACGTAAACTTTCCCAAGACACTATAGCCTTAGTTATATCTGTACTTAGGGAACTATTATTGTGAATGATGTAACCTTTGCCTTGTTGTATGGCTACTTGTTTGCATCGGTTGAGTAGATACTTTGACCTAGCTAGTAAAAGCCAGTTACCTTTTAAATTAATTTCTTGTTCACTAGCTACCCACTCAACTGCACCTTCATATTCTCTAGGGTGCCAAGTTTTAGAATATCTCTTTTTTATTCTTTTTAATATTTTATTAGCTAAGTGGTGAATGGTGGATGGTATTCTATAAGATTGTGGTAGAACTATTTTGTTCCCTTTTAAGGATAAAAATTTATTTACATCCGCACCAGCCCATCCAAAAATAGCTTGGTCATCGTCACCTGCTATAAAAACTTTTTTTGCAGACTTGGCTAACCTAATACCTAGCCTATATTGTAAGGAAGATAAATCTTGTGCCTCATCAAATATACAAACATCAACAGGCAGTGTGCCTTCATACTTTTCTAACATGTCAGTAAAATCAAATAATCCAAACTCATGTTTATATTTTTTTAAAGTTTGTTTGTATTGTTCTACAGCATGATATGTTAAATCTGTTACATTAGATAATTCAAATTGTTGCTCGGTTGTGCGCATTGTTATCCTAGCTAGTGCATCTATTCTAGCACATTTATCTCCAAGACCATCGCCCACAGGTAACATTGTAACCTCGTCATAAATACCTTTGAAAGTTAAACCCATAGCCCTACCAAATTTTTTATAATGACTAGGTGTCATAACTTCATCAGACCTTAATCCTAATTGTTTAAAAGCTAAAGAGTGTATTGTTCTAAAGAATGGCATTCTATCTTCATCAAACCCAAACCTAGCTATGGCACGTTCTATGGCTTCATTTGCAGCTTTACGAGTAAAGGCTAAAAATGCAATGCGTTCCGGAGGTATACCACTTTCAATAGCTTCATCCACTATATTTAATAGAGCAGTAGTTTTACCAGTTCCAGGAGGACCAAGTATTATATTAACTCTGTGTGAAGTCTTTAATGTTACCATTGCGTATTTTTTCCAATATTATTTTAGCAGTACTAACCCACCCAAAGTCATCAGCTTTAAATGTACCACTGTCTACTATAATTTCTAAAGCCATAAATAATTCAGCTATATCGTCGTCCGTTAAATCTTCTCTAACTCTACGGAACAATTCTACGTTTTCATATTTGTTTTGCCAGTTAGTTAATCTCCATGATTCGATTGGTGGTATTGTCATTTAAAAATCCTCCTGTATTGTTGATGGTAAGTCTAGGTCTTCTTCTTCATAAAACTCTGGTGCTGTAACGGACCAGACCTTGACAGGCTTACCTTTTATTTTAAAAGTTTTACGTTCTGCTCCTGCGTCTCTGAGCCAAGACCATATTTGGTGCTGGTTAGAATATTTATATCTTCTAGTTTCTAGGTAGATGAAAAGATCTTCAGATCTAAAAAATACTCTTTTAGTTTCTATATCATGAAAAGGTTTACCATTCATAATTTCATCTCTATGACGAGCCTGCACCTTACCAGTTAAGAATGTATCCAAGAATCTTTCAAATTGACCTTTAGGTGAAGCATCATCAGGATCTTGTACAATCTCTACTACTTCAAGTAATTCATTTATTCTATGTTCCCACCTTTGAGCAGGCATAGTGGATGGACATTTGTTTAATCTTTCTACACAAAGCTTTTGTAACTTGCGTTGGTCTAATAATTGGTCGGTATTGGTTTCAATACGCTCCCCACCTATTTCAATATACCATCGTACTGATTCTTTATTTGTAGTTTCATATTTAGTAATACTATCTATTTCAATACTAGCCCCAGACATATTAGACCCAACCCCAAACTTACGTTTAATACATTTAACCCTTTCACAATAGTTACAGATGGGTGCTTGTTTGCAGGTATATTCATAATCCTTTTTAGCTACACCCTTAACTATACCACTAACCTCTGAAGCTGATAAGGGAGGTTTAACATATTCATAGTTGTGCTTCATGACGTCTTCTTGCCAATCGTCTGGGTTCTTTTTTCTATAGTAAACTCCTATATTAAATAGTGATACATTCCTCGTACCCTCAGGAAAGCCCATAGTAGATAAATGTTGCAAGCAAGGTGGACCATCTTCAAACATATCTATGAGTTTAGGTTGGTAGGATTGTAATTTTTCTAAGGTTGTTATTTTACTTTCTGCATAATCTAAAAATTCTTTTAGCGATAATTTTTTACCATCTTTAATAGCATATCGCTCTGAGTTCTCGCCACCATGATAACATAAGTTAATCCAATTACCTCTATCACGTTCATTGGCTCTATTAGTTTGTTTAGGGAATATCTCTACACCACCATAGCCTAATTGTGCTGCGAACTCATTTAGCTTACTTACTACCTTTGTAGCTTTGACTGGTGGGTCTAGGAATAAATAAAGATGGGCTCCTCCACTTTTACTACGGCACAGAACTAATGGGGTATCTTTTATTCTTTTTTCAAGATCTTCTAATTTTTCATTTAAAGTTATAGCACCTTTAATATCTATATCAATCGCTCCAAAGCTACATGTATTATCGCTCTTCAACATTATGATACCTAATATATAGTCTTCACCATTGAGGTGGTCTTGATAATTTTTAATGGTGGGAGGTTCGGATATAGTTAAAGCCCTGCCAGATAACTTACCTTCAGCAGACTTGTTGAATACTTTATATTGACCATAAGCATGTTCATAGCCACTAAAGAGTTTCATAAATCTTTTTATATTATCTGGCACGAGCTCTTCCTCTACATTACGTCAGAGTCTTCATCATCTTTAGAATCTTCTGGGGCAACTTTAACATCGCCTGACTTTATCTGGTCTCTGAAGGCTCTAGCTGATAAATAGATTTGGTCACCATTTTTAAGTTGCTTCATGATGCCACCACTATCACTATCAAACATAGGCTCAACATCCCAACCAAACCATTCACCCTTATCATTACTCATAGGTACAGTCTTTAACTTATAAGCATTATAAAAGATAGCAGGATTAAACACTCCATTGTTATCAGGCTTAGGAACTTGTAGAGCAGCAGTCATACTATTCCACCTACGAGCAACCTTTAACATACTGCTAGTCATAGATATTAAAGCTTGGGTTGTGGCTCCTGTTTTATCGTTATAGAGGTATACAAAGTATTCAGCTGTTGTAACTACTTCGTTACCCTCGGAGGTGATGTCTTTCATTGAGCCTTGAGGCTTCTCACACATCTCTAGGATACCACTATTTGTACCATGGTCTTTAACTAAACCACCACCAGCATCTCTAGGCTTCCACTCAATATACTTTCTACTATAGTTGACTGGGATTACTGTTACACCCTTTTCTCCACTATAGATATCTTTAGTTACTGAGTTCATAATATCCCCAACCTCAGCACCTTCAATATACTTACCATCCCTTTTATTAACTTGTGGGGAATTGGTTTGTAAGACTTGAAGTCTGGGAATCATGTAGTCTTCGTTGGTCATGCCTTCTTGACCGACACTAGCATCTTCCATTAGCATAGCTGGGTCAATTGTTGATACTGCTTTATCATTCTTCTTTTGTACTGCTTTCACCATAATTAATTACTCCTTTTTATAACGGCACGATGGCCAGTGAAAATTTTAAAAACGTCATAGGGAACTTCTTTACCATTGGCTATTTGTTCTTTGAGCCAAGAGTTAAGTCTCCTAGGATTTACTTCAGACTTGTTAGCAAAGTCTAATTCTTTATCATTTAATATCTTTTCAAATTCTAAAGCCTTAGTGTCTTCACCAGTTTGAAACTGAACTACATAGTTGTTACTAATTAAAGACTCAGCCTTATTACTTCTAAGGTAAGTGTAACAGCTATCTTTACGTTGTAGGAGTTCCTGCTTGAGTTCACCTTTGGCTCTATCTATGGCACCATTACTAGGTGTACTCCCAGAAACTACATCATTCACTGAAACCTTTGTACCATTATTTAACTTAAACTCTTTTACGTTAAGGTTGTTCATTAACTCTGGTAAGTCTATTTCAGAAACTTGTCGTAAGTTCTGCTTCGCTAGTTTGAGTTGCTCTTCAAGACGACTCACCTCATCTTCGAGATTGATTTGTCTTTCAGCTAACTCACTACATGCACCTATTTCATTGGATGAAGGTGCTACATCCTCTAGCAAGTTTATTTTAGTCATGCTTTATTTCCTTTCTAAATTCCAAGGTGGTCGGCATGTACCAGCCAGCTCTTCTATCCCTATCACCTTGCTCGATGTTACGTTCCCATCTGAGAACATTAATAATTGGAGATACTTCTGCAGCCAAAGCTGATACTATCATCACTGCTATTGGATCTCCACCTCCTGCCCAAAGTATATAGTCATTGGGACTGAAGTCTTTTAATAACCTACGAGCCTTTAAAATGGATGGTCCTGTTAAGAACTGAGGCTTTTCATTAGGCTCAAATATAACCTTCATTGAACCATAACGAGTAGCATCTGTTAAATCAGGAGTCCATCCAAATTTATTCTCTCGTGGTCGTTGTACTAAGTAGACTGTTGCCATTAAATTCCTTTCTCAGTAATACTGTTATACTATATATAGAAAATAATTTAAAGTAAAATATTTTTTTCCTAGGATCTGGGGTAACTTGGTAACTGCGGTAACTTAATATCTGTAAGCCTTAGTTAGTAAGGATTATATCTGGGTAACCAGAGTAAGAATCTGTTGGTAACTTTTTTAATACTTTGGTAACTTTAGGCTTTACTTATTTGTGCAGATGGCGTATAACATAGTTATAACTGAGAAAGGAATAAATTATGATAGTACAATATGATTATAAAGGCGAACCAATTCAAACTTTTAGAAGAACTTTTGAACATAGAAAAAAGTACACTGGTAATGAGCCTACTAAATGGGAACACTTTAAGGATGATTTTAATCAAATCAGAAAACATTTTGAAACTGGTCGTTGTAGGTTTTATAATGATGATGAGAGAAAAGTTTACGTTCACTCTAGAAAAATAGTAGACCATGTAGAGAAATATGGTGAAGAACCTATGGATGTTTGTTTGAGTGATGTTTGGGATTTAAGTGATTTAGTTAGTTTTGTTTTAAAAACTTTAGAGCATAGAAAGTCTCCTGTTCATTATAACTATGCTAACCATATGGGTTGGACTGATGTTAATCCTTGGGAGGTTACTATGATAGTTAGTGAGAAGACTATTGAAGTTAAAGAGATGACTGCTACTAAAGATGATTCTGTTAAACTTAAATGGGTAGCTGGAGGGTTTGCTGGTCATTGTGTTAATCAAAGAGACCAAGAATGGTTTATAGAATCCAATCCTAATGGTGCAAGAAAAAGAATCCGTAGAAGAAAAGATGGATACTGGTATGATAAATATAACAACAGATTTGTTTTATCATTTGAACCTCATAAGTTTTACGACTATAACTTTTAAGGATTGTTATTCATAATAATTATTCTCTAAGGCTACTTCACTCCAATTTTACGTCTCAAAATCTAAGAAGTAGCCTTTTTATTTTTATTCCGTAAAGTTTGTTTGGCTTTCTTTGCAATTTTAACTACTTCATTTTTACCCATAACTTTTGCTCGTTGTTCCATTACAGTTAAGATCTGTATCTTTCTAGCAAATGGTTTAGATATCTTTTTGACTTTCTTAACAGTTTCTCTTGCATCAGCTGGAGTTTTAAATTTAATCTTAACAGTATCTTTTGGATTCTCATCTGTATATAATCTTCTTGAAGATCCTTTAGGCTTTTTTCCAGTACCAACTTTAGGATCTTTTCTTTTTGTTTTTTTAATTTTATTTACCATAATATTATTAAGCCGAAGTAATACTAAACACAACATATAGTAATTTATCCCCAAATTATTATAACAATTGTTATTAATGGTTTTAAAAAATACTTCGGCTAAAAATAAATATCTTATTCCAATAAATAAAAATAAAGTGTTAATTAAGTTATTAATCAAATAAATTTGCACATATAAATTAAAAGTGTTGATTTTCATAAGTTATTTTTTATTTTAATTAGTAATTGCAACATTTATGCGAGGATAAAGTGTCGGAAGAAAATACAGAAAATAAAAGAAAAAGAGGAAGACCACCAAAGCCACCAGAACCAAAGGTGCAAGTACAAAGACCAATTAAAAATGGACCACGTAATAAATTCAATGGTTCTTTTAAATCTGTTGAGCCATTAGGCACAGAAAAGGTTTTTAGGAAAAAGAGATATAAGTGGAACCATCAAGCATTAATAAACTGGATTATGGGACAAGCAGATCCTGCAGGCTTTCTTGGTGCAGTTATGACAGGCAAAGAAATATTCCCAGTATACAAGCAAGATGATGAAGGTAAAGTAGAACATGTAGGCAAAGTATCAGCAGACCCAGAACTAAGAGTCATGGCAGCAAAAACTCTGTTAGGTAAATGTGTTCCTGATTTAAAAGCTGTAGAAATTAATTCAACAGTTGAGCAAAAGAAAGTAATTGACATAACAAGGATATCAAGCGATGACCTCAATACCATTGAACGAGCTCTTGAGCACTCTGTCATTGAATCAAGTGAAGGCAGAGAAGAGCAGGAGGAGTCTGAAGGAGTTTATCAAAAACAGCTGGACAACAGTTGAACCTGGAAGAGACTTCCACGATAATTGGCACATTGATGCTATATGTGAACACTTACAAGCAGTAGTTGAAGGTGACATTAGGCGATTAATAATTAACATCCCACCAAGACACATGAAGTCAATTACAGCATCAGTGGCACTACCAGCATGGTGCTGGACTAAATACCCTAACAAGAGATTCCTGTTTGCTAGTTATGCCAACTCTTTGTCAATAAGAGATTCTGTAAAGTGTAGAAGATTAATAGATAGTAGATGGTATCAAGAGCATTTTGGAGATATGTTTGATTTAACTACTGACCAAAACCAAAAGCAAAGGTTTGAGAATAATAAAACAGGGATGCGCATAGCTACGTCAGTTGATGGAGCATTGACTGGTGAAGGTGGTGACATCATAGTTATAGATGACCCACACAATGTCAGAGAAGCAGAATCTACAACAGTACGTGAAGGTGTTCTTGATTGGTGGGACCAAGCCATGCAAACCAGACTCAATGACCCAAAGACAGGTGCATTCATTATCATCATGCAACGAGTACATGACAATGACCTAACTGGCCATATACTTAGCAACGACTATGACTGGGACCACTTATGCCTACCAGCCAGACATGAATCTAAGCACCCATACCCATCCACCTCTACCATAGGCTTTAAAGACCCACGCACTGAAGAAGGAGAACTACTTTGGCCAAACAGGATAGACGAGTCCACCCTAGACAAGCTTGAGCAATCACTAGGCATGTATGCTGCTTCTGGTCAATTACAACAACGACCATCACCCAAAGGTGGCTCAATATTAAAACAACGATGGTGGCGAGAGTGGGAAGAGCCTGACCACCTACCTCCTGTAGAGTATGTAATACAATCATGGGATACTGCCTACTCAACAAAAGAGAAGTCAAGTTATTCTGCCAGAACTACTTGGGGTGTTTTTAAATATGAAGGTTGCTGGAATGCTATAGCTATTGATTGTTGGTATGATAGAGTTAGCTATCCTGACCTCCGCAGAGAAGCACAAGATGCATATGACGTGTATGAGCCTGATGTTGTGTTGATTGAAAAGAAGGCTAGTGGTCAATCCCTAATACAAGACCTTCGCATGAGTGGTGTACCTGTGTTACCCTATATGCCAGACCGAGACAAAGAAGCACGTGCCCATGCAGCATCCGCACTTTTAGAAGATGGCAGAATATGGTACCCAGCAAAAAAGAAGTGGGCAAAAGATCTGATTGAAATATGTTCTTCCTTTCCAACAGGAGAGAATGACGATATAGTAGATACATGCACACAAGCATGGCTAAGGCTACGCAAGTCTTGGTTCTTGACCCACTCAGAAGATTGGGAAGATGAAGAACAAGAAACTATAGATAGGAAACCACTATATGGCTGAAGACAAAAATGTAATACCCTTTACCGAAGGTGCTCCTCCTGATGACCTTGAAGTAGAAGAGACGGATGATGGTAATGTTCTTATAGGTGAAGCAGAAGAAACCACAGAAACAAAAACAGATTTTTACAGTAACCTAGCAGAACAAATCGACGAAAGAGAATTATTAGTACACTCCTCAGAGTTGCTAGACTACTACCACACAGACCGAGAAGCAAGATCCAACTGGGAAGAGCGATACAAAGAAGGCTTAAAAACCCTTGACCCAGACGGAGGTCTCCAAGAAGACGACTCAGAAAGAGCAGCAAGAGGATTAAGCCAAGTGGTACATCCTATGATAGCTGAAGCTGCAACACAATTTCAATCTAGGGCTATAGCCGAGTTGTTCCCTGCTGCTGGTCCAGTAAAGACTGTAACAGTAGGTGAATCAGACGAAGCAGTCAAAGAACAAGCCAACAGAGTTAAAGATTATATGAATTATCAACTCTTACAAGAGATGCCTGAATACTTCCCAGATATAGACCAGATGTTATTTCACTTACCACTCATCGGTCAAACTTTTAAAAAAGTATGGTACGACCCTAGCATGGGCAGAGTTACGAGTCGCTTTGTTAAAGCTGAAGACTTCGTGGTTGCTGCAGAGAGTACTGACCTTTTAACTTCTCCTAGATATACGCATGTTATTCAATTACCTCGTAATGAATATAATAGATTTGTACAAGCTGGGTATTATCTACCTGTAGATAGTTATTCAGGCGATGGTGGGGATAGTTATGATGAAACTATATACGAAGTTGAAGGTGTTGCCCCAGAGGGTTCTGAAAGTATTGACCAACAGATGACCTTACTAGAGATGCACACTTATAGAATATTAGATGGTATTGATGGGGCTGATGTTGAGGACGAAAACTTTGTAGCACTACCTTACGTGATAACTATAGATTCAGGTTCACAACGTATTGTATCTGTAAGACGTAACTGGGACGAACAAGACGAAGAGAAAAAGAAACGTAACTGGTTTGTAGAATATAAGTTCTTACCAGGATTAGGATTTTATGGCTTTGGACTTTATCACTTAATTGGTGGGCTGGGTCGTGCTGCTACTGGTTCACTAAGAGCACTACTAGACTCTGCTGCATTTTCAAATATGCAAGGTGGCTTTAAATTAAAAGGTAGAGTTCCAGGAGGAGAGATGCAAATCAATCCTGGAGAGTTTGTTGATTTAGATGCTGCGGTTGATGATGTGAATAAGGCTATATTGCCTTTACCTTTTAAAGAGCCTAGTGGTACATTATTTAATTTATTAGGTTTTATTGTTGATGCTGGTAGAAGATATGCAGCAGTAGCAGATTTAAATGTGGGTGATGCTAATCCTAATGCACCTGTGGGCACAACTATAGCAATGTTGGAACAAGGTTCTAAAATCTTCTCAGCTATTCATAAAAGATTACACTACGCACAAGGTCAAGAGTTTAAAATGATAGCTAAGTTAAACTCCGAGACGTTGCCTGAGGTTTTTAAGTTTGCTGCGAGTGGTGCGAGCAAGATGATTAATGCTGCGGACTTTGATGATAGAATAGATATTATCCCAGTTAGCGATCCTAGTATTTTTAGTTCTACTCAACGTATCGCACAAGCCCAAGCCATACTACAACTCGCTCAATCAGCACCGCAACTCCACGATGTATATGAAGCTTATAAAAGAATGTATGAAGCTATACGAGTACCCAATATTGACGAGATATTAAAAAAGCCTGAGGAAGCTCCAAAGCTTGACCCAGTAGACGAGAATATTGCAGTCATGTTAGGTAAACCTATAAAAGCCTTCATAGACCAAGACCATGAAGCACACATTGCTGTACATATGCAGTTTTTATCAGACCCATCCTTAGCTGGTAATAAGTTAGCACAAAAGACTATTGGTCCTGTATTGATTGCACACATTGCGGAACACATGGCTCTACTTTATAGAGTCAGGATGCAAAAAGCTATGGGTGTAGAATTACCACCACTACCAGATATCAGAGATCCTAAGTTTAAGTTTGAAGATGTGTCGCCACAGATGGACAATATGATTGCTGAAAGAGCAGCACAAGTCATACAACAAGCTCCAAAGATGAAGCCAATCCCAGGAGTAGATAAACTAGGTGGAGGAGACCCAATGAATTATGCACAACAACTCGCTAAAATTGAAGCCGAAGCAGTTAAGGCAAGGACTCAAGCCGAAATCCAAGCTGACCAAGCAAAGGCAAAATCAGATATCCAGATTGACCAAGCTAAAGCACAAGTCGATATTCAAAAATCTATGCAAAAGTTAAAAGCTGAACTTGAAGGTAAAATGGCTAAACTTCAAGCTGAAATACAAATAGCCAGAGAAAAAGAAATTATAAAAGCTAACAAGGAGACTTAAATGGACGAAAAAACTTTTATGGACAAGTACATGGCAGCATATAGCAGATTCGCAGATGCTCAAGCCAAAGGTGAAGATGTTAATAAAGTTTTTGCTGAGATGCAAGGTAGTGTGTCTGGACCACCAACAGAGCAAACAGACTTTATGAACAAAATGAATGACCCAGGACCATCCGCAGACTTTACTACAGCACCACGTAGAATACCTGAAGGTATTGACCCATCAATGTTTAATGAAATACCAGTAGAGCCAGAAAGGGATATGGGTGCATTGCCCCAGACTCAACAAACCCAAGCAGTTAGCCCTATGGGTAGTATGATAAATAATGTAGAAGATTTTTTAAGTAACTTAGGTAGAAAGGTAGGACAATAATGCCAAATAATGTAGATGTAATGGGAATGTTTGAAGCTAAGATGGGTTTTTCAGCTAGTGAAGTACCAATGACCGAAGAACAAGTAACACAGTTCATGCTCCTCTGTCAGCAACAAATGTTAGGTTTACCAGAAGAAGAACACATGGAAGACGAAGATCCTATGAAGAGTGGCTCCGTAAAAATAATTAAGATAGGCAAAGGTTCATCAATGATGGACAATATGCTAGAAGATGGCTGATAAAGTTACAGGAGTTTTAAACCTTTTAAAAGGTTTAGTAAAACAAACCCCAACTTCTAAAAGTACAGACCTAGTCATACCCACTAAAGCTGAGTTAGAAAAATTACCTCCAGACGATTTAGAAAAAATATCTAACCAACTTCAAGAAGCCACCAATGTAGACAGAAGAGAATTTTTAAGAGGTGCTCTAGGCACTATTGCTAATACAGCCATGGACGTAGGTACACTAGGCAACTTAACTAAAATGGTTAAGCCTACAACTAAAGCAGTAGCTAAAAAATTACCTAGTATAGTTAGTTTTGAAGACCCACTTAAAATACCTATTGTGTTAGATACATTAAAATCTGAGGTAGTTGAACGAGCTTTAAAAGGAAAGTATCAAGGTTCTAATCCTGAACTTCCTGATTTTAAAGCTATGGCAGAAGACCCTTCTATAACAACAGACGAATTATTTGAAGAGTTTGTTGGGTATTTTCCTGCTGGTGAAACTTTGTCATCATTTAAAAAAGCTTACGA
>VMHT01112592.1_pt1 | contig 16837 bp, 19 predicted proteins | sample 4693611 | NCBI WGS metagenome assembly VMHT01 (sample SAMN12280063, study PRJNA550983) | marine metagenome | isolation source: seawater sampled from same location over 5 years 0.02-0.2 micron viral filtrate | place: USA: collected off the coast of southern California halfway between the port... ...
AGCTTCTTGCCCTGCTCGAAGCGGATAAAGGGACTCACGCGGCTTGAGGGCTTCACCTCTTCCAGCTGGATCTTGTCGATCTGGCGGGCACGGGAGGTAGCCTGCTTGGCCTTGGAGGCGTTGGCCGAAAAGCGGCTGACAAACTGCTGCAGTTCGGCAATCTGGGCCTTCTTCTTGGCGTTATCTGACAGCATGCGCTCGCGGGCCTGGGTGGCGGCGGTCATGTATTCGTCGTAGTTGCCCGGGAACAGGCGCAGCTCACCGTAATCCAGGTCCGCCATGTGGGTACACACACTGTTCAGAAAGTGGCGGTCGTGAGAGATGATGATCATGGTGCTGTTGCGGGCCACCAGGATGTTTTCCAGCCAGCGGATGGTGTTGATGTCCAGGTGGTTGGTGGGCTCATCCAGCAACAGTACGTCGGGGTCAGAAAACAGAGCCTGTGCCAGCAGCACACGCAGTTTCCAGCCCGGCGCCAGAGCACTCATGGGGCCGTTATGCTGCTCCAGCGGGATATCCAGGCCCAGCAGCAACTCACCGGCTCGGGATTCCGCGGTGTAGCCATCCATTTCGGCAAACTGCACTTCCAGGTCTGCCACGGCCATACCGTCTTCCTCACTCATCTCCGGCAGCGAATAAATGCGGTCCCGCTCTTTTTTCACATTCCAGAGTTCTTCGTGGCCCATAATCACAGTGTCCATCACTGAGCACTGTTCATAGGCAAACTGATCCTGACGGAGCTTACCCAGCCGGGTATTCGGTTCCAGCATGACCTGGCCCGCCGATGGCTCCAGATCACCACCGAGAATTTTCATCAGGGTGGATTTACCACAACCATTCGCCCCGATCAGGCCGTAACGGTTGCCGTTGCCAAATTTGGCCGACACATTTTCAAACAGGGGCCTGGCCCCGAACTGCATGGTGAGATTGGCGGTGGAGATCAAGAAACAAACCTGTCGAAGTAGAGGCCGACGAGAGCCGGCGAAAAGAAAGCCGGCATTGTACAGGTTTGCACCAGAGACTGTGAGGCCGCAGAAACACGGACAAAAACCACTTGCCTCAGGGCGCCGCTGCGGGCAGCATTCCGGTCTGTGTTCCATTCACCCAACGACAGGAAATTGATCATGGCACAAGCAACCGCACGCCACATTCTGGTAGACAGTGAAGCCAAATGTGAGGAACTGAAGAAAGCTATCGAAGGTGGCCAGGATTTCGCCGAAGTCGCCAAGCAGCACTCGTCCTGCCCTTCCGGCCGTAATGGCGGCGATCTGGGCTCTTTCGGCCCGGGCCAGATGGTGCCGGAGTTCGACAAAGCCGTTTTCAACAGCGAGCTCAATACTGTGATCGGCCCCATCAAGACCCAGTTTGGCTACCACCTGCTGGAAGTCACCAGCCGCAGCTGATCCGATGATCGGCCCGGCCGGTGTTCGGAATATCTCCGACGCCGGCCGGAGTGCGTCCTATTCTGACCCTGCCGGCGGTGCCATAAACCTCGATATCTGCCGTCCTATGCTTTCCACCGGCTCCATGATCGCCTGCTGAATACTGCTGGTCACAACCTGAGAAAACTGCTTACCAGCGGGGCTTTCCAGGAAGTCCAGGTACAATGCCAGCTCCTGGGCACTGATCTTGTCGTAGGTATAAAGATAGCTGTCGTAGACCTGCTGGCCAACCACACCCCGAAGCATTCCTCGCTGGTTTTCGATACGGCGCTCCAACTGCTCGTAGTGCATTGATTCGCTGCTGAGCGCCGACATGGCAGTGGCCAACCCCAACTGAACAGCAATGGTGGTATCCACCGCGCTTTCGGTTGCCCGGGCGGCCCGGTCGAATCGATCGAACATCTCGGCTTTGGGAGTGCCTTTGTACTTTCGATTCAATTCCGGCGCGCTGGCCTGAATCTGCGGCCAGGCTTCCGGCGCCGAGGCGGCAATCTCTGCGCTCGAAATTTTCCGGGCGACGGGTGTCTGGTACCACTCACTTACCGCCTGAAGCTGTTCGTCCGTGAGCTGTGCTTGCAGATCGGTAATGATCTGCTGCTCAATTTTGTCGGCACTGAAACTGCTGCTCACGACATAGCCAACGGTATCCGCCACCATGGGCGGCACCTGGCCGCGTTGTTTCAGCCCTTCCCGAATACCCTGGCTTAGCATCGCCGGGTATTGCTCAACAATGTCGTCAATCGGGGAGGCTTCGAGCACACTGGCGGCATCCGGGGCCGCCTGAGCTGAGCCCACGCCAAGCATGGCAACGACTAAAACAGGTTTAACTAGGGCCAATCGCTTCATTTACCTATCATCCTGGCTAATGCAATGACTCTCTTATGCCATGGGCCCAAGGCTGGCAGCAAGCAATCCAGGGGTTCAGGAGATGACAGTTTGGTAGGAATACGCAACAGGTCAGGCCGAAAGAAAAAGGGCCGCCATAAGGCTGAAAAAGCACGCTGGCTTCGCCTGGCCAAATGGTATGGGCCACCGGTGGCCGGCTTACTGATCGGGATCTGGGCCACGCTCCGCTTCAGCCTGCTGGCTCCGGATCCCCCGGCGAGACCGGAAAATCTTTGCGACATTTTCCGGGAGCATCCGGTCTGGTACGACTATGCCAGCGCGTCACAACAACGTTGGGGAACCCCCATTGCCACCCAGATGGCCTTTGTCTATTACGAATCATCGTTTCGAAGCCATGCCAGACCACCGCGTACCCGGCTATGGGGTCTGATTCCGTGGGCAAGACCAACCACAGCCTTCGGATACGCCCAGGCCCTTGATCCAGCCTGGCAGGAATACCTGGCAGCAAACGATGGTGACTGGCTGACGGTGCGCAGCGATATGCAGTATGCCCTGGATTTCGTCGGCTGGTATAACCGCCTGAGCCACCAGCAACTGGGTATCCCCTATACCGCCCCGAGGGAACTGTACCTGGCCTACCATGAAGGCAGAACCGGCTATGCCCGGCGCTCCTTCGACCGCAAGCCGCAGCTTCAGGCCCTGGCCAGCCGGGTCCGGGCCAGGGCTTACCGCTACCACAACCAGTTGCAGCAGTGCGAAGCGGAGTTCCAGTGCTGGCGCTGGTACCAGTTCTGGCCGTTCTGCTCGGCTGAAGACTGAGCTACAGGGCTCCCGAAATCTCGATCACCGACTCCAGACCCTGCAAGCGCTCTACCAGAAACTCCATGACCATTCTGACCCGGGCCATCTGCTGGGTATCCTGGTTTACATGGAGCCAGAGGTCGATGCTTTCGCCCTCCAGAGGATCAGACAGCCGCCGCAGTTCCTTTGTCGCATCGCCCAGATAACAGGGCAGTACCGCCAGGCCCGCCCCGGCCCGGGCAAGGGCATGCATGGATTGCAGGCTATTACAGCGAATCACGGACGTGACGTTTTTCAGCTGTTTACGGTACCAGCGCCCCGTTGCCAGGTGGCTGAAGGATTCGTCCGGCAGTATCCAGGTACAGCCTTCCGGCTGATTCTCGATATCCATGTTCCGGTGCCGGCGACAGTATTTTGCGGCGCCATAGACCGCTGACTCAATAGCCGCAATCCGCTCACCCTCCAGCGTTGCCTGGGGTTTGTTCTCCGGCCGAAGGGTAAGGTCTGCTTCCCGGTGGCTGAGATTGGCCACATCGTTATCGGTGAGAACTTCCAGCTCAATCTCGGGATAGGTGCGCACCATCTCGGCCAGAATCGGGCTGAGCAGCTCATTCATCATCACGTCTTCGGCGGCCACCCTGACCTTGCCTACCGGTGCGGAATCATCCCCCACCAGTTTGCGTTCCAGGTTTTCCATATCGGTAGCCAGCCGTTCAGCCTCCCGAAACGCCATTTCTCCCACGGGGGTGAGCTGCAATCCACTCTGGTTACGCTCAAAAAATTGCACCCCCAGCGACTCTTCCATCTGATCAAGTCGCCGTAAAACAGTCGTTTGGTGAACACCCAGAATTTCACCGGCTTTTGCAAGCGTTCCGCCTATTGCAAGGGCCCTTATATATCGAAGATAATCCCAGTCCATAATCACTGCATATTTGCAACAAGGGTACGGATTTTAACGTATTTAAGCTGCAAAAAAGAATCCTTAAAATTGAACGTAAATTAAAGATAGATCGCTAACAATCCACCAGATGAAGGAGGAAGGCGCTATGACTCAGAACCATATCGCAACCGTTAAACCGCTGCCGTCCAGTATCCTCCACAACAGTACTGAGGTCAGGCGCCAGTATACCCGCGCTGCCGCAAGGCAGGCGATGCAGTTTATCAGCCGCAAGGTGCGAATTTTCAATCGCAAGGCGGTAGCCGTGGCGCAGGATATGCCCCAGGTTCAGGGCGGCCACTAAAACAGACTGCACGCCTTTCGGGGTTGCTGAATAAAAAACGCCGGCATGTTTCCATGCCGGCGTTTTTTTGTTCGCTTATACCCGGTCAGAATTCCCAGATCACTTTGCGTTTCTGCTCAAACCACTCGTCCATCTTACGGTTGTAGAAATCCTCGATGACATTGCGTTTGATCTTCATGGTTGGTGTCAGCATCCCGTTTTCCATGGTCCAAGGTTCACGCACCACGACTACAAAGGCCACCTTTTCGTGAGACTCACACTCCGCATTCACGGAATCCAGTTCATCCGCCAGCTCTTGTTCCAGCTCGCTGCGACTGCCTCCCCGCTCCAGTTCATCGCGGGCTTCCTCGGAAAGCAGTACCATCAGGCACGGCTGGGGCTGGTTGGCACCGGCCACACACACCACTTCCGCCTTGGGGTGATTGAACCGGTTCTCGATAGGCACCGGCACCACGTATTTGCCCTTTGAGGTTTTGAACAGGTCTTTTACCCGCCCAGTGATGCGCAGGCATCCGTCACGGTCAATTTCACCCATGTCACCGGTTTTGAGAAAACCGTCATCCGTCAGGTCTTCCCGGGTTTTTTCCTCATTCTTGTAGTAGCCGAGCATCTGGCCCGGGCTCCTGACCTGAACCTCGCAGCCCTCTCCAATCCGATGCTCAACACCCGGATTGGCCATACCGACTGTGCCCACCTTGGCCTGGCCCGGACGGTTGGCATGGGAATAACCGAAGTTCTCGGACATGCCGTAGACCTCCAACAACTCCAGGCCAAGGCTTCGGTACCAGCCGATGATCTCTGCTGAGAGCGGAGCCGCACCGGTGAGTGCCGCCCGGCAATGATCCAGCCCCAGCTGTTTGAGCACCTTCTTCTTAACCAGCGTGTTCAGAATCGGGATATTGAACAGCAGTTTTTGCTTCTTGGGCGGCAACTTTGCATTCACCCCCAGGTAGAATTTCATCCACAGGCGCGGCACCGAGAAGAACAGGGTTGGTCGGGCCCGCTGCAGATCTTCCTGAAAGGTATCCAGCGAGTTGGCAAAGTACAGATGGAAACCGTAATACAGCGACTGGGTCTCTACCGCCGCCCGTTCGGCCACATGGGCCAGGGGCAGGTAGGACAACATACGTTCGCTGGCCGAGACGGGGAATAGCTGCTGCAGCCCGTCGGCAACCGAGATCATGGTCCGGAAGCTGTGCATCACGCCTTTCGGCCGCCCGGTGCTGCCAGAGGTATAGACGATAGTGGCCAGATCATCGGGATCCGGCATTTTGGGCTTTGCCGGGGACTGTTCGGCAATAATGTCCAGCCATTTGGGCGTGTCGTCCCGGGGCGACAGCGGTAGCGAGATAATCGGCAATTGCTCGGGAATATGGCCCTTGATGTCATGCCAGCCATCGGCCGTGCCATCGAGTTTGCCGAGAAACAGCATCTGAGCTTCACTGTGTTCCAGAATATAGGCTGCGGTCTCGCCATTCAGAGTTGGATAGAGCGGCACGCTGACGTGCCCTGCTGCCCAGATGGCCAGATCGGACAGAATCCAGTGGGCGCTGTTTTTGCCCAGAATCCCGATATTGCTTCGCTGAGGCAACCCCAGCGTGTTCAGGTGAGCGGCCATGCGCGACACCTGGTCGGCGGCTTCACGCCAGGTAATATCTTCAACGCGCCCGTCGGGGTATGGCTGGGTCAAAAAAACGTTGTCGGGAGTATGCTCTGCCCAGTAATAAAGGCAATGCAGCGAAGTCTGCTTGTTCGGATCTACGGCCATTGTGCGTCCTTGTTATTGTTTTCTTCCTCTCCATACTAGCCAACTTTCCGGCCCCCTCAATAGCAATAACAATCCCGGTGATTGGCCGTTTAGCTCGAATCTGAGACCTGTCACTCAAAATACTTCGTGACATCCGTCAAGTCTGGTCTAGATTGAAAGTTGCAGCGTAAAGATTGTCATCACCTCAGGAGGTCGTTATGAAATCGTCAACGCGCTCTGTTCTGATCTTTCCGGCCTGGGCCCTGATTCTGGTCGGTTCCGGTGCCTTTCTCTACAGCGCCTGGGCAGGCATGCTCGGTTCCTGACCGTTAAACGCTAACGTTTGAAGCGGGTTTCCAGCACGACGGCTGAGTTGGTTCGTTCGACGCCTTCGAGATTGCCGATGTCGTCCAGCACCTTACTTAACTCCTCCAGAGTACGGGCCTGGACAATCGCTATAAGGTCATATTCCCCGCTCACGGCAAATAACTGTGCCACCTGACTGATACGCTCCAGTTCCGTGTTGGTTCGTGCGGTCAGCTTCTGCCGGACCTTGATAGACACGTGGGCTTCCACCTGCCCTTCCAGATAATCCCCTCCCAGGATCACCGAATAGCCTCGAATGACACCGCTGGCCTCCAGCCTGGCAATGCGATTCTGAATCGTCGATCGGGACACGTGCAGTGCTTTGGCCAGTTCGGTCACACTCGTACGGGCATTGCGCCGGAGCAGGGCAAGCAGTTTCTGATCGCGACTTTCTGTCATTTTGATCCCTAAACTTATCATTTCAACAAAACAATAGATCATTTCGAACATTCTGACACTGCAAACCGGCGGCTTACGCACTCATACTGATAAAAAACAATTTTGAGGTGCCGCCATGATTATTCGCCCGGTTCGTCATGACGACCTGAACGATCTGTACGAGATAGCCTGCGAGTCCGGCCCGGGATTTACTTCCCTGATGCCGGACAAAGACCGGCTATCCCGAAAAATTGAGGGCTCAATTCGCAGCTTCCGCTCACAGGCCGTCGACCACAGCGAACAACGCTACCTGTTTGTGCTTGAAGAGGAGACTTCCGGGCAGATCATGGGTACAACCGGCATTACCTCTGGAACCGGCCGGTCGCAACCGCTTTACCATTTTCGCCACAGCACCCTCACTCATCACTCCAGAGAGTTGGGGCTCCGGCGCTCCGTGGGCGCGCTCACCCGCTGCGTGCACTATCGGAACTGTACGGAGTTCTGTTCACTGTATCTGCGCCCGGCTTTTCGCCGCGCCAATGCCGGCAAATTACTCTCCAAAGTCCGCTTCGCCTTTATCGCCCAACATCTGGACCGCTTTCCGAACCTGGCCATTGCCCAGATGCGGGGTGTGGCCGATGAACTCGGCCAGTCGCCCTTCTGGGACTGGCTGCGGGATCACTTTATTGATCTGGAGTTCAGCCATGTCACGCAACTGGCGGGTGCTGGTTCACTGGACTTCGTCGAGGACCTGATGCCTTCATTACCTCTCTATACTCATTTAATGAGCAATCCGGCCCGGGCTGTCATCGGTCAGGTGCATCCGGACACCAGGCCCGCGCTGGCCATGCTCAAGGCAGAGGGGTTCCGCCATCGGGGAATGGTGGATCTGTTCGACGCCGGCCCCACCGTTGAATGCCGGACAGATGACATCCGCAGTGTCCGGGAAGCTGCACTGATGTCGGCAGAGATCAGCACAACCGGAAACCAACACCTTACAGACACAGGCCGCCCGGTGCTTGTGACTAATACCGGGCTCGAGGACTTTCGCGCGATGGTTGTGAATACAGACACTCACGCCCTGGCCAGCGGCCGGATCGAGCTTTCAACCAAGCAAGCCGATGCGCTGGACCTCAGTGTGGGCGCATCAGTACGAGCCCTGCCCCTGGGCCAGCAAGCCATTCCGGCGGCCTCAATCCATGTCACAGATTCTGCGGAGGTTCACTATGCACTCTGACGTCGACACCCTGTTTCGCGCGCTCTGGGAAGACTACCGGGCCGTAACACCTTCGGCAGACCGCATTCATGCCCTGCTGGCCGAGCGCGAGAACACCGCCATCGTCAATGATCATATCGCCCTGAGAACCTTCAACCCGGCGCCGGTGGGTCTGGACGCCCTGGCTGCGCATTTCCTGGCTTTAGGTTACCAACCCTGTGGCGAATACCATTTTGAAGCCAAGAAGCTCTACGCCCGGCATTACGAGCACCCGGACCCGGAGGTGCCAAAAGTGTTTATCTCCGAACTGCTGGTCGAACAATGCTCAGACCAGCTACAAGCGGTGGTGCAGGGTCTGGTAGACCAGATCGACCCGAAAAGGGTGCAGGCTGATGACTTTCTCTACTCAGGCCGACACTGGAATCTGGATTACTCAACCTATCGACAGTTTCTTGAGGAAAGTGAATACGCCGGCTGGCTGGCAGCCTGGGGCTATCGCGCCAACCACTTTACCGTGAGCATAAACCACCTGGACACGATTCACTCGGTACCAGACATCAACACGCTGCTGAAAGAACAGGGTTTTTCCGTGAATGCCAGTGGTGGAGAAGTGAAAGGTTCACCGCAGGACTGCCTGGAACAGTCGTCCACTATGGCCGACCGTGTTACCGCGCACTTTACCGACCAGGACGCAGTCATTCCGAGCTGCTTTTACGAATTTGCCAAGCGCTACCCAATGGCCAACGGCAAACTCTATAGCGGTTTTGTTGCCGCCTCCGCCGATCGGATTTTCGAGAGCACCCATAGTTAAACCAGGGAAGGCTTCAGGGCCAGCCTTCCTCACCCAGCAGCGGGACAAAGCGAACATCGCCGTAGCTCGCCTGCTCATACTCGGAATCCGACAGCCGGGTGATGCAGAGCAGTTGCTGAAGGCCGCCCTCTGTGCCCACCGGAATCACCAGCCGCCCGCCGACCGCCAGTTGTTGCTTGAGGGCCGCTGGCACCGCAGGGGCTCCGGCAGCCACGCAGATGCCATCAAATGGTGCTGCCTCTGGCCAGCCTAACGTACCGTCTGCGCATTTCACATGCACCTGGGTGAAGCCTGTTCGGTCCAGATTTTTGCGCGCCTGGGCCGCCAGTTCCGGAATACGCTCAATGGAAAAAACTTCCAGAGCGAGACTGGCCAGGACGGCGGCGGCGTAGCCCGAACCAGTGCCAATATCGAGCACTCGCTCGCGGCCCTTTAGACACAGAGCTTCTGCCATCAGGGCAACGATGTAAGGCTGAGAAATGGTCTGACCCTGGCCAATGGGTACCGGGTGGTCCTCATAAGCCTCGAAGCGCAGATGTTCGGGAACAAACTGCTCTCTGGGCACACGCTCCATGGCCTCCAGCACCCGTCCATCGGAAATACCCCGAGGCACCAGCTGGCACCGGACCATGGCCCGTCGCATATCACTCAGATCCTGTCCGTCTTTGTTCATAAGGTGTCCCTCCTCATGCTTACCTGTCGTTACAAAGGCATAACTTTTTTACAACAGTGCGAACACCCGGGACTGACTACTTTTTAACCATAGGTTACTCCCGATACCGACACAGGAGAACCAGACAACAACAAAAAGATCAGGGCCCATAAACCGGCCCGAATGGAGCGCAGACCATGTCAACATCCGTGGATCATCTTCAGGAACGTACCCAGGACGCCAGCGACCTGCTAACGGACATCGTACCCTCGGCCATTACGCTCGCCACCATGCTACGCCACCGGAAAATGGCGGCCTGGTTGCGGGAAGAATTTGAGGGCTACACCGACAAGGACAAGGCCCCGCCCTACCGACGCGACCTGCCCGGTCACATTGTTGCAAAATCACCCCAGTACGGCTGGCTTCCAGCGCCGGTGGATGAGCACCAGACCGCGGAATACGGTCACCTGAACCTTCCGGAGGGCATCAAGTCCCTGGAGCAGGTGTGCCTGAACTGCAAGAAAGGCAATGGTCATCGGGCGTTGCTGGACAAAGACGACATGGCCCATGTGCAAAAGCAAATCAACCTCAAGGCGGAACTGGCGATCAATCTCAGCCGTGAAGTTTACTGCCGCCTGCTGCGCACCATCCGCTCGGCGATCTACCTGTGGACAGAGTCCCTGGCCGACGCCGGCATGACCGGGGAACACAATCATTACAGCCCGGAAGAACGTAAGACCGTGGAGCACCTGGACACCCCTGAGGCTTTCTGGCGCCAGGCCATGGAACAGGTGGATGAACTGCCCGTGCCCGATGTCAGGGAACTGGGTTTCCTTGAACGTATGTTTGGGCGCGCTGGCTAAGCCCCAGCCATTGCCGCCCGCAGCCTCGGGCGGCAGAAGCCAACCGCGCTTTGCCCCTACCGGGATTGAACGATCAGGCTATACTGCCGTCAGATAGACTGCCCAGGCATTACGGACACCGCAGGGACAGCCTTTGATCGTACACCGCAATGGAGGCGCAGAATGCAGGAAGCTCGTTACCCACTCACCCTGTACTGGCTTCTCCTGGCTCTGGTGTTTGCGGTTCCGGCCAGGGCCCAGGGCAATGATGGACTGATCAACCGCATTGAAGCCCTGCAGGCTGGTTACCCGGTATCGGTGCTGGAATCCCGGCTATATGCCAAGGAAGCGCTGACGCGATTCTACGAAGCCAGAGGGTACACGCTGGCCTGGGAGGACCCAAGCAATCGCAGGGAATTGCTCGAAGCCATCAGGGAAGTGGCCGGTGACGGCCTCAACCCCGGCGACTACCACTACGACACCCTTGCAGCACTCGCCCTGAAAGACCTGAATGACAGTGCCGAGGAATTACAGACCGACCTTGACCTTGTACTCTCGGATGCCTTCCTGCTACTGGCGTCCCACCTGCACCACGGCAAGGTCAACCCCACAACCATCCATGCGGAATGGACCGCCAACCGCCAGCAAAGGGAGATGCAGTCGGTCTTGGCCGAAGCCCTGGCCAGCGGCACCGTCTACACCACCCTGCAGGATCTGAAACCCCGCTCTGCGGCCTACCATCAACTGGTACAACGACGTAAAGCGCTGGGTGAGCTGATCAGCGCAGACTGGCCGGCTATCGTTTCGGGACCAAGTATCCGACCAGGCGATACCGATAACCGCATACCCGACATTCGTCGCCGCCTGGCAATGCTGGGCGACCTCTCCGGCGACTCGCCAGAAGCCTCGAATCACCAACACTACGACGACGCCCTGGCCACTGCGATCCCCTTATTCCAGGCCCGACACGGCCTGGAACCAGATGGAATCGTCGGCCGGGACACTCTGACAGCGCTGAACCTGTTGCCCCTGGAACGGATATACCGCCTGGACGCCAACCTGGAACGGTGGCGGTGGTTACCGGAATCCCTGGGAGAAACCTATGTCGTCGTTAACATCGCCGGTTTTGAGCTGGTGCTCGTAGAGAGCGGCGAGCAGGTCCATCGCCAACGGGTAATTGTTGGCAGGCCATACCGGCAGACGCCAGTATTCAGCGATCGCATTCGCTACCTGGTTTTCAATCCGACCTGGACGGTACCCCGGAAGCTGATGATCGAAGACCAGCTACCGATCATACGGTCAGATCCGGAGTATCTGGAGCGCCTGGGCTTCAAGGTTTTCAGAGGCTGGGGCGCAAACCAGAGCGAAGTCGATCCAGCAGAAATCGACTGGACGAAACTCTCGAAGAACAACTTTCCCTACCAGCTGATTCAGCAGCCCGGCCCCCAGAATGCGCTGGGCCAGGTCAAATTCATGTTCCCGAACCAGTACGATATCTACCTCCACGATACCCCGGCGCAATCGTTGTTCAGTCGGCTGGAGCGAACCCTGAGCTCCGGCTGCATCCGTCTGGAACGCCCCTTTGAGCTGGCCGAACGATTGCTGGCAAACACCAACGGATGGAACAAAAAGCGAATTGAGCAGACCCTGGCAACCGCCGAACCGGCAACCGTAGTGCTATCGGAACCGGTGCCTGTGTACCTGCAATACTGGACCACCTGGATTGATCCGGCCGGCGTTCTCCAGTTCCGGAACGATGTGTATGATCGTGACCGCCGTTTGCTGCAGGCACTGCGTGCAGATTCTGAGGGTAAAGCGTCACTGACACCAAGGAGCCTCTGATGAGACTGAAGCTTACAATGCTGGCGATCTCGGCCATCGTACTGTCCGGATGCCAGAACCTTCCGAACGCAAAGGAAGGGGCCAACCGTAATGTTGTTTTTCTCAAGGCCACACACTGTCTGGAGGAACCCGTCGGCGACCAGGATCGTATTCATTTTGGCCCCTGCCTGAAGATTACCGACATCAATGGAGAAGCGCCGACCGTGCGCAGCGACGGCTTTATTGAGCTGCCCGTTGCCCGGCCTGTAACCCTCGGTACCAGCTGTGTCTACCGCCATGCCGATGGCACTCCGATTCCTGCAACCGTGGGCACCGCAGAGTTTCAGGTGGACAGCACCACGTTTCCGGAAGGCGGCCAGCGTTGGTACCTGCATGCCCACGAGCAGGCACGAGGTGTCGTTGGCTGTCAGCCAACACTCTCCACGTCGGTGTTTCCGACCCGAAAAACGGACTGAAAAGAACTCTATTGCGGCGATGGCCAAATGACGGGGCCGTTACCATCCCTCCACAAAACCCGCTGAAAATTGCGTACCTGGAAGCCCTGTGCCACGGTTAAAAAGCAACCCTTGAAAGGAGGACACGAAATGCTCTATTGGGCTATTGTTTGTCTCGTAATTGCAGTGATCGCAGGTATTCTGGGTTTTGGCGGTATTGCAGGCACAGCAGCCGGCTTCGCGAAGATACTGTTTTTCGTCTTTCTGGTGCTTCTGGTGGTGTCGCTGGTCGTTAACGCCCTGCGCGGTAAGGGGCCAAAGGTATAGCATCAGCGATTTAACGGTCGTGGCCCTCCAGTAACCACGAGGGCCACCCCGGCTACCGCCACCACTCCCCCGGCAATGGCCAACGGCCCCAACCGCTCATTGAACAGAATAAAGGCTTCCAGAGCCGTTACCGGTGGCACCAGATAAAACAGACTGGCCACCTGCGAAGCCGCACCACGACGAATAAGCCACATCAAAATCAGAATGGCACTTACCGACAGCCCGAACACCAGCCATCCCAGCGCCAGACTGAATTGCACTGTCCATTCGATGTGCCGGGTCTCCAGCGTAAAAGCACCAATCGCGAAGAACGCTGCAGCCGCTGTGTACTGAATCATGGTGCCAGATATCAGGTCCACTCCGGTTCCGAAGCGCTTCTGATAGACCGTACCCAGGGAAATGCCGATCAACGACAAGCCTGCCCACAGAATGGTGACCGGTGAAAAACTACCGCCATTGGCACCGCTGCCCAACTTTTCCGCCAGCACCAACGCCACTCCGGCCAGCCCCATGACCAGCCCCAGCCACTGCCTGCCAGCAACCGACTCCCGCAGAATCAGAACGGCTGCCAGCGCTGTTACCAGCGGTTGCAAGCCAACAATCAGTGAGACCAGGCCCGAGGGCATGCCCTGATCGATGGCATAGAACACCCCGCCCAGATAGGTTCCCTGCACCAACAACCCGGTAATCGCCAGATGCCCGGCCCCACGCCAGCCCGGCCAACGGGATTTCATGGCCACGGCGAGAATAGCCAACGGCACCAGCGTCAGCAGCATACGGATCAGCAGCAGGGTAAAGGGTTCCGCATAAGGCAGACCATACTTGGCGCCAATGAACCCGGTGCTCCACAACCAGACAAACAGGGCGGGCACAAAAAAGGAGTAATAGATCGGTGGCATAAGTCCTGGCAGAGGCTGGAAAAAGAGCCTCGACTATACCCGGCCAATCAGGCCGGGAACAGGTACAGCCTTGCCATTACAGAGCCACAGTCACCCTATGGGGCGGTGAGCATTGTCTGAAGCTTCTGGGTAAACTCCACCGCTTCGCAACCAAGCGGCGTCAGGTAACCACCATCCTTCTGGCTTATCAGCCCCTTGGCAAACAAGGATTCCGCCGCGCGCAGCGTTTCCGGCGCCGCACTGTGAGCGTGCACCTTGATGCCCTCCTGAGTAGAGGCGGACGGAAACTGCAGCAACAGGTTCAGCTCAGCAAGGTGGTTTGGAGAGAACGGCATAAAAGCTCCTTATCGTCAGCGTTCTCTGCAGTTTAGCCCAAACAGTCGTGGACCGAAGCGGAATCACAAAGAAATTGATCCAGATGCATAGTTTGCCTGACTATCCTATGGTTATTGTCTTCAAAGGCCCGATCTCTGCCTGTCACCGACACAGAAAAACGGCAACACGGACACGTTGATCATGGATAACACACCAGCTCAGACCACCGACAATGCACCTCGCTCGCTGCGCCATCTGAGCGTCTACCTGGCCACACTGGTCAAAGGCAGGCTTTGGCTTAAAGTGCTCATTGGCATGGGGCTTGGTCTGGTGGTGGGCACACTGCTTGGTCCTTCGGTCGGCCTGGTCGAACCGGAAACAGGCACCTTGATCGGCAACTGGCTGGCGTTTCCGGGGCAACTCTTCCTCGCCACTATACAGATGATCGTCATACCACTGGTGATTGCCTCGGTGGTGCGAGGACTGGCCGCCAGCGACAACCTGGAACAACTCCGGAAAATGGGGACCCGGGTTACCCTGTTTTTTGTCATTACAACCGCCATTGCGGCCACCATCGGGCTCTGGGTGGGCGGCCTGGTTAACCCGGGGGATCTGATGACCGGGCTGACCACACCGCCAGCCGATGCCGCGCCGGTGGCCGCCGACATCCCCGGCCTGGACGCCCTCCCCCAGACACTGATTGGACTTCTGCCCGGTAACCCCCTGGACGCCATGGTGGAAGGGCAGATGCTGCAGGTGGTGATTTTCTCCATCATCATCGGCGTTGCGCTGGTGAGTATGTCGGGCGACAAAGCCAAGCCGATGCTGGCCCTGCTCGATTCACTGCAGCAAATCTGCATGACCGTGGTTCGCTGGGCCATGCGCCTTGCGCCCTATGCCGTGTTTGGCCTGATGGCGCAACTCACAACTACCCTGGGTTTTCGTGCCATGATTGGCATGGCCTCCTATGTGGCAACGGTGCTGTTCGGCCTCGCCGTCCTGATGGGGTTTTATCTGGTCATTCTCAAACTGCTGGCAGGTGTACGGCCACTGCAGTTCCTGAGGGATACCCGTGATGTCTTGCTGCTGGCATTCTCAACCTCCAGCTCCGCCGCTGTCATGCCCCTGTCTATCCGTACCGCAGAGGACAAACTGGGAGTGCGCCCCTCGGTTTCCCAGTTTGTAGTCCCCCTGGGCGCCACCATCAACATGAATGGCACTGCGCTTTATCAGGCCGTCGCGACCGTTTTCCTGGCCCAGGTCTACGGCATCGACCTCAGTGTTGGCAGTATGGCCCTGGTGGTCGCCATGGCAGTGGGTGCCTCCATAGGGTCGCCGGCTACCCCGGGGGTTGGCATTGTCATTCTGGCAATGGTACTGCAATCGGTGGGTGTACCAGCCGCAGGTATTGCCTTGATCATGGGCGTGGACCGAATTCTGGATATGTGCCGAACCGCCATCAATGTGACCGGCGACCTGGTTGCCTGCCGGCTGCTGGAGAACTGGTCGGGCAAGCGAATTCCGCCGCCGGCCGGACCGAGTGCTGTCGATGCCTGAAGACAACGGCCAGTTTGTGACCCCATGAACAATCGGTATCATGAAGGCACGAAACTCCTACACTTGAACGGCCATCTACCGCGATAATAGACGTAGTGTGTCATTCAGAAACTATGCTTCGGGTTCTTGATGAATTTCAGCGGTACATCCCTGACGACTAGAGTCACCATTGCCCTTGTCACCGGACTCCTTCTCGCGGCAGCGACGGCCCATGCCGACAGCATCAAACGCATCGTGCATCCGGACGGACGGGTGGAATTCACCAATGTGAAAAGCAAAAGCCAGCCACGAGCCTCCACCAAGAGTGAAACCGTGTATCGTTACACCGACGAGCACGGTGTCGTGGCCTACAGCAGTCAGCGCCCGGGCAACGCCGACTTCGATGTTATCCGCTTCCACTGCTACGCCTGTGACCCGGAATCCAACGTCGACTGGCACAAAACGCCATTGTTCCTGAGCCCCTACCGCAGTGAAATCCAGACCGCGGCAGCTGAATTCAATGTTGACCCGGCCCTGGTGCGAGCCGTTATCCATGCCGAGTCTGCCTTCAACCCCAAGGCCATTTCACCCGTCGGTGCCCAGGGACTGATGCAGCTGATGCCGGGGACGGCACAGGAACTGGGCGTAAAAGACCCGCTGGAGGCCAGCGAAAACATCCGCGGCGGTGTCGACTATCTGGCCAAAATGCTCAAACGCTTTAATGGTGACACTCGCCTGGCGACCGCCGCCTATAACGCCGGCCCCGGCGCCGTTGGCCGCTACAGGGGCATTCCGCCTTACGCGGAAACCAAAGCCTACGTGGAACGTGTAGGTATCCTGCACCAGCGCTACGCCGCCAACTGATGGGCACCATCATCAAACGGCCCGATATCAAGGGCGATATCGTGCATGTCGCCAACGACCGCTACGGCAATATTCTGGTGATTGATGATCGCAAACACCGGATTCTGAGTTTTGATTCGGTATTCGAACAAAGCAAGATTCTGCGCAGCGCCCCCCGGGTCCCGGTGCACGAATATAACCGCGCCATGCTCCTCCCCCTGATCTTCTCCACCCCCGCCAGGGCGACGGTACTGGGTCTGGGCGGTGGCGCTCTGGCCTCCGGGCTGTTCACTCTGTTG
>VMHT01062200.1_pt1 | contig 16826 bp, 11 predicted proteins | sample 4693611 | NCBI WGS metagenome assembly VMHT01 (sample SAMN12280063, study PRJNA550983) | marine metagenome | isolation source: seawater sampled from same location over 5 years 0.02-0.2 micron viral filtrate | place: USA: collected off the coast of southern California halfway between the port... ...
ATGCACTAACAACAGGAACAGAAAATACTGCTCTTGGATATGCTGCAGGATATGCTCAAACAACTGGTTCTTCTAATACTTTTGTTGGATATGGTGCAGGAGATAGTTCTACAACTGGTGCTGTAAATGTATGCATAGGTGCTGTAACTGATTTATCTTCTGTTGACGGTGTTGGTAATATAGTAATTGGAGAACGGCTTACTGGATATGGAAACAATACTGTTAATTTTGGGAGAACAGCAGTAGGTAGAGTTTATAATCAATATGATACTAATAATAGTTGGACTAGAGATTCAGATGAAAGATTAAAAACAAATATACAAAACGATACATTAGGTTTGAATTTTATAAATGATTTAAGAACAGTAACCTTTAACTGGAAACCTAATAATGAAATACCAAAAACTTTACAAGCCTATCAAGAAAAAAATGAAAGAGATACCTCAACTGTAATGCACGGTCTTATAGCGCAAGAAGTTAAAACAGCTTTAGATACCGCAGGTGTAAGTACATTTGGTGGATGGTCTATAGATAATAAAGATGGAACACAAGGTGTATCACAAGAAATGTTTATCCATCCATTAATTAAAGCAGTCCAAGAACTTTCAGCAGAAATAGAAGAATTAAAAAACACTAAATGTAAATGTAACGAGGAATAGATATGGCAGTAACTAAAACAATGACGAAAGCAACACCATCTGAAAAGTCTAGTAAGGCACAGGAATGGAATTTAGAGATGAAATATGAAAACGATAGTGAAGGTGATGCTACTTACTATACTACTACTTTCAGACACAGAGCAGTAGCAGCCGATGGTGATTTTACTGCAGCCGCTAAAGGCACGTTTAACTTAGCCGCTTTGACAGCACTTTGTCCAGTGTCACGTTGGGATGCAGTATTTGCTAGTCAAGTAGATTCAGTAATAACTAATCCTGTAGTACCACCTGTAGCAGACGAATCTTTTAGCGTACCGAGTTAACTCTATGACAACACAAGTGCATACGATGCCTAGTGTTTTCGTAATGGAACACGATGTATCAGAAGATGTAGTAACTAATCTTAACACTTACTTAGATAGTTACTTAAAAGAAAAGAAACGTAAGTCGCTTGCTTCCACATTAGTTGGTCAGATACAACACGGACAGCAATTATTAATAGATCATAACGATGAAAAGGTTTCTGAATTTACTAACTTACTATGTAGTTTGGGTGCTAAATATATTAACCGCTTTTCTCAGGCTACTGGTGCAACTTACAAAACTAACAAGCGTGTAGAAATGGATGAGCTTTGGTCAGTACACAGCTATGAAAGGGATTACAATCCTATACATAGTCACGGTACTAAAACATTAATGGGTATATCTTGTACAACGTGGACTAAAGTACCACAACAAATACTAGATCAACCTACAGCAGGTACTCCAAACTATAACTTGTATAACGCTAGTGGAGACTGTGACGGCTACTTAGCCTTTAGTTATGGTCAACAACACGTTACAGACGTAGAGACTCTAAAGCCTCCACAGAGCTTTGTACTGCAACCTCAAGTAGGTAAGTTGTATCTCTTTCCAAGTTGGTTACAACATATGGTCTATCCTTTTCAAGGTGATGGAGAACGCAGAACAGTAGCAGCTAATTTAAATTGTTGGGATATGCAGGCAGCGTAATATGGATATGGAAACTTGGAACATACTTATAACTTTAGTCATAGCTCCTGTAGTCTATAGTATTCGACAGAACTTTGTAGAGCTTAAAAGAATTGACGTACTCTTAAATAAGACCAGAGAAGAAGTAGCTAAAAACTATGTAACTAAAGATGAAATGGAAAGCAGTATGGATCGTGTGATGCGTATGCTCAGTAAACTGGAAACAAAACTTGATAAGCTTTTTGAAGTTAAAACTAACTAGGAATTAATATGGCGCGTAAAAGATATAAGACTAAAAGGATGGACTATCGCAAAGGTGGTCGAGTTTCTTTAAAACACGGTGGTAAACCTTCTCGTAAAGACTACGGTAGTAAAGATGCTTTTCAATTAGCTTTAGAACAGTGGGAAAATAATCCTGCTCATACTGCAACTGCAACTAATGCTCAAGGTAATACAGCAGAAGATCAAGCTACTAAAGAAAGAACAGCCACTGAAAGAGTACAACGAATAGAACGTACTGGTCCTGTCGTAGAAGACATTACTTTAGGAGATATAGGTACAGGTACTGACGCAGGTATAGCTAGAATTGATCCTGCTGAAGTTGCAAGAATAGGAACTCAAGGAGCAGCAGATAGAGTAGATATAAGAGGAGATAGAAATCTTACAATGGATGCTACTAGTGACGCGTATAAAATGGGTGCGCCTACAGTACAGCCTACAGCTACTAAAGCAACTGGTCCTCAAGTAAACGAAAGAGTTTCTAGTGCTACTGCAGCTCAAGCAGATGCACCTACATCTTTTGATCCTGCTACAATGACAGCAGCTCAAGCAGGACCTATGACCTCAACTACAGGAGCTGTTGGTGAACTATCTCCACAAGCTCTTGCTCAAGTAGAAGAGATACGAACTTTATCAGGAGATAACGTAGCTGCACAAATAAGCGCACAAGCTATAGAAGCTTCTAAAGCTGAGAATGTAGAAGCTGTTATATCTGCAGGAGCTTTTGTTCCTGAAGTTATAGGAGTTGCTGCACAACTTTCACCTACAGTAGCTGCTGAAAAACAAACAAGAACAGCTATAACTGGCACAGCTCCTACTGCTGTTGAAGCTCAAATAATAAACAGTATAGGTTTTGAAGCTGCACAGAGACAGGCAGTAACTGGTACAGCAGCTAAAGGTGATGCAGCTAGTATGCTTGCTCAAACAGCTTCTATTCCTTCTAACATAGCTGCTACTATCGTAGAAGATCCTGCAAGTGTAGAAGCTGCTATAGCTAATGAAGATGTAGAAGTACAAGCAGCTATTGCAGCTTTACCTACAGAAGCTTTAGTTAGTTCTCAAATGGAATCGTTAGTGGGAGGACTTCAAGACGGTCAGATTCCTGTATGGGCTAAACCTGCTGTAGATACTATAGAGCAGAACTTAGCGCAGAGAGGTTTAGGAGTTTCTACAGTAGGTAGAGATGCCTTGTTTAATGCTATTATACAAAGTGCTTTACCAATGGCACAAAGCAACGCACAAGCTTTACAAGCTAGAGCAGCTCAAAATCTTAGTAACGAACAACAAGCTAATATATTAGAAGCTCAACAAGAGCAACAGTTAAGAATGCAAAACTTATCTAATCGTCAAGAAGCAGGCAGTCAAACTGCACAGCTTGCACAGCAGTTAAGAATGCAACAAGGACAGTTTAGACAAGAAGCTACTTTAACTACAGCTCAACAACAACAGCAAACTAAACTACAAAATTTACAGAACTTACAGCAAGCTACTAATGCTAACGCTAGTAATCAACAAGCTTTAAATCTACAAGAACTAGGTATAGAAGCACAGTTAGAGTTAGCTGAATTGCAGATTATGGATTCTACTAACAGAGAAAACATGAGTGCAACTCAACAAGCTAGGTTAACTCAATACAACACTGCTGCTGATTTCATGGCTAAGAATGCTGCCTTTACACAAGAAATGCGTAGAGCTAATCTTACCACAGAGCAACAGATACAACTTGCAAATTTAAGTGCGCAAAATCAAGCAAGCTCAGAAAATCTTAATGCAGCACAAGCGACAGAGTTAGCTAATTTAAATGCTAGAATGCAAACTAACTTAAAAAGTTCTGAGTTAGCACAGCAAATGAACTTAGCACAGCTTAACGTAGATCAGCAAAGAGCTATAGAAAATGCAACAATGGTTTCTAAAATGGACCTAAGTAAATTTACTACAGCACAACAAGTAGAGTTAGCTAATAGTCAGCTAATGTCAACATCTAATATTGCAAACATGAACGCTGAACAACAAAGTATTATGCAACAAGCAACAGCTCTTGCTTCTTTAGACTTAGCTACAGTAGATCAAAGAACTAAAATAGCAGGTCAAAATGCACAGGCTTTTTTACAGATGGACATGACTAATTTAACTAATGAGCAACAAGCTTTAGTTCTTAAAGATCAACTTACACAGCAAAGATTATTAAGTGATCAAGCTGCACAAAATGCAGCAGCACAATTTAATGCTACATCTGAAAATCAAACTAATCAGTTTCTTACAAATTTAGGTGCGCAAATAAATCAACAAAACGTAGCTAGTCAAAATGCTATGCGACAGTTTAATGCTGCTAATGCAAACGCTGCAGAAGCTAGAAGAGTAGGTAGAGAAACAGATATATCTAAATTTAATGCACAGTTAGCTACTTCAGTTAGTGAGTCTAAAGCACAAAAACAATTTTTAAGAGATCAGTTTAATGCACAGAACGCTACAGCAATAGAACAAGGTAATGTTGAGTATATGCGTAAAGCAAACACAGCAGACACAGCAGCTAAGAACGCTGCTATAACTTTGAATGCTCAAAATGCTATGACTCTTTCATCACAGCAGCTTGCTTTCTTAGCGCAAGAGTTAAGAGATGAGGCACAGTTTGATGCACAGTTTGCAAATAATGAAAGAGAAAGACTAGCTCAAGTATACTCAGCAGCTTTAGGTTCTACAACTTATAGTGGCTCAGAAACTAATTGGGTAGCAGTTATGGAAGCTTTTGGTGATATTTTATAATAAATACGGAGTTATACGAATGGGATTTTTAAGAAAAATAGGTAGAAAAATAGGCAAAGGTATCAAGAAAATTGGTCGAGGTATTAAGAAAGGTTTAAAAGGTATTGCTAAAGGAATAGGTAAACTAGGTATAGTAGGTACTATTGCTATGATGTTTATCATGCCTTATGTACCTGTCTTGTGGACTAATCTAGGTACGTTTGCATCAGGTCTAACAGCTTCTTCAAGTGTATTTGCAAGAGCTGCAGGATATGCAATGAAAGGTATATATCACGCAGGTAAAATAGGCGGTAAAATCTACTCAACTGTAAGTAACGCTATTACAGGTACACTTTCTAAAATTCCCGGAGTTAGTAATATATCAGAAGCTATTAGTAAAACTTTTAGTAACGCAATGGATTGGACTAGACAAAAACTAGGCATTCCAGATCCTACTGCTTTCTACTCTGAAGCTAGTTTAGATTTTAAAGAGTTTCAAAACGTAGCAGGAAAGAACGCTAGTTTAAAAGATTTTGAAATATGGAAAAAGTCTGATAGCTATGCTCAATTTAAAAGTATAGGTAGTCAAGGTAGAGAAATTTATCAGTCTATGTTAAATGAAGGAGGGCAGTTAAGTGAAACTGGAACTTTTGGTAAAACTGACACTCTTAGAAAAAATGAAACTCTTGATGATTTCTTAGAAAGAAACAACATGGAAGCAGATAGATTTTTAGAACTTAACGATACTGTACCTACAAACACAACTGTGTTAGAAGATGGTAGTATAGTAGAAGTTCCTGAACTTACACCAACATCAGAGTATAATGTCATTCCTTCTGAAAAAGAAGTTATAGGACAAGTAAGAAGATCAAGACTAGATGGTAGAAGCGTAGGTTTAGAATATGATGTAGACGAAGGAATGTATAAAGTACAATCAGATTATGATAAATTAATTAGACAAGGAATGACTGCAGACGAAGCTGCTCTTGAACTTAATAGAGAATATCAGCTAGAGTTTGGAGATCCTAGACTTAGAGAAACTCCTACCTATCAAAGTGAATTTAGTGGTTATGCTAGAGATCCTAACTCAGGTGCTTACTATAAACAAGATTCTAGTTTAGTAGATAAAGGAAACACAGGCATGGATGCTGTTAAAGATATGACTATTGTTACTCCTGAATCTGATCCTAACTTTTTCCAAAAACTATCTCAAAAAGCATTTAATGAAGATAGTATGACTGATGTAGGAGCCAGTGTAATTAGAAAAGGAACTGATGCTTTAGCTTCAAGCTTAATGGATTCTCAAGGAGATTATTTAGCTGCAGGAACATATCAGTACGGAGGTTATAATAAAACATCAGTTGTTAGTTCTGATCCATTAAATACTGGATTCGGAGGAACTATGGCTACTGCTAACGTAGGAGCAGCACAAATGAACTCTTGGAACACAGAAGAAAACTTAGGATACGGAGGAAGAACTCCTGTATTTAACGCAGTACAATATAGGAACATGATATAATGAAACCAATTACAAGAGAAGAAATGGTATCTACAGGAGCTTTAGCTCAAAGTTCAATTCCCGGACAGGCTCTTACAGAACCTAGTGATTCTGTAAACGCATGGGAAACTCCTCCACAAATTGTAGATTTAGACGAAGGCATAGCTGATACGTTTATGTATCTTACAGAACCTGAAAGACTACCGAGTGTATTAACTTTATTAGATAATCAAATTCCTGTTTCAGTAATAGCAAGCACAATTCTTACAGAAGGATACAAGTCTGGTAAATATTTACCACAACTTATGGCTCTTTTATTAGAACCTATAATGTACATGCTTATTGCATTAGCTGAAAAAGCAGGTATAGATCCTGTAGTTTACGAGGATGAAGATGATATGGCAGATTCTGTACCAGAAGATTTAGAGGATATAGAAGCAGAACGTGAAGCTGCAATGCCTACAAGTTTCCAAGATTTAAAACCTAAAAATATAAGAGCTGACTCTATACCTTCTGAAGTAAAAGAAAAACTAGATAGTATAGAACCAGAACAATTACAAAGTTTATTAGCTAAAAGACCTGAACAAGAGTCTAGCTTATTAGCTGCAGGAGAATAGAATGGCATACATACCACCTAAAAAAGCAATGATGAATTTAGATATTAATGCACCTACTTCTGGTGGTTTTGAATCTGTAGGTCAGTCTTTGTTAGCACAGAAAAGAGTTGACGAAAGTAGAGCAGCTAAAAGAACTAACAGAAATAATATGTTAATGAAAGGATTAGGTTTACTTACTTTAGGATCTAAATTGTATAGAGGAGCTAGTGAGAAAAGAGGTAAAGAGTTAGAAGCTTCTCAAGCTTTTAGTTTAGGAAATACTAAATCAAGAGTTAACGCTATGAAAACTATAGCTTCAATACAACAAATGACAAGAAATAAAGGATACGATGAAATCATAGCAGATCCTTCTATTTTTGATAATACTAAAACAGCATTAAGACCTCTTATAACTGAGCAAATGAAAGCTAGGTTTAATGAGCAAAGGTATGACGAGCTTCCTGCAACGATTGTAGATTCATTAGAAAGCAGAGCTACTAAAAATATTTTAGAAGAACTACTAAAGGCAGATGAAGCTACAGGTGTCTCTCGTTTACAAAGTGTTTCAGATAGAATGTTTGGTGGTGAAGGTTTTGCAGGCAGTGCATTATTAGAAGGAAGAACACCAGAAGACAAAATTGCTTATGCTTTTAACTTAACACCAGAAGCTTTTGATGGCAGTCAAAAAAGATTATATGCTGCAAAATTAGCAGAGTTACAAGATAAAGATGGAATTTTTAGTATAGATAACTTTCTTAATGGTCTTGATAACTTAGGTATTGGTAAAGGAAGAAAAGGATCTATTAATATATTTAAAAGTATGAGAAAAGAAGATGTCGAAGATGCTGTTTTAGGTGAAGGAACTGTTCAAATGATGCTTGATGCTGCTAAAATACAAACAGATATTATTCCTATTATACAAGATGCTATTGTTGCTAATGTTAGTGAAGATTATAGTAGTGCTATAACAGCTAATAGAGAAAACCTAGATACTACAGAAGGCATGGCAGTTGACGCTATTAGAAAAGCTGTAATTAATGAAAGTGATATAGATGATGGAGTTTACAATAGTCCTCATTTAGGTGAATTTGTATCTGCTCTAGCTATTTCAGATGATATGGAAGAAATATTTCAAGAAATGGAAGAAACTATTTTTAATGAAAATACTGGAACAGTATCAGATAAACCACAATCACAACCTTTAACAGATGACGCAGCAACTTTTTATTTAATTCTTTCAGAAGCAAAAGAACAAAAATTTGCAGAGCAACTTTATATGTCATCAGCACACACAGAAGCTTTAAGACAAAATCTAGAAGCAGGTACTGACGTTTATGAAAAATATGTTAGAAATAGAGTTAAAGAGTTTGCAATTAAAATAAGAAAACCTGCCTATGCAGAGCAAAGAGCTAAATTTTCTTTGTTAACTGCTTTAAGAGCAGGAGCTGTTGAAAAATATGGAGAAGGTATAGGCGGTGCTATTAGACAAACTTTTACTGATTTTAGTCTAGATGGTTATACCTACGATTCTAACAAAGTTAAAGCTTTACTTAAACCTGCTTTAGACTTTGAAGACGGAGGATATTCTAGAGGTTCGGGATGGCAATATTTAAATGACAGACAAAAGAAAAATATTTTATTTTTAGAAGTAGATGAAATTCAACAAAGCGGAGCAACAACTGCACAAAAAGAAGATTTACTTAAAAGTTTAATAGCCAACATAGCTGAACGTCAGTTTGGTTCTGTAGAAGAATTTGTACAAGGCTACGAAAAATGGAAACCTTTATGGGAAAAACAAGCTAGTCATTTTCAACTTTATGGTGAATTATCTAATGGAAAAGAATTTGATCCTGATTTTAATCCTAACGGTGCTGCTCAGTTACAGCAAAGATTGTTTGGTAGTAACATAGATAAACATTTTGGTTGGGGAATATCTAAAGGTCAATATGGACAAAGAAGTAAATATAAAGATATATCTAATTCAAACATATTTGAAAAAATGCAAGATAATATAGACAGAAGATCTCGTGAATCGTCTGGTTCTGTGACGAAAATATATTAAAGATAGTTTTTCAAAATAATAAAGGAAACCATACATGTCTTTCGATTCAAAGTTTGTAAACGATTGGACTTCTAGAAAAGATAAAGGAAGTTCTTTTTATGTACCAAGCTCTACTCAATCTAACGTGTCTACTGATTTAGTAAACTTTAGAAGATTGTTAGGTTCTTCTCCTAATGAAGAATCTAAAGAACCTACTTATGACAGTCAACAAGAAACTCTTAAAAATGCTTACGCTGCTAAGTCTGTTAAGCCTACAGATACTTCTAGTATGTCTCAATATGATTTAGATGATCTAGAAAACGATGAAGTTTTTCAAGATGTAGCTGCACGATTTTTAAAATCTATGGATGAAGATGACGATATTTTTGAATATTTAAGAGATTCAGACTATAGAGTTTCTACTGCTTTGTATAGAGGAGCTACGTCAGGTAAGTGGTCAGAACAACAAAAAGCTGATTACGCTTATCTTAGATCTGCTTTTGATAACGCAGACGTAGGTAGTTTCTCTAACATGATAAAAGCAACTGCTGATGGTGTTATTGATTTTGTTACAGATCCCATACATTTACTTTCTGTAATGTTAACTCCTTTAGCAGGAGCAGGTGTTGCTGCTGCAGGTGCAAGAATTGGCTCAACCAAACTGGCTTCTAACTTTGCTCAATCTAAAGCTCTTAGATCAGGCATAAAAAAACTTAGAGATTCTAATTCTGTTAAGGGTATTAACTATGCTATAACAGAAGGCATGGTACAAGGCACAGGATCGAGCGTAGGCAATCAAAATATTGAAGTTAATACAAACCTTAGAAATTCTTTTTCTGCAGGTGAGGCAGGCTTGTCAGGCTTAATAGGAGGCACTGCAGGTGGAGTTTTAGGATTAGGTGGAGCTGCCTCTATTATAGGACTTCGTAACTCTAAATCAATACAAAGAGTTAGAGAGCGCATGGAAGCTAAAAAAGAACCTAAAGATATTGATCCTGAAGAAAGAAGTCAAACATCTAAAGAGTGGGAAAAAGTTCAAGAGTCTATAAAAAATATCAGTGTTATTCCAAAGACTGCTTCAGACGGAGCTACTAAATTTGTACAATATCTTACAGGTAAAGCTACTGCACCTTTAGTAAAATATGTTAAAAATTCAGAGAACATGGGAAAGTTTTTAACTGCTATAAGATATGATGCTCTTAGAGATTTTACTGGTGACGTTACTGAAAAAGCTCAAATATCTTTTGGTTTAGCATTAGGTACAAGAACTGCTAAGTATAGACAAACACTTCAAAAAATATTTGCTGATACTAACATTGAAAGAACTGGTTGGACAAACCATATTACTGCTGTACAAAACGAACAACTTTCTTTTCTTTTAAATCAACCACAGCTATTAAATAGAATAGGCATTAAAGAAATTAAAGATAAAGCAGGAGCAGTAGTTTCTTATGAATTTAAAGGTAACATAGATCAAATAGTTAAACAATTAGACGATGCTTGGAGATCTAGTAGAAATTTAGATATAGAAAAAACACAAGATACTCCACTTAAAAAACTTTTTGGTGAAGCTAACGTAGACAGAAAAGCTACCAATATAAATAAAGATACTGTAATGGCAGCTTTACGTTTAAAGAAACTTACAGATGATGTATATCGAGATGCAACAGGAATACAATCTGTAGATGGTTTAGAAGTATTTTCTTTGTTTGAAGAAGGTCAGAAAGTTACAGATTATTTTCCTCGTTATTATAACTTACAAGCTATTAAAGATAGGACTGATGATTTTGAAGAGCTTATCTATAAAAGTGACCACTCTAAATTAAACGATGAATACATTACAATTCAAGTTAGAGATCCAGATGATTTAGATGCTGTAGAAACAAAAGTAGAAATTAAAAAATTAAGAAGAGATCAAGCTTATTTTAAAAATTTCTTTGATAAGTATAATGGCAAAGCTACAACATTTAAAGAAGTTATAGAATTAGAAGCTAAGAAAGCAGGTAAAACTCTTACACCTGAACAAATAGAAATAGATGCTAGAGCATTAAAGTCAAAAAGATTAGTACAGGATATGCTTGATAGAGAATTTCCTGCTCTACAGTTTACCGATGAAGTAACTAACAAACCTCTTAGACAACAAAGAACCAGAGCTTTTTATCTTTTAAAAGATCAAGATTTAATTGACGGTGGTTTTATAGAAAATAATGTAGAACAAATATATGTAAATTACTTTGATGATATGGCAGGTGCTATAGAACGTAAAAGATATTTAGGTGTTACTTTAAATGAGTTTCAAGATAGGTATTCTAAAAATGTTAGGCAAGATCTTTTAGATGCAGGACTAGAGCCTGACGAAGTAAACGATGCTGTAAAAATGATGAAAGATACTTACGAGTCTGTTACTGGTACTAAAGCTAGAAATCCACAACTATTAGGTGAAAAGTTTGTAGGAGTTCAAAACTTTGTAAAACTTACACAGCAACTAGCTCACCTTCCGCTTGCAACTATTTCAAGTTTAACTGAGCCTCTTATTGTTTTAACTAAAGTAGATGTGCAAGATGTTCCTGAAGTTTATAAAGCTTTTGGAACTGCTGCAGGAAAACAAATGAAAAAATCTTTTAGTCGTTTCTTTACTAGAATGGATGGAGCATTAAAGAAAGCAGGTTTTAGTAACAGGAAAGTAAAAGGTTTTAAAGATTTAACAGATGATGAATGGGCTGAAGCATATACATTTAGTATAGCTACAGAATATTCGGCACAGCAAAGACTTAGTTCTATGTATGCAGGAGCCGTTCAAGGCAAGGTTACAAGCGCAATATCAGAAGCTTTCTTTAAAGCTACATTACTTGCACCGTGGACACAAGCTGTACAGTTTGGTGCTTTTAAAAGTGCTAAAGGTGTAGTTAAAAGACTAACTAAAAATTTAACTGAAGGAAATTTGTCTGCTGCTGAAAAACAAAGAGCAGTTACAAAGCTTTGGCAGATAGGAATAAGTCCTAAAAAAGCAGTCGATAACTATAAAAAATATTCTGTTAACGGAGTATTAGATGATGCTGCTTATTCAAACAGTGCGTTTTATCAGAACGATGTTTTATCTTCTGCTAATTTATTTGCTAGAGAAGTAATTCTAAATCCTGCTGCTTCAGAAGCTAATAAACCTTTATGGTTTAATAGTCCTATAGGTCAACTAGTAATGCAGTTTGCTTCTTATCCTACTGTATTTAACAATACTGTTTTGAAAAACATGGCACGAGAAGTCTCTTCTGATCCAGTTAGAAATGCACCTAAGTTAGTAGCTGCTACAGCTTTAATGACAGGTGGAGCTGTATTAACTAATGCCTTTAGAAGTGAAGGACGAAGTTTAGAAGAAGAAGAAACTAAAATAGTATCTGATGCTATTTCTAGGTGGGGAGGATTTGGTCCTCTTGACTACGGTTTTAGATACGCAAGAGGCATTGAGTATGGTGGATTAACAGCAGGCTCTACACTTAAAGCTCCTTTTGGTCCTTTAGTTGCAGACGTTGTAGATGCTGTACAATTTAGACACAGCCCTTTACAAATAGCTACACAAAATATTCCTTTTTATTCTGCGCTACCTAAAGAACAAAGAGATTCTTTAAAACAATGGGCTAGAGGAACTAGAGCAGAGAAACCTAAAAGCACAGCTCCTATTATTGATAATAGAAGATTTGCTAAAGGTGGTAGAGTTAACGTACCTAACGCAGTCGAAGAACCTGAAGAAAGAAAAATGAGAGGTTTACCTTTTACATATTCTGACATGGGTGGACCATCTGTACAAGACAAAGAAGATAGGCTTGGTTTTGTTTTGGGAGGTGTAGCAAAAAATATATATAAGTCTGCAATGAAAATATTAAATAAAGAATACAATGATAAAAAATGGGATGTAATTACAAAAAGAATTGCAGTTGAATCTAGAACAACCTATGACAACTGGTTTGATGCTTTACCTGTTTCTAAACAAAAAGAAATATTAGAACAAGAAAAACTCAGTAGATACGACATTAATACTTCGGAATTTATAGGAGACGGAACTTTAGCAGGAGGAACTTATAAAGGAGAAAGATCTGTTGCTCCTTTAAAACATGTTCAAGAGTTTTATAAAGCACATCCTGAAATTTCAAAATTAGATGAGTTGCAGTTTCATTTAAGGCAACAAATGATGGAGTGGCAAGAAAGACAACCGTTTGCTATGGGTGGAGAAGCAGAAGTTTTAAATAATAACGATTATCCTATTAGCGTTCTAACTAAAAACGATGACTACGGACACTTTTTAGAAGATGTAGATCCTATAGCAACATACGAAAATAGTGAAATGCCTGAAGGTACAAGTAAAGAATCTTACTTTGTAGGTTTAGAAACTCCTAACTACCACGAAATAAATAAACAAGTAGAAGATACTTTAGGTATGGATGTTTCTAAATCTTCTGTAAACATTAAAGGTGCTAACAAATTAGAAGGTAAACTTAAATTAAGCAATACTTTAGAAGTAGATAGTCCTATAGCAGAAGTTATCTATGAGAAACTAAAAGAAGTTAAAACAATGCCTAAAGATGTTGACATTATTAAAGACATTAAATTTGAATTAGATGCTAGAGATTACGCTCTTTCCTCTGAAGGTAAAAGCAAACAAGCTACTTCGTTAATTTCTAAAAGTAAAAGTGTTGTTATCAAAGATGGTTTATTTAATTTAGGATACGATTCTATTTCTTACAATAACGGAAAGAATGTTGTCTTACTAAAAACAAATCAATTTATACCTACTAAAATTGAAAAGAATATTATCCGTAAGAAAGTTTATGGTGGTGGTCTTTCAAGAACTTTAAGAAGACGCTATGATATAGGAGGAGCAGTAGAAGCTGTTCTTAGTATCTTTGCTAAAATTCCTTTAACTAAAAAGTTTTTAGATATACAACACTCACGGATGGGTATAGAAGAAACTGACAAAGAAACTTTTGCAAAAAATTTAGTTAGGTACGCTGACGAAATAGCAGACATAGAATCTGGAAACAATCCTAAAGAAATATCTAGTGCAGACGCTAAAGGTTTACATCAGTTTAAAGATGAAACTGTTAAGACAGTCGTGAACAATTTTATTAGTGGTAGAATACCTGTAGGTAAAGATATTATAAACGCAGTTAGAGCAGCGTCTAAAAAAGATCCTAGAGACTGGAACAGAGATGAATCTAACTTAATGGTTTTAGGTCACATGTTTTTAACATCAGAAGAAAAAACTTACAATAACAAAACTATGTCAACTGATCCTTTGTTAAGAATAATAGGAACTGCAAAAGAACAAGACGATAGTTACAAACAAGCTGCTGAGTTCTTGTATATGAAGTTTCATTGGAGAGGCTCTGAAACTTCTCCAGAATATAATCAAGCATTAAAAAATGTTCAAGATAGATATAATCCTATTATGTCTTTTAAGTATGACTTTAAAAGTTTAGGTAGAGAAGATTCTTTTGCTACAGTAACTGAACGTGAAAATATGAGACCTATTGGTGTTCGTCCTATGGCAGAAGATAAAGGATTTATATCTAGAGTAAAAGAAATATTTGAAGGTTATGTAGATGAAGATCGTAAAACATCTAGTTACATGAATCCTATATACGATAGTAATCTAGATGAAGAGATTACAAAACCTAATATTCCTTTTGTTCCTCCTGTATATACAACAGATCAATACGCAGGTAAAGAAGCTCAAGATGCTTACATAGCAGAAGAAACTAAAAAATTAAGAGAGTTTACTGGTTTGTATCCTTCTCAGTATAACATTGAAGATATAGAAGAAACTAAAATACCTACTGTACCTGAGTTACCTGTAACACCTTATACTGCTCCAGAACCAACAGTACCTGATTGGAAAGGTGGTATGCGTAAGCACAGTAGAACTAGTGACTATAGAGAACCTTATGTTGTAGGAGGTTTGGTAAAAAAGTTAGTAGGTAAAGGAGGTATATTATTTGATTATACTAATCCTTTAGATTATTTAGCAGCAATTCCTGGTTTAGGAGTTCTTGGTATAGGATCTAAAACATTGCTTAAACTAAACAAATTACCAAAGAAACAATATCACGGTGGTCATTCTTCTGTTGAAAAAGGATCAGCAGGTAAAGTAGGAATATACTCAACTCCTAAAATAAGTTACGCTTCTGCTTTTAAAACGCACAGATCAAATGAAAATATAGAAAAATACGGAGCTACTGGTCTTTATAAATTAGATTTAAGTAAAGCTAAAAATGTAGAACTAATAGATAAACCAAGTAAAAAACTACAAGAAGCAATACAAAAAGAAAAAGGTAGGCTTATAAATAAAAAAACTCTTACTGAAAAAGACAACAATTTACTTAGTGATCTTGAAAAATTATTTACTATTACTAAATATAAAAATAGAAAAATTCGTCCTTATTTTCCACAACATCCAGAAGGTATTAATTTTTTAAGAAAACAAGGAGTTGAAATTTTAACCACTTCTAAAGATTTAAGAAATAAAGCAAAGGTAAGAACAAGAGGAACTGACATGGAATATTTTTTATTGAAAGATTTTCCTAAAGTTAAATTAACAAAAAATGAAACAGAAAAATTAATAATGTCGGATTATTATAAAAGTGAGAGTCTTTTAGGTCGTTTTGGTTTTAACGAAGGTGGAGAAATTTCAAAAGATTTAATAGATTTTTTAACTGTAGCTAATGAAGTTATAGAAAAGGAATTATAAATGAACAAAGAGAAACTAATTGAAGAACTTAAACGTGACGAAGGTGTAGAACTACGACCTTACAAATGCTCGGCAGGATTTTTAACTCTGGGTGTGGGTAGAAATATAGAAGAGCGTGGTATCACTATGGATGAGTCTGACTATCTTCTTGCCAATGATATAACAATCTGTGAAGAAGAAGCTACTAGAGTTTTTAAATGGTTTGCAGATTTAACAGACGTTAGACAACGTGCAATTATTAATATGATCTTTAATCTAGGCTTGACAAAGTTACTAAATTTTAAAAATTTTTTAGCTGCTATGGAAGCAGGTGACTATGTAACCGCAGGCAAAGAGATGCTTGATAGTCGTTGGGCTAGACAAGTAGGTAACAGATCAGACAGACTGGAGCAGATGATTGTTAACGGATGATATATTAATTATGTATCTTGAAGAAGATCTCGACAGAGCTTATCGGATAGATTGTAAAATGCGTACAAGAGCAGACATAGCTTGGATTAAACGTAACGAGTTTAGAAAAGTTTATGAAGAAATGTTAAACGCACACTTAAAAGGTATGCCTGACATGCCGTTGGAACTAGCTATGCAATCGGTAGAAGATATTCTAGGAAACGAAAGCATACGCTTCACTAAAAAGGAAAGAAATGAAATTTAACTTACTTAAAAATGTAAAAAATATAATAGGCGCAGTAGCTCCTACAATCGGAACAGCATTAGGTGGACCTATGGGATCAATGGCAGCTAACATGGTTGCAGATGCACTAGGATGTGAGCCAGAGCCTAAGAAAATAGAACAAGCTATACAAGCTGCAACACCAGAGCAACTAGCAGAACTTAAAAAGATTGACAAAGACTTTGAAGTTAGAATGAAAGAACTCGATGTTGATCTATATGCTTTAGAAACTGCTGACATTCAAGATGCTAGAGGAAAGTTTTCTAAAGACTGGACTTCTCGTATCATGGGCATAGCTGTAGTTGGTGGCTTTATGGGTTACATATTCTTAGTAACACTGCAACCTCCAGAGCAGAACAGTGAAGCATTGATCAACTTAGTCTTAGGTTATCTTGGTGGTTTAGCAAGTGCTGTTATTAGTTTTTACTTTGGTGCAAGCAATACAAAGGATAAAGACTAATGAATAACATAAGCCATACCAGACTATACAAAGGTTTAGAAGCTACGTACAAAGGTGAGATAGCTAAAGCTGAAGCAAACATTGACGTATACTTTAACAACAGTGCAGGTGTTGGAGAACATCCTGATATTATAGAAGCTATAGATCAACAG
>VMHT01207188.1_pt1 | contig 16824 bp, 13 predicted proteins | sample 4693611 | NCBI WGS metagenome assembly VMHT01 (sample SAMN12280063, study PRJNA550983) | marine metagenome | isolation source: seawater sampled from same location over 5 years 0.02-0.2 micron viral filtrate | place: USA: collected off the coast of southern California halfway between the port... ...
GGGTACAAACCCGTTTTGAAGAAGCTCAGGTAGAACTGGACGCCGGTCGTTTCGAACAGGAAATGATCATGCTGGCGCAAAAAGTGGATGTCGCCGAGGAGCTGGACCGTCTGAATTCCCATGTCAGCGAAACCCGTAATATCCTTAAAAAAGGTGGAGCCTGCGGCCGGCGTCTGGATTTTATGATGCAAGAGTTTAACCGCGAATCCAATACGTTGGGCTCTAAATCCATCAGCACTGAGATAACCCAGTCTGCGGTGGAGCTTAAAGTTCTGATAGAGCAAATGCGCGAGCAGATCCAGAATATTGAGTAACATTCCCAAATCGTGCATTACGTACTATTTTACAGTAAAAACATAGCATTACACTTTGATATTTGTAAGATTATACAAAGTACGTTGCATGATGATGCATATAAAAGTTGACAGAAAAGTTTTGATTTTAGCGAAAATTTGATAAGTTAAGCTTTCTGTCCACTTTTAGAGTGAATCATATGACGGATAGTGAATTAAAAAAAATTGTACGAACTGCAATAGCGGCGAAAAAAGCGAGCAAAACGCGTATTGAGAAAAATTTATATATTAGGATTAGTCAGCAACTCACTCCTTTCTTCGTTTTTATAAAACGCCAAGGAGACAAACAAAAGCTCATTACTATTGGCCAATATGGTAACGCTGTAGATGAAGTAACCCTTGCTGAAGCTCGTGATCGCGCAGCCGAAATCCGGATGAAATTTAGGCAAGGTTTAGACCCTCATGCCGATAATATAAACGAGAAACAAAATCCGTTTAAGACGTTTGATGACCTTGCTAAGAATTGGCTTTTAAACGAATGTAGTCGCCTTGAAAACCCACAGATTCCAGAGCGCATCTATAAAAAAGAGATCAAACCCCATATTGGCGGAATGAAAATAGATGTGATTTCAGGCCTGAATATTCAAAATATCCTTCAGAAAGTAGTTCAGTCTGGACGACCATCCATTGCGAACGACACGCTACTGCACCTTAAACAAATTTTCTCTCACGGCATTCGTTTAGGGGTCACAAACAGCAATCCTGCATCCGCCTTTACCAATAAACAAGCAGGAGGCCAGGAGGTCTCGCGGGAACGAAATCTAGACTTAGTTGAGATTGAAAAAGTTTTTACTGTATTCAGGAGACACTGCAAACATTTTGTTTATGAAAACTATATTGCTGCAGTTATTTTACTGATAACAGGCGTCCGCAAAACGGAGCTAACGCAAGCATCTTGGATTGAGTTTAACATGGACACAATCGAACAGGACGGCGGGTTAGTTTGGAAGTTGCCCAAAGAAAGAGCAAAAAATAAAATAGCAATCACTATTCCAATACCAGATTTACTAGTCCCTTATTTTAAGTTATTAAGAGCACTGAGTTTCGGCTCTGAATACGTTTTTCCGAGCCGAAGAGCAGGCAAAAAAGGGTATATTAGTAATGACACACTGAACCATGCCCTAACGAACTTATTCGGTAAAAAGACTGGCAAAAAAGAAAGCACCACAGGCGATGTATTAGGCCAAGCCGGGATCGAGTACTTTGTCATTCATGATCTAAGACGTACATGCAGGACATTGTTATCAGGTCTTGGTATTGATACCAATGTAGCGGAGAAATGTTTGAATCATAAAGTCAAAGGTGTCAAAGGTGTTTACGATCAATATCAATATTTCGAGGAACGTAAAAAAGCTCTGCAAAAGCTGGCGGAGTTGGTTTTTCCCCTAATCGACAATCCTGAAATCACATCGCAAATATAAAGGTTATAGCCCACTAAAACCTATCTTCGATAGGTGTGGGTTTGCTTGCGCAAAAGAATCTTCCGCTGAAAACTAACTCTCAGATATTTTGATATACGATACTCCATATCCCAGATGACAAAGGAATGGAATTCATGACACTAATGCCAACTTGCACTGACTTGCGCAGCAGGTTAGAAAGCAATCAATGTGATAACATACATGGACTGCTATCAGAGCACTTGATACAGTGCCGTGACAGACTCTATCGTTTACAAGTTACCAATAGTCCTAGCTACAAATCCGCCTTCGGAGAGTCGCAAGTACATTGGCTTGGTGCATTGTTGAACGCGTGGCCTGTTGGGAAAAAAGCGAACCAGATCCCAGTGTTTTTAAAAAAACACTCCAGTTTTGATGTGAGCTCAACATTACGGCTGCTTGGTTTGAATCGGATTGAAGTATCACGTGTCGTAACCAGCCTTGAAATCCTTACACTTGCAAGCAAACCTCAAGCCTCCTCAGCCGAACTGGAAGAACTCGCCATTCGCTGTGGCGAACTTTCACGGTGCCAACTTTGTGAGTACGCTCAGATCACAACAAACTATGCAACCGAAGAGATGCAGTTTAGGGGATGTATTGAAAACCCCAAAATAGCAGATCCTATTTTCGGTGAATGCTCACTTTTTATCAGGCGAGGCTCTATCAGTGATTAAAGCGCAGCGTAAGGCCTATGCTGGGGTCAAGACCTATTATTTCAAACAGAAGGCGGCTGAGGCCGTTCTTGACCATGCTCATGCGCAAAGAAATGGATTCACAACGTCAGCAAATGTGAATCCTGCTTTCAGCTGTAATAACGCAGGTTATTATTACCACGGTGCTAACTCATGTGCTGAGGCGCTGCGGCTAATGTGCGAAAAGCACAAAGAAGTTACTGGAAAGAAAGTCCGTTCAGACAACAATGTGTTGTTTGAGCACGTGGTATTCCTGAGTGAATTTCAGGTAGCTAGGCTAGAGAAAAAATACGGTCAGGAAAAGGTCAAACAAGCAATAATTAACAGACTGCGGCATTACGCTGAGGGCGTTAAAAGGGAGTTTGGCTTTGAGCCACTAGGAATTGATCTGCATTTAGACGAGGGACACAGGGTTAGAGCTCACAATAAAAAAAAAGAAGCTAACCCAACCGAAGAGTTGGAAAATAAAAGCGCCCCAAAAAATGTTGCATGTGACCAAAACGAAAACACGATATTTGTCAGGAATTACCATGCACATGTTCAATTTATGAACTACTCCTTCGAAAAGCGCATGGCTCCGTTGCGTCACATGATGCAGAAAGGTAAAAACCAAGATGGTCGTACAAATGCTTCCAACCCAAACTTCGAAAAGTTGCAGGATCTTGTGCATCAATCATTTGCCAATTTGGGGTTTGCAAGGGGTGAGCCCAAAAGCGTTACAGGCAGAGAGCACCTGACTAAGGAAGAGTTTGTTAAAAACAAGCGCAAGAAGCTTGTCACACAAGTGCAGACTCTTACGCAAAAGGGTAAGGAACTAGAAAACACTATCCAATCTCAAAATTCCAAAGCCAAGGTTTTGCAAGAGCAAATCATACAACAGAGATCTGAGCTGTCCTGGCTACAAATGCACATTGAGCAACTAAAGCAAACACATAAAGAACTGACGGTGGCTATTAAAACTAAAAGTAAGCATATTCTACGCAGCCTGCTGAGAAGAACGGACTTTACGACAGGGAACTTCGCTAAACGGCAACCCAAATAAGCACCTGCACACTTAGACATTTCAAGATAACCATCCGAATCATTGTATAATTTATCTACAAAACCTGAATGAAATTTAAATTCAAAAATAGACAATTTAACCCAACTGGCATAGAGTTTATACGATTTAAAACGACTCTATAATTCACATTAAGACCTATAAAAATGACGTCCGAGCCATGGGTAACAGCATCTGAAGTAGCAAAACATTTAGGTATTGCCAAAGACACAGTCTACCGTTGGCGCGAGCACAAAGGCTTGCCAGCGCATAAAATTGGACGCCTTTGGAAATTTCAGCTGTCAGAGGTTGATAGATGGGTACGCGCTGGCGGTGCGGACGATGACAATTCAGAGGAACTAAAAGGCCAGCAAGGAATGCTATAAATATGAGTAAAACCGAAGCACAAACCCGGTCCGAACTTATCGACCTTCAACTTGCATTGGCAGGCTGGAATATTCAAGACCCCACACAAGTGGTTGAAGAGTTCGACATCATCACCACACTACCCGAAGGTGTCAAGGAGCCACGTACCGAATACGAGGGCCACCAATTCAGTGACTATGTCTTGCTGGGAAAAGACGGTAAACCGATGGCTGTTGTCGAGGCAAAAAAAACCACAAAAGATGCAGCCATTGGTCGCGAGCAAGCCAAACAGTATTGCTACAATATTCAAAAGCAGCAGGGCGGTGAACTACCCTTTTGCTTTTACACTAACGGTCACGAACTCTATTTTTGGGATTTAGAAAACGCTCCCCCGCGCAAAGTCGTTGGTTTTCCTACTCTGGATGATTTAGAACGTTTCGCTTATATACGCCGAAACCGCAAACCACTGACGCAAGAATTCATCAACACTTCCATTGCAGGGCGCGATTATCAAATCAGAGCTATTCGCTCTGTGCTGGAAGGGATCGAGCAAAAGAATCGCGACTTTCTATTGGTGATGGCAACTGGAACTGGTAAAACCCGCACTTGCATCGCCCTAACGGATGCACTGATGCGAGCCGGTCATGCTGAAAAAGTGCTGTTTCTGGTTGATCGCATCGCGCTGCGTGAGCAGGCACTGGCCGCCTTTAAAGAGCATATGCCGAATGAACCACGCTGGCCTAATGTGGGTGAAAAGCTAATCGCTAAGGACCGAAGGGTTTACGTGGCGACGTACCCTACCATGCTAAATATCATCCGAGATGAAGCACAGTACCTCTCTCCACACTTTTTTGATTTCATTGTGGTTGATGAAAGCCATCGCTCCATCTACAACACTTTTGGTGAGGTGCTTGATTATTTTAAAACCATTACCCTGGGTTTGACCGCCACACCGACCGACATTATCGATCACAACACCTTTGAGCTGTTTGATTGTGAAGATGGCATGCCGACTTTTGCCTACACGTACGAAGAAGCCGTCAACAACGTGCCTCCCTACCTGTCCAACTTTCAGGTAATGAAAATTCAGACCAAATTCCAAACGGAAGGTATCAGCAAGCGCACTATCTCGTTGGAAGATCAAAAGAAGCTGATCCTGCAAGGCAAAGAAATCGAAGACATCAACTTCGAAGGCACCCAGCTTGAAAAGCAAGTGGTCAACAAAGGGACCAACACCCTAATCGTGCGCGAATTTATGGAAGAAGCCATTAAAGACGCTAACGGCGTTCTGCCCGGCAAAACCATCTTTTTTTGCGCCACCAAAGCCCATGCGCGGCGTATCGAAGAAATCTTCGACAAACTCTACCCACAATACCATGGCGAATTGGCCAAGGTACTGGTATCAGATGACCCAAGAGTTTACGGCAAGGGTGGCCTGCTCAACCAATTTACCAACAACGATATGCCACGTATTGCCATTAGTGTTGATATGCTCGATACCGGCATTGACGTGCGCGAAATTGTGAACCTTGTATTTGCCAAGCCCGTTTACTCATACACCAAATTCTGGCAAATGGTTGGTCGAGGCACTCGCTTACTCGAAACCAACAAGGCCAAACCATGGTGTCTGGAAAAAGACGTATTTTTGATTCTCGACTGCTGGGATAACTTCGAATATTTCAAGCTCAACCCCAAGGGCAAAGAACTCAAACCTCACTTACCTCTGCCGGTTAAATTAGTGGGCTTGCGGCTGGATAAAATCGAAGCTGCAATAAACACTGGTAATGCCGATATCGCAACCCGTGAAATGATAAAGCTGCGCGAGCAAATTACCGCATTGCCGCAAGATTCTGTGGTTATAAAAGAAGCTGCAGCAGCTCTTGCCCGCCTTGACAATGACAACTACTGGCTGACGCTAGGCCACGACAAGCTCGAATTTTTACGAGCCGAAATCAAACCACTGTTCCGCACTGTCTCTGAGGCCGATTTCAAAGCCATGCGTTTGGAACGTGACGTTCTCGAGTATTCTCTGGCGATATTGAATGAAGAAAAAGAACAGGCTGAGACCCTCAAAGAAGGCATTGTTGAAAAAATCAGCGAGCTGCCCCTGTCTGTGCCGTTTGTCAAACTGGAAGAGGAGCTGATCCGAGCCGCACAAACGCCGTCGTATTGGAAAAAGGCCGACGAAGACAGCTTTGATGAGTTATACAACAAGCTCGGTCCGTTAATGAAATTCCGCGAACAAAACACCGGGCAGGAGCAAACCCATCTCGATCTAGCCGACGAATTGCATAAAAAAGAATGGGTAGAGTTTGGTCCACAAAACGAAGCCGTAAGTGTGACCCGTTACCGAGAAATGGTCGAAAATCTGATAACTGAACTCACCGATCACAATCCAATACTACAAAAGATTAAAAATGACGAACCGGTTAACGGTGACGAGGCTCAGCAACTGGCCGAACTGCTGCATGAAGAACACCCGCACATTACCGAAAACCTGCTGCGCCAAGTGTATAAAAACCGCAAAGCACGCTTTATTCAATTTATTAGGCATATTCTGGGTATCGAAGTATTAAAAAGCTTCCCCGACGAAGTCAGCGCCGCGTTTGATCAATTTATTCGTGCTCATACCACGCTCAACAGTCGCCAGCTGGAATTTTTAAACCTGCTGAAAAACGTCATCATTGAGCGTGAAAAGGTCGAGAAAAAAGATTTAATCAACACCCCCTTCACGGTGATTCACCCACAGGGTATACGAGGGGTATTTAACCCCAACGAAATCAACGAGATTCTGCAGCTAGCGCAAACGCTGGCCGCTTAAAAAGGTAAAACCATGTTACAAAACAACCCAGAGCTCAAAAGTAAAATCGACCAGCTGTGGAATAAATTCTGGAGCGGTGGCATCAGCAACCCGCTGACGGCTATTGAGCAGATCACCTACCTGCTGTTTATGAAACGCATAGATGAGCTGGATTTAAAGCGACAAGCGGATGCCGAGTGGACAGAGGAAGCCTTCACTTCAAAATTCGAAGGTCAATGGATTCCACCTGAATACCGTAACCAGAAAAATCCCGATCAATACGCCATTGAAAAACGCACGCTGCGCTGGAGCGAGTTCAAACGCATGCAGGCCGAAGAAATGCTGCAGCATGTACAAGGCAAAGTGTTCCCGTTTTTAAAAGCCTTAAACGGGACAGAAAGCAACTTTACCCACCACATGAAAAATGCCGTGTTTATTATCCCTAAACCGGCCTTGTTGGTGGAAGCGGTTAAGACAATCGACGATATCTTCGCGATAATGGAACGCGACTCACAAGAGAAAGGCCAAGCTTTTCAGGATATTCAAGGTGATGTCTATGAATTTTTGCTGTCAGAAATCGCCACTGCCGGTAAAAATGGCCAGTTCCGCACCCCGCGCCATATTATTAAGCTGCTGGCCGACTTGGTGCAGCCACAGCTCGGCCATAAAATTGCTGATCCTGCATGTGGCTCCGGCGGCTTCTTGCTCGGCGCGTATCAATACATTGTGACCGAGCTGGCCAAAAAATCAGGTACAAAGGATTTAAAACCTGATGAAGACGGTTTCATCCGGACCTCCGTTGCCTCAACCCTGACCGACAAAGCTCAAGCCATTCTAAGCGCTTCACTCTGGGGATACGATATCGACAGTACAATGGTGCGTTTAGGGCTAATGAACCTGATGATGCATGGGATCGACGATCCGAACATCGACTACAAAGATACCCTCAGCAAAAGTTACACCCAAGAAGCCGAATACGACATAGTCATGGCAAATCCGCCTTTTACAGGCAGTATCGATAGAGGCGACATCAACGAAAATCTGCAAATATCCACTACTAAATCGGAACTCCTATTTGTTGAAAACATATATCGTTTGCTGAAAAAAGGCGGTACCGCAGGGGTTGTAGTGCCGCAAGGTGTATTGTTTGGCTCTGGTAAAGCCTTTAAAGATTTACGCAAAATTCTCGTCGATCGTTGTGATTTAAAAGCGGTAATTACAATGCCCAGCGGGGTGTTTAAACCCTATGCCGGTGTTAGTACCGCTATTTTAGTGTTTACCAAAGTCTGGGGGCCAAAAGACAAGGTCACCCAACCAGCTACCGATAACGTTTGGTTTTATGAGATGGCCGCGGATGGTTATTCGCTAGATGACAAGCGCACAAAACAAAAGACACCTGACGGAAAAGACAGTTGGGGTGACCTGCAAGACATTATCGAAAAGTACCATGCGCGCGATGCAGCAAAAGATAACGTGCGCACCGCGAAAACCTTTATGGTGCCGCGCAGTGAAATTGCCGATAAAAAAAATGATTACGACCTGTCGCTGAGCCGCTACAAAGAAGAGGTGTTTGAAGAGGTACATTACGATGCGCCTGGCTTGATTTTAGAGCGCCTGATTCAGGCAGAAGTGGGTGATGTGGAAGAGGCAGATTTAGCCAATGTGCAAAACGGCATTTTGCGCGAATTGTTAGAGCTTAAGGGAATGGTGGGATGAGACAGGAAAAACTTTCGAATCTCTGCAAAATTTCTAATGGCTATGCCTTTAAAAGTAATGACTACGTGAACAACGGGCATCGCGTAATACGCATTACCAACGTTCAGAAAGGTTACGTTGTAGATAATGATCCGAAATTCATCCCGAATGAAGTCGCAGCTAAAGCACAAAATTTTAAGCTTAACACCGGTGATATTCTCATCTCATTGACTGGCAACGTTGGTCGTGTTGGTAGGGTGCTTGAGCAACATCTCCCTGCTGTACTGAATCAACGCGTCGGCTTAATACGCCCCATTTCTCCGGAGATTAGTGAGAACTATCTTTTCCAGATACTTAATTCATACAAGTTCGAACGCGAGGCCATTCAAAACTCTAATGGAGTCGCTCAGATGAACTTGAGCTCAAAGTGGATTGAGAGTTATGAAATACCTCTGCCGCCACTCAACGATCAAATCCGCATCGCACATCTGCTCGGCAAAATAGAAGGTCTGATCGCCCAGCGCAAACAACATCTGCAACAACTCGACGACCTGCTGAAAAGCGTATTTTTTGAGATGTTTGGTGATCCGGTGCGAAATGAGAAGGATTGGGATAAGAAGCCGTTTAGAGACTTGCTGGTCGATATCGAAAGCGGTAAGAGTCCAAAATGTGAAGCTAGACCTGCCACTGGTGATGAGTGGGGGGTTTTAAAGCTTGGTGCGGTTACCAGTTGTGTGTTTAATGGTAATGAGAACAAAGCACTTCCAGCAGAAACCCTACCTACTGTAAAGCATGAGGTAAAAGCTGGTGATTTACTATTCAGTAGGAAAAACACCTACGAATTAGTGGCGGCTTGTGCATATGTATACGAAACACGCCCTAGGCTGTTGATGCCGGATCTGATTTTCCGGTTTGTATTTAAAGAAGATGCTCTAGTAAATCCAATTTATGTTTGGAAGTTACTAACGAATGACTCACAACGTAAGGCGATACAAGCGTTTGCAGCGGGCGCAGCTGGTTCTATGCCCAATATTTCAAAGACTAATTTGAAAACAGTCCAATTGGCAGTTCCGCCAATCGAACTCCAAAACCGATTCTCTGCCATCGTCGATAAAGTCGAAGCGCTTAAATCTCATTACCAGAAAAGCCTTGCAGATCTCGAATTACTCTACGGCGCACTTGCCCAGCATGCGTTTAAAGGCGATCTGGATTTATCACGAGTACCTTCGCCGGATGTTCATATTAAAAGCGAAGAAGCTACTCCCTTTGATCAGGTCGAATTACCTAAAGCTGAAGATACTGGCATCAACCTCAACCTGCCCGACACCGATTATCTGATAGAAGCGCTAACGGATTCTTCGCAACGAAAGCGATTGCTAGGCGAATGGCTGGAAAGTTATTGCCAGCAAACTGGTAACTCGGAGTTTTCTACCGATGACTTTTTAGCGGCCGTACAAGCTAGCATCACCGAGTTGCACCCAGATAAGGACTTCAAGCTAGGTGCCGTCGATTACGACATCGTGAAGCACTGGATATTCGGCGCGCTAGCAGCTGGCAAGTTATCTCAGAGCCTTGATGAAGAAACAAATCGGCTACGCTTAAACATGGGCAAGTCTGTATGAAACTGCTGCGCCTGAAAATAACCGACCCTAGAGGCTTTCGCAGCCTGCCCCACGGATTTGAGCACCATTTTCTCAGCGACTGGGCTTTGCAAGAAGAGTTGGGCAACAACGAAGGATTTGCGCCTTTTGTGTGCGCCGGTCCCAATGGCAGCGGTAAATCGAATCTACTGGAAGTGTTGGGTGCAATTTTTTACCACATGGAATGTCTGTATCTGGAAAACTTACCAGAAAGTTTTGCTTTTGATGAGGAGCAGAACCCCAAGGGTTTTCAAGGTAGCGAAGCCATTCCCGATGGGTTTGAACTAGAGTACCTGATTAAACCCGTTGATGCGTTTAAGGTAAAAGGCTTTGGCGACATGGCTCGGGTTTGCATAAAAAAAACACCGGACCAAGCTCCTGCATGGTGGCTACTCAACCATGAAGATTATGAACAACCTACTGAGCTGACGCTGGGCAGAACTTACGCTCGCCAATTGCTGCCAGATTACGTGTTGGGTTATTCCTCCGGCGAGAACGAAATACTAAGTCTGCCTTTTTTTAAAATGCGTTTTGTCCAGCTTGATGAATACTGGAATGCGCTAAGACAGCAATTGCCCTACCCAGGTTATCCGGAAACACGCATGACGTATTTGGATAACAGTTTTAGCCAAGCCATTTTACTGTGTAATTTGTTGTTTCAGGACGACTATACTCTTCAACCATTCCGCGAAGATATAGGCATTGAAGCACTGAAAGAGTTTCGCATTATCCTGCGCCGCAGGATCGAATTAACAGCAGAACAGTTTGAAACCTTTGCGTTAGAAAATGAAAAATCGGTTGATGCAGTTACTAAGCGCAACAAGGCTCTCAGCTCCTTCTACGATGAAGATGAGCAGAGAGAGCGTTACTATCTGAATCTCTTGTACAAACTCGATAAAACAGAAGATTCAAACGAAAAAATAGACCCTATTTTGGAGCGCTTAAGACGTTGCGCCACGTTGAGCTATGAGGACGATACCAACGACACCCTGATACTTGATTATTGGGTAAACGACGCCACTAAAAAGGCGTTCCGTGAAAGTTTTAGCAATGATCCACTTGCATTGTTTCAAGCCTTTCAGGTCCTATTGACCCTAAATCTCTACACCGTCAATGACGAATTGAAAACGGATTTGTATCAGAGCAGGAGCCATTATGTAAGTGAAACAGTACCGACATTAGCTTCAGACGAGCGCATTATGCGGTTCAAGTTTGTTCGCTTCAGTAAGTTGGGTGTTAGCGAGACAATTATGCTGAAAGAATTATCAGACGGTGAACATCAATTGCTACACAGTCTCGGCTTGTGCCTTCTGTTTCGCAACACTAACAGCCTGTTTCTATTAGATGAACCCGAAACCCACTTTAACCCTGACTGGCGTGCCAATTTTATAAGCAGCCTGCGGCAATGCTTCCCTAAAGATTATGACGCAAGCCGAGAAATGTTGATCACCACACACACACCGTTTTTAATTTCCGACAGCAAATCGGAAAAGGTGTTGGTGTTTTCCAAAGACAAGAACACCGGCAAAGTTAATATTACTCACCCCGAATACAATACTCTTGGGGCATCAATTAACAAAATAACCATGAGCACCTTCGGCAAACGCGAAACCATCGGCGCTTATGCTCAGAGTATTTTGGATGACTTACGTAAACGTTTTGAACAAGGCGGCGAGGATAATGAAGCCCTGATCAGCGAAATTCACCAGCAACTGGGGGACTCGGTTGAAAAGCTGCTGCTGATTAAAGCCATTCTGGCCAGCGAGGAAGATAACAACACGGAGGTTGAGCAATAATGCTGTTTGCCTATACTTATGTATCGCATCAAATGGAAAAGATGCAGGAGTTTATTGACTTTATTTTTGAGCAGGTGTGGTGCCAAGCCCCAACCAATGGGCCTTTTGGCTTAAACCTTTTCAACGCTAAACCCGAGTTAAAGGAAGTCATGGAGGCCTTCTTTTACTCTGATGCAGCAGGCGCAGATTTTTTCTATGGCCATGTGCAGCGAATCCACGGCCTATTTGCCACGTTAAATGCAGCAGATATTGCACAATTTCAATCCTGGTTCCGGGGAAATAATGACGTGCAAAAAGTCTGCGACAATGACCCAACTATACAGCTTGCTCGCTACGCTGACATACCAATAAATCATGCCACTCTGGCAGCGCAGCTTGGTAGCTTTTTCAAAGGTTTGTACTCGCAGAGTCTTTTAGACCTTGCTGCATTGCGTGCTAAAATTGGCGATATTGACGATCATTACCAAACTTTTGTGCAAACTAACAAAATCGGAAAATGCCCTTTTTGCGGTATTAATGATTTATTTGGCGAATATCACAGTAAACGCGAAGCCTACGATCATTATTTACCTAAAGCCATTTACCCGTTTAATTCGATCAATTTCAAAAACCTGGCTCCGGCTTGCCATCAATGCAACAGCAGCTACAAAACCAGCAAAGACCCGGCCTATACACCTAAAGACCCAACCCGAGCCGTAAATCGGCGCGCGGCGTTTTACCCTTATTCTACATCTCCTCACGCGCTCGACATTCACATTGCTTTGCTTACGTCAGACATCGAAAAACTCACACCCACTGACATGAATCTGACATTCGGCCCAGCCGCAGTAAACGAACAAATTGAGAGCTGGAAAAACGTCTATGGAATCGAAGAACGCTACAAAGCCAAACTCTGCACGGAAAGCGATGGAAAAGCTTGGCTTGCGCAGGTTTTTGATGAGTGGAAAGAGTTGGGGCGCGAGCCAACAGATTTCCTGCTGTCGTTAGCGCTCAATACGCGAAATCGGCCATTCACTGACTGCAATTTTCTCAAGAAACCTTTTCTTGAGGCCTGCCAGGTCACAGGCCTTTTTGATGCACTCCCTTAACCGCCAGTATTTTCTGGAAAGGAAGTTACATAACCAATAACAATAACCCCGCCTATAAAAGGCGGGGTTATTGTTATTGGTTATAGCACTGAGGTTAAGCCGCCATTGGTGACTCCTGAGTTACGACACGGAAGATAACATCGGCCCCAGACTTATCAGCCGTTATCAGCTTTCGTTCTACCAGTTTATTTTTAGCCCGATCTATCCTGACTTCGACATTTTTAATCTTACCGAATTTAGAGAGAATAGACTCCTTAATTTGCTTACGCAGCAATTCACTGCCTGCACGTTGAATTAATTCTAGAATCCATTCAGCATCTTTTTCACACTGAGTAGGTGCTTTCTTTGGACTACCGTTAGACACTTCGTTTAACTGAACCAACTTGGTTGTCGACACACACAAAGTCTCAACCGGTTCACCTTCCTCATCCAGTGCATCGATTTCTACTTCATTCAAGGCTAATTCCCAACGGTATTTAGTGGAGCCTTCTTTCATCTTGTGCAATCTAACAGTTGTCTGGTTATCCTGAGAGTTCATGTTCCGCTTCACAGCGATCATAAAGTCAAGATTGCCTTCTATCGTTGAGCTTCCTCGAAAATCATCTGAATCTTTTTTCGTGTGATGCACATTGATGACCGTGCAGGAAACTTGAGTGGCGATACTTCTGCATTGATTAAGGTATTTTGACACTTCACCAGCATCATTTTCGCTGGCTCCATTTGCACACTGCGACATCGTGTCAAAAACGACCAATACAATATGCTTATTCTGCTTTTCACACTCAGCTTTGATGTCGGCGATCAAAGCTTGACGTTGATGATCAGATGTTGGAAACACTGTATGAGGAACGACGACAAGATTACTACCAACAGTTGTTTTGTTCTCAAGCTCCCACGCTCTTATACGTTTAGCAATCCCTGCCCCCCCTTCAGCCGCAACCAAATACACTATACCCTGCTTGGTAGGCTTTCCGCAGTAATCTAAACCCGCAGCAACCCGACAACACTTGTCAATCAGGAAAAATGTTTTAAAACTCTGGCTTCGCCCGTAAATTAAGCCAACAGATGAAGCTGGCACCATGTGTTTCACAAGCCAGGGAAGTACACGCTTATATCCATCAGAACCATAAGACTTCTTTATTCTGAATTGTTCAATACCATCATTTGCGTCTGACCAATTATGATCAATTTTCTTCGCGTTTCTGTCAGTCTTTTCTCGAAGTTTCATGCTGCCTCCTTGGCACCGTTGCGTTCCATAAAGTTGTCAATTTGAGCTTGTGTCCAGCGAGGTGAGCGTGGTCCAAACAAGATCGCTTTAGGCAGTCTTCCGGCTCTCACCCAGCGATGAATTGTTGACCGATTTACCTGAAAAATCTGGCATAGATTGTTTGTTGTAAGTAGCACATCAAGAGTCATATTTTCCTCCGTTCACTCTTCTTGCGCTAAAAATATTATGCTGAAAAAATGTGAAAAAAAACCCTATAAATCCGATTACTATACTAACCAATAATTTTCTAAAACATTAAAGTTAAAGGGTTTTTAACTTTTTCGTTGTAACTTTTCACTTTTTTGTTGTAGCTTTTAAAGCTAACGAAATAAAATTCCTAATTAATCCAAATACTTCATAAAAATGGAATTAAAAAGAACTCCTGTATAACAAAAAGTGATAAAAAATTTGAAGTTTTTTAATTATTTTTGCCCTCTTTGCTGGAGGCCTGTAACAACCACTATCGAAAACAAAAGGTTCTGCCCAATTCATAGGCAACCCAATGGTGCTAAAGAATACAAAAAGAGAAGGAGACAACTAGAACGGGCGGCATTTCTAAATGGATGGAGCCACCCCACCAATGACATTTTTAACTCACTTATTTCTAAGGTCATTGCTCCCAACTCCGTTAACCGGTCTATAACGGGGCGTTCAATTAACAGATCGGATGATGACTCACTTTCAAGAATCTCAACAATATGCGCTTCGAATTATCAAGAATGCTTTCGTTTACTCAGCGCAGTAAATACAAAAAGATTCAAGAGTATTGATGACTGGGGAGGAGCAGTGATACGTGTGATTGATAAATCGGCAAACGAAGTCACTATCAATGACTGGAAAAAAAACTGCAGAGAATGTACTCCTTCGAACAAACGCTTACTTTTACTTCATTTGTTTGCCCGGATTGAAACAGAGAAAACAGCCTTACCTGAGCCTGCAAAAAAAGGCCCCCTGATTGGTACGATTAGTGTAAATCAAGAAGTGATAATCGACTTATTAAAGGCTTACGATGATCAGCAGCAGCTGAAGACAAAAATAAACTTAGCGGCCTTGGCCAGACGACATGGTTTAACTAGGCAAACTATACATGCAAAATGGATTATGCTACTTAAAAATCCAGAAGTGTACAGAAAAGCAATTAAGAAGCAAAAATACTCAGGATAAATACATCAAGATAATGATTTAATTGATTTTAATTTTATTTTCGAATATTAAGATCCAGAATATTGAGTAAGCCTTAAGCTTTCTGCACTAAAATTGTAAGCCTCGCCTGCGCGGGGCTTTTTTATGCCTTATGAATATTTGTTTTAAACAGGTTCATTTCCTTCACCGATAAATTGCCTTACCGTGTGAGCCAATACCTTTTTACACAGCATCTATAACTATGCAAGACATCACTATCCTGGACGGCGGCATGGGCCGCGAACTAAAGCGTACCGGCGCGCCTTTTGATCATCCCTACTGGAGTGCGCAGGCGCTTTGGGAAGCGCCAGAAGCGGTGCTTCAGGCCCATTGTCGCTTCATCGAAGCCGGGGCGGAGGTTATCACTGTCAATAGTTATGCCTGTGTGCCGTTTCATCTGGGTGAAACCCGATACCAACAGCAGGGCCCGGCGCTGGCCGCGAAAGCGGCTGAAATTGCCCGCGAGGCTGTGAACCAATACCCCAATAAGCAGGTACAGGTTGCCGGCAGCTTACCGCCTCCCATGGGCAATTATCGGCCCGACCTGTTTGAAGCCACCGCCGCGCTTGAGATTTATCAGGAGTTGCTGAGAGCGCAGGCGCCTTTTTGTGACTTTTTCATCGTCGAAACGCTGGCCAGCCTGGAAGAGTTGCGCGTGGTTCAGCTAGCCGCACAACAAACGTCTAAACCTGTTGTTTATGCGTTTTCTTTGCAGGATGAGCCAGGCCCCTCGGCACTGCTTCGGTCGGGACAATCGGTGGCCTCTGCCGTGGCCTTAGTATGTTCTGCGCCGTCCGCCGCCGGTATCGCTTTTAACTGCTCAGTGCCCGAGGTGATGGCCCAGGCACTCACCGAAACTCAGCAGATTCTGCAACAGCAGTCGTGCGCTTTAACGGTGGGGGTCTATGCCAACAACTTTGTGCCTATCCCTACCGACTACTCTGCCAATTCTGAGTCTCAGCCCATGCGTGAGCTCTCTGCGGAGGATTATCTGGAATACGCCAGGCAGTGGGTAGATCTTGGTGCGACCTTAATAGGCGGTTGCTGTGGGATAGGTCCGGAGCATATTCACGCGCTGGCACAATGGAAGGCCCGCTAACTCAGATCAATCATCAAAAGCACGGAAACTCAGACGACATCTGGCTCAACATTAGGTAAAGCCCGATGGGGTTATCAAAGCACGGTTTGGCAATTTTCACCATAAATAAAAATTATCAAAATGATATCAATTGATAATTTTTAGTTTCTTTAATCACTACGTATTATTCGCTGCAGGTTGAGGCCGGGGTCGTTGTTAACAAGCGGCTCTGCGCTGTTCGGCTAATGATATTGATGCAGAAAGTAGTGAGGAAACGATGAAGAATCTATTCGCAACAGTGGTGTTCTCGATGGCGTTGGTGTTGCCATTATCAGCAATGGCTGAAGCCCCAAAAGTACCAGATAACGATACTCAGCAAGCCTATCCCA
>VMHT01118711.1_pt1 | contig 16822 bp, 24 predicted proteins | sample 4693611 | NCBI WGS metagenome assembly VMHT01 (sample SAMN12280063, study PRJNA550983) | marine metagenome | isolation source: seawater sampled from same location over 5 years 0.02-0.2 micron viral filtrate | place: USA: collected off the coast of southern California halfway between the port... ...
AAAATTACAGATAAAAAATTAATTAATAAATTTATTTATGATTATATTAAATTAGACTATAAATCAAAAAAAAATATGTGGTCTTGGAATGAGGTTGAAGAATATGGAATTGAAGGTGATTGGGATAGACCTATTAAATTTACTAATTATGAATTATAAAAATATAAGTATATATATATGAAATCAAAAAAATCAAAAATTAAAATAAAAGATTTTAATGAAAACATAAATTTAGAAAAAAAACATAAGAATAAAGATATTGACGATAAAGTAGCTATAATAAAAGAGAATAATACATTAAGAGGAGTTATTATACAACAAGATAAAAATTTTTAAGATTTATATATTGTTTTAAAATATTTAAAAAAATAAAACATAATATATTATATATGGAAAAACAATTACTAACAAAAAAAAATGTCTATAATAATAATAATTTAAATAATATGGAAAAATTAACTATTGAGGATTTGATTGACGATTTAGAACTTAAAAATGAATTTATTTATGTATATCTACAAGGTGAAAATAAAGAAGGTAAATTAATAAAACACCCAATAGGTATAAATAAAAATTATCAAGATTTAGAAATATTAGAATTATGTGAAAAGAAAAACATTCCGGATAATGTGGAATTTTATATAGCACGTAGAATTCATTTAGATAATCAACCTTGTTTAGTTATAGATATAGACCAAGATATTCCATTAGAAGACATTTATACATTATATCCTTTCCTGCAGAACACATATTATACAGAAGGCAATTCTATAGGTTTTCATTTTTATATTTCTAATTTTGATTTAAAAGATAAAATAGTTCATAAACAAGATTGTATTAATTCTTTAAAAGGTGATTTTATAAATGATAATATTTGGGAGAAAATAGATAAACCTTTATATAACAAAGAAATAAATGAATTAACAGAAGAAAATTTAAAAACTATTTTTCAAGATTATCCTATTAATTTTGTAAAAAATAAAAACAAAAAAAAAGAATTAAAATTAAAACAAGAACTACAATATGCTTATGCTGAATATAAAGGTGATTATAATGAATTAGAAGAAATTGTTTTAAATATTCCTAGAAAACATATAGATAATTATGAAGATTGGATTAAAATTATATCTATATTAAAAAAATATAATTTTAAAGATTTAGCTGAAGAAATTTCTATGAAATCTAAAAAATTTAAAAAAGAGCAATTTGACTTTGATTATGAAAAAAAAGCCACTTTTATAGATTATAATATTTCTACTTTATTCTGGTATTCTAAACAAAATAGAGAGAAATATGATAGAATTAAAAAAAAATATAATAAAGTAAACATTACTATACAAAATGGTATTTCTTTTGAAGAAGTAAATAAAGAATTTAATAAAACACATTTTAAAATTATAAATAAATCTTTATATTGTAGATATGAAAACAATGAAATTATATTTTTTAAACCAGTATCTTTTAAAGACGCATACGAACATAAATATTATGAAACAAAAACAACAGAAGGAAATATTGAATTATCACCATTTATAAAAAAATGGATGACATGTAATCCTACTATCAGATTTTATGACGATATAAATATTTATCCTAATGAAAAAGATTGTCCTTCAAATCATTTTAATATATGGACTAAATTTGATATTGAATTAGTAAATGAATATAAAGAAGATACTGAATCATTACATAGAATATTACACCATATTAAAATATTATGTAATTATTGTGAAGATACTTATGAATATGTCCTTGATTGGTTGGCTCATATGTTTTTATATCCAGAAGAAAAAATTGGTATATTACTTTTATTAGTAAGTCAAGAAGGAGCTGGTAAAGGGCTTCTCTTTCAATTAATTAAATTTATGTTAGGACAAAGTAAAGTATTTGAAACTAGTAATATAGCACGTGATATAATTGGCGACCATAATGCCCCTATGGCTAATGCCTATTTAGTCATACTTGACGAAGCTGATTATAAACAAACAAAAGGAGGGGACGGAATATTTAAAAACATAATAACTGAACCAACTATAATAATTAATCCAAAAGGTAAAGACCAAATTACAGTTAATTCTTATCATAGATATATAGGTTCTACTAATAATATTGATTGCCCCATGAAGACTGTTAAAGGGGATAGAAGAAAATTAATTATTAGGTGTTCTGACGAATTATGTGGTAATAAAAAATATGGTAAAGAATTATATACTATTATATCCAGTAAAAGAACACAAAAAACATTTTATAATTATCTTATAAAAAGACCTAATATAGATTTATTTAAATCAAGAGATATTCCACAAAATACATATCAACAAGATATACAATTTCAATTTGAAGAACCAGTAAAAGACTTTATTAAATATTTTGTTTATAATACAGATAAAGAATATAATATTATAGGTTCAGCTTATTTATTCAAAGATTTCAAAGATTATTTACAACAAGAAAATATTAAATTTGAGTATACACATAAAGGATTCAGTGGTAAAATATTAAATCTAAATTTGAAAGGAATAACTAAAGAAAGAAAAACGCACGGTGTAGATTTTATATTTGATTTTGATATGTTAAAAAATGAATTCAATGATCATGATTCTAAATTAAATAATAAAAATTATTGTATGAGTGATACTGATTCAGATACAGAATAATTTTAAAATCCTAATTCATTAAGAATTTCTCTTTCTAATTCAAGTAATTTTTTTTTATTGTTTTCATTTTTAGTATAATATGGAACTAATGCTTTCCAATTAGGGCATTCAGTATTACAACACACAATATATTTCTTCTCATACCTGCACATAGAATCTAAATCTTTTTCTGTTAATTTATATATCCAATTACAAAATTCTTCAGCTAATTTTTCATTGTTATTCATTGTAAATAAAAAATAAATAAAACAATTTTAAAAATTTTTTTTTATAAAATTAATATATGAAAAAAGAATATATTTTACAGAAATCAAATAAAAAGGATAAAAGATATTTTATAAATATGGGAGACCACGGACACCATTTCGGTTCTAAAACTGGCTCTACTTTTATAGACCATAAAAATAAAGATAAAAAAAATGCTTGGGAAAAAAGACATAAAGTCAATCCTAATTGGGACTCAAAACATAGTTCAATATACCATTCAAGAAAATTACTATGGAGTGAACCAAGTTTAAATAAAGCAATCAAAAAATATGAATCACAACATAAAGTCAAAATCAGAGTAAAATAATTTTTATTTTAGCCATAAATCCTCACTAGGAATATTCATTTTATAGGCTACATAACAACAATAGAAACAAGGATCAGGACATTTAACCATTTTATTTTTTTCATTATCCCATTCTTCAAATTTAATTTTTCCTTGTGGAATAATCACTTGTAAATGTTTTAAATTATCACCAAATATAGTTCTAAAATATTTAGAATATGTATTCATACAATTTAATACTATAATAAATGGTTTATCTAATTTAACTAAATGGTTTAATATTTTTGTTTTCATTTTAAGCTCAAAAGGAGGATTACTTAAAATTATATCATAATTAATAGGAGCATAATTTAAACAATCCCATTTTGTATTACCTACAACTTTATATCCTAATTCTTCTAAATATTCCTTTGATTTAGATTTACTATTTAATAAACAACATTCATAAATTACTTTATCTTTAGGAATTAAATGACTAATATTTTTCCACATATTTTTCTGTGTATAATAATCATTCTTTTTTTTACTATATTTAGGAGAGTCATTTAACATAGCCATTGTATATTATATGTTTTAATAAAAACAATTTTAAATAATTTTTTTAAAATAATTTTTTTTTTTTTTATTTTATATAATATATGACTTGGATTGAAGCATTGAAAAAATGGAACAGTAAAAAGGGAGGTAAATATACTGTCCCTAAAAAGAATACTGCAGGATATAAAGAAGTAAAAGCTTTAATGAATAAATAAATAAATAATTTTTTTTTTTTAAAATTATTTTTAAAATTGTTTTTGTTTTATTTTATGATATAATGAATCCAGTAGAACTAGAACAAAGATTAAAATTCTGTGAAGGACAATTATATACATTAAATACTCTTGTTTCACAAAGTCAAATTCATACTGAAAAGATTAATGAATTAATAGAACAAGAGCCTATAACAGATAAAAATATAAATAGCATATATGCTATACTTGAAAATCATAAAGCTAATTTTACGAAAATAAAAGAACAGTTTGATTATGTTGAAAACAACAGAAAAGATATGTCTGTAGATATAGAAGAATTACAAAAACATAATGAAGAATTACAAGAAAGGATTGATAAATTAACACTAGATAAAGAAAGTGAAGAAATAGATAAGTCAATAGAAGAAACTATTACAGAATTACAAAAAAAGAAAAGAAAACAAAAAAAGAAAGAATGGAATAATAAAACTAGATTATGTGAAGTTTGTAATATCCAAGTTAAAAATAATGGTTGGGGTAAACATAATAAAACTAAGAAACATTTAAGGAATAAAGGAGCTTATTTAGTAAATGATAGTGATACTATTGACGAATAATTTTATTAGGGATTCTTCTTATAAAATGTATATGTAGGGTTTGACTATTTGCCCTTATCTAGTTGTAAAAATAAACAAACAAATTATTTTTTGTCTTGATACTGTCTAGTGTAAAAAAATCTCTATGTAGGGTGTAGGATAAGGGGTCTGTTTTTCCTTATATAGAAAAAAAAAAAAAAAAGCTATTTTTTTTATTTTTTTTTTTTATAAAAATATTTCTATTTTTTTTTAAAAACCCTACATATATATATTAAAACAATATATATATAAGTAAATATAATATAATATAAAAGGAGTATCCCTTATGTAGGGTATGTAATGTATGTTTTATGTAGCATTTTTAAAATATAAAACCCTACATAGACATTTTACACTAGACAAACTTGTTTGTTTGTTTATTTTTACAACTAGATAGTGTGTAGTGTAAAAATAAAATAAAAAAAAATAATTTAAAAATATTTTAAAACATATAATATATGAAATATGAAAGTGCTGTATGTGATATTGAAAGAATAAAAAGTCAAATTATAAATGAAATGAATGAAGAAGTATACTATCCTAAAGGAGAACCTCCACTTTATCCTGCAGAACCTTGGTATTCTAGAATATTTAATAATTTTATAAATTATATTAAATCATTTTTTTAAAACAGCAAAAAATATAAGTAATGTTATTAATAAAATATACGTAATTTACTTATTAACGTGTATTAAATTTAATTTTGCTTGTATTAGGTCAGCTTTATTTATTTTATAAAAAATTTTTTTTAATGTTTTTGTTTTTGTTAGATTCTCTTTTATTGTTATAATTTCCCAATTATTATTAAAACAATAAATATATAAACTCCATAATGAATAATACATAATATAATATATATGTTTTAATTTTCTTCCCATAATTCTCCTATTTGATATGCTCTAACTGAACCAATATTTACTCCATAAATTTTTTCAAATTTAGTATATCCTAATGTAAATGAAAATTTAATATAATAATAATAATCTTCATTATTAGGTAAATCTTCAATTTTTACTTCAAAATCATAATTATCATAATCCATAGTAGGAGTAAGTAAATCCTTCAAATGTTTATATTCAATATCGTCAAATAGGTCAAGTTTAAGAGCAGTTGTTAAGGAGATACAGTTTGTATAGGGCATTACATTAAGTTTTAATAAAAACAATTTTAAAAAATAATTTTAAAATTTTTTTAAATTTTTTTAAATTTTTTTAATTGTTAATTTTCTCTACTATAGAATTTATTAAATTAGTGGATAATTTAGTTTTATCTAACTCTGTTTTTATTTGTAATTTGAATGCTAAATTTTTTAATTTATCATATTTTCTATGATAATGATAAATGTTATATAATTTTTTAAAATTAGAAATTATTTTACAGCCTTCTTCTTCATATGAATCAAAATCTCCTTCTTCAAACTTTCTTAATAAATCATTAGCATAATAATATTTATATTTGATTACAAATAGTTCTTGACAATCAAAAGTAAGTTTAGTATCAAATTCGTCATAAAAGCATTGACAATTACTAATTATAGTCATAGTTTCTTGAAAATTTAGATTTTTAAATAATTACCAACTATCATTATAGTAGTAATCACCTTTTTCACTATTATAATATTTATTAATAAATTCCCACATTAACTCCCTAAAATCATTATTTTCAAACAGCATAAACAATCCAAGTGAATTATCCACTATATATTCTTTTAAATTATATACAAATTCATAAATTAAATCATTATGAAGTTTTGTATAAGCACTTGACATTACATTAAGTTTTAATAAAAACAATTTTGAAAAATATTTTTAAATTTTTTTTTAAAATTTTTATCCTAAATATGGATAGATAATTTTATATGAAAAAAAAATTTAAAAAAAATTTTAAAAATTGTTTTAAAATTGTTTTTGTTTTAAATTGTGTTAATGTCTGTTTATGAACTTCCTATTAAAGAAAAGAATATGAAAATTGAAGCTAAAATAAAAAAGCTTCAAATGGATATTAAACCAATTGATAGACCTATTGTAAGAAAAATATTGCCTTTTCCTTATGAAATAAATAAACATATTTTAGATATTTTAGAAATTATGAAAAAGATTTATATTTATAAAAAAAAAACTAAAACACTTATTAAAGAATTTTTATATGAAAGATTACCTTATTATTATAAACCATATAAACCAACTAATAGCAAAAAGGAGTATAAAAGTGTAATGGATTATGAAATTAGAAAAAGAATACCATTAAATCATTTTTATTATGGAAGGTGGGACGACTACAATGCTATTTTCAATCATATAGGTTATAATCCAATTAGAAGAATTAAATTTGAAGCAGATTGTCAAGCATTAAAACTGATTAAAGAGAGTGCTTATGAAATGGAAAAAACATTTTGGTTCTTTCAAGAGTTAATTGGTGGTATGTCTAAAAATTTATCTAATATAGAACAATTTAGATTAGAAAATAGGGACGATTTTATGTATAACAATTTTGAATTTGTAGTAAATAATGGTTTGTGTGAGAAAGAATTTAAAATATTAAAGAGTAATAAAGCACTAAATACTAAACAGTATAATAAATTTTTAGAATTTGTAAAGGAATATGTATTAAGAAAATTAAATGAAATAGAAGAAGCTTTATTAGACAAATTCAAATTTATCTAATAAATTTGTCTAATAGAAGAAGATTTATTAGACAAATTTGAATTATAATTCATAAATATTATGTATTGGTTCTAAATCAATTCCTATATATTTTCTATTTAATTTTTTAGACCTGATCCCAGTTAAATAATTATAGCAAGTAATATCTAAAATAGTATCTCCTTCATTTGAATATGTTTTAATAAAAAAGTCAACTAATTCATTACAACGTGTAGAAAATCCCCTTATATGTCTAGGATATATTAAAACATTAGTAGGATATTTACCTACATGTCCCTCACTGTGCAGGACCTCATTTGTTTTCAGTTTTTCTTCACCTCTGCTTCCATAATATTTAGATTTACCAGCTGTGCCTTTTTTATAAAATGTATCACCTATCATTTGTGGATTATATGTATGTGCTTGTTTATAAAATACTAAAATTTCTTCTTGTTTTCTTAATGGTTGTTTTTTTGCGTGGAAAAAATGAGTAGGTTTATCTTTAATCCAGATATAATGATATTTAGGCTTTTCAACAGATATTAATTCGTATGTAAAAGGAATGGAACAATGTAATAAAATAACACCATTAGGTTTTAAAACTCTCCACATTTCTTTAAATAAAAACACCCAATCTAATTTTTTATCCCATTTGTTTTCAGTAGTATTATATGGTGGATTAGTATATATTAAATTTATACTATCTGTTTTAATATTTAAAATTTCTTTATGTATATCTCCTTTTATAATCTCCATTAAAATATGTTTTAAAAAAATTAAATTTTAAAAACCTAATTGTTGTAAAATTGTTTCTCTTCTATCAAAAGCTCTTCTTATTTCTTTTATTTCTGCTTTTTTTTCTGATTCTCTAGGACTTCCTTTAAAAGCCTCTAATGCTTCCTTTGAAGTTCTCTCAAATTCTTCTCTATCAAATCCTTCTAATTGTGTGTTTAATTCTATTAATTCTGCTTCTAATGCTTTTGTATCTATTCGTGGTGTAAATAGACGTGGAGTTCCTAATCCTTCTTCTTCTGTTGAAGGTGGAGTTTGGAATCCTGACATTTCAGCTAAAAACTGGTCTTTCATTTTTAATTCTTCTTCTGCTTCTTCTATCATTTTATCTGCCTTTTCTTTTTTACCACCGAAAACTGCTTGTGATATTGACCTTCTTATATCTAGATTTACACTAGGCATAGCTCCTTCTTCACCACGAGGTCTAAATGACTGTATTATAGGAGCTTCTGCTCTACGTTGTTGATTATTCAATAATCCTACAATATCATTATACATAGCATTAGTTTCAGGTTTACATATAATATATTTAGTTCTACGATCAGGACCAAATCTACTCCAACAATCTTTTCTTTGTATTGTATTTGACATATATTATATTTATTTATTTTTTTACAATTCTTTTAATTTAAGTTTAATTTTTTCATATAAAGCTCTTTTTGTTCCACCTCTAGGCAACATTCCTCTTTTTGAAAACATTTTTCTTAACTCATCTAGTAATTCAAATTTGCTTTCCCTACTTACTGGTTTTCCTTTATTTAGTCCTTTTATCTTTTTGTCCCAGTAATTCTTCATTAACACCACACTATCCCCAACTGACGGTGGGCTAGGAGTGCGACTTGGTGGGGTTGGATTACGGCTTCTTTGTCGTGGGGTTGAGGCTATACTTGATGCTGAGGATGAGGCTGGGCTTGTTGAGGGTGTTAATGACCGAACAGCCATCATACCACTTCCTCTAGCAACTTGCTCTATTTCCTCTTCTTCATCTGTTTCTCCAGTGCCTTCCGGTGTTTCTTTTGGAGGAGGAAATAATCCACCCCCTCTTTTATTAGGATTAGGAACTCTTGAAAATTCGTCCCTTGCCCTTAATGTGGTTGTTATAGGAGTTTCTGCTCTACGTGCTTGTATATTCATTTTATCTAAAATTTCCTCAAATGTTTCTTTCATTTTAGGTTTACAAATAATATATTGTTGTCTTGGATTCCTTGGATTAAATCTACTCCAACAATCTTTTTGCCTCATTACATACATATTTTCAACTTCCATTATATATTATCACAAATAAAAAAAAATTAAAACATATTATTATAATATATTTAAAAACAATATATTAATGTATTATAACATTATGTATTTATATAAAATTTCATTTTTAGAAAAACAACAACATAAGAAAGCTAAACATATTGTATATTATAGAAATACAGTAGATTTTGAAGATTTATTTGATTCACATTTTTACAAAAAAAATTTAATTAGAATAGAATACATTAGAGTTAAAGATCATGAATACGATTTTATAAAACAACATATATTTTGACTTACACTTTTTTAAAAAGTGTTTTAATAATATCTGTAAATGAATTGATTATTTTTTACACCACTAATGCCTCGTGAAGCAGTAGCAATATTTCTTAAATTAGTTAAAGTATCTTTAACAGGGGATTTTGAAACCATTTTCTTAGTATTTTTTTTGCCTTTCATTTATGTTTTAATATATATATTTTTTTTTGATTTTATTTTTTAATTTAATATTGAACTTCCATACGACCGTCAACAGTAAATACATATTTGGCGTCGCACCAAATCCAGTTTTGGACTTGTTGTGCGGCCAGGGTGCCTTCTGGACTTAAGGTGGGAATGAATCTTATTGGAGCACCAACAAGAGATAAATTTAATCCAGAAATAGTGCGGTCGTCAGCACCATAATCTTCTAATGGAAGAGCAACAATGAATTTAGTTGCGTCTGTTTCAGTTGTATCATAATATTTACAGCCAGTAGCTTCGTCATTTATTAAAGTAGCTCTTGATAAATCACCGACAGTTCCGAATGCTTCTAATACTTGAGAATATGCTTGACTTATATTAGTATTGGAAATGTCAATTTTTTGTGAAGGCCTCTGCTCTCCATTTATCTCAAACCGGTAGGACGTCATCCCTGCTGTATGGCGTTCAGTAATACCGTTTTTCTGTAAAGCAGAAACGTTTGCTTGAGGACGAATCATACACATAATAGCTTTTGCGGAGGCACAAGAACCAGAAAACTGTAAATTTTGTTCTCCAGAAGCCGAAGCTGGGATATTGTTAGTTGTATTAAGGAATGTTTGACCGTAGAAAGACATACCTTCAGCACCTTTAGCATTTAAGGATTCTAAGAAATTCTGATTAAAGACTTCATTAAATCTAACTTCTTTAGCACGTAATTCAACATTTTCAATCTTATAATGGGACTTCGCCGCACCACTGTTTCCATCTCCTTCTAAGGATAAATATTCCATAGGGTCAGCTAGGGTTAAAATTATGCGACATGGACTTCCAGACAACCAACCAGCAGGAAAGAGCATACGGCTTGATAATACACCAGACACAAGATTATCTGATAAAGTTAATGAAGAACCGTCAGCTGGAGCTGTTCCTGCAGTCGCGGCTGAAGCTACTTTAGCTTGTTTAGCAGTTGTTCCGTCCCTAGACATACCGCAAAGTTGGTGTTCTACACTTGTGGCGTGGTCTGTGCCTGATTGATAATCATATAATAAAGCATTAAGTAAATTGTAATTATCTATGAATTCTAATCTATTACCTGTAGGACCCTGAATTTCTAAACTACGGACAGCACCAAGCATACCTCCACATAAAATAGCAGAAGAGTCCTCAACAGCACCTCCAGAACCAGAATAACTACGATTGGTGAATTTCCAGCTAATAGTTGTTTCACTGAAATCAATGAAAGATTGAGCTGTTGCGTTTATAGGAATAACAATAACTTTACCTGTTTCACCAGGAATGTAAGAAGAGTTTTCCGAACGAAATATTCTTAAATTGGATACAGCACTAGTGCCGTCGCGAAGCTGAGATTGGCTATACATAACGTTGCTTGGATTCATTTGTAATATTATATGAGAAAAAAAAATTTAATTATAATTTAATTATAATTTAATTAAAATTTAAAGTTTTTTATAAAAATTAAAAGTGAATTAATCTATTTTATTATACACATTTTCACTCATAGTTTTAGAATGTAGCATATCTTCAGCTAAATCTTTCTTTTCTTTTGTGGATAAATTATCTTTATATTTATTAGTAATGTATATACTCCTTAATAAACTAGAAGATATAGTTTTATCTCTTCTTTTTTTGAAAATTTTAGAGATATATTTAGATATTCCATTAGGAGTCATAGGTGTTTTAGTTGTAGGATTAATTAAGAAATATTCTGTATCATTGTATTTCAGCCAATTTTTAATTAATTGTTTTAAAATTTTATTAGATATTTCTATTTTTTCTGTTCCATATTTTTTTGAGGTTTTATATTCTTGTATTAAAAAATAGGGATTTCCTTTTGTTCTTAAAACAAAAAAGTTTCCTTTTTTATCTTTTAAATCTTGTTCTTTTATAATCTCCATATTAGAATAATCATTTCTTAATGGAGGTATACCTCTAGCTCCACTATATAAACTTAATACTAAATATTGTTGTAATAAATCTAATTCTCTAGTTGTTAAATTATCTTTTTCTAATAATTTTTTATTATTAACTTCTGTTTTTAATTCTTGTAAAACATTTAAGACTTCTTTATATTCTAGCCAATTTGTTTTCTGATTTTGACTTTTTTTATTTTCGTCATAATAATCATTTACTTTTGATTGTAATTCGGCAATATGTTTATTGTATACTTCTATTTCTTTATTATATTTATCACTTAATTTAAATGCTATTAATACAGCTACTAAATAATTTTTAATTGTTGAATCTTTAAATTTGTTTAAAGCTTTTAAAACATTTTTAATATCTTTAAATTTAATTAAATGTTTATCTTCTATTACTTCTATATTTTCACCAGTAATATATCTATATAGATTCTTTAAATTTTGTGTATACACTTTTACACTAGAATCACTAATATCATTAGCCTTTTTAATCTTTTCTGTTAAACTCATATATTTATTACAAATATAAAAATTACAGAAACTAAACTCGTTTTTGTGTTTTAAAAATATTAAAAATATAAAAACTAATTATATGAGATTACTAGAAATCTTTTGTGGAACTAAAAGTGTTTCTAAAGTTTTTGAAAAACATAATTGGGAAGTTATATCAATAGATATTGACCCAAAATGGAATCCTACAATTTTAATAGATATATTAGATTGGGATTATAAAACATTTGATAAAGATTATTTTGATTTTATACATTTTAGTCCACCGTGTATCTACATGTCGCAAAATCAACAGACTTGGTATAATAGATATAAAGGAAGAGGTGAAAAAAAATATTTATTTACAAAAGAATTACATATTGAATTGTTAAAAGAAAGTGATTTATTATTACATAAAATAAATGAAATTATAAATTATTTTGAAAACATAAAATTTACAATTGAAAATCCATATCATACAAAATTTAATAATATAACAAAAAGAAATATTTTAGATCATGATTATACTGTCTGTGATTATTGTATGTATAATCACCCAATTCAGAAACCAACAGTGTTTTATAATAACTTTAATTTAAAATTAAAAAGGTGTGATAAATCACATAAACACACACCATATAAAAAATTCTGTGGTGGAGGTAATAGCCCTAAAGATAAAGTATTTGAAATTCCTAATTTATTAATAGAAGATATATATTCACAATTATAATCCTATACTTTCTGGGTCAGTTAAGTCTTTTATATAATCAAAAGGGTCTTCACTTTTTACTTTCTTTTTCACTGCCTTTGAAGCACTTTTAACTGGTCTTCCACCTTTATAAGCTACTTTTCCTTGTGCCGTATCAACAAATCCTCGTGGAACGTCCCCCTCATTCCAAGCCTTTTTCGTTGCTTGTGGTTTTTTCTTAAATGCGTTCTTTATTTTATTTACAGCACTCTTCACACCCTTTTTCACTGCCTTTGAAGCACCTTTGACACCCTTTATAACAGCTGGTAAAATTCCTTTTACTCCTTTTACAATAGCACTAAACCACCCCATATATAATAACTATTATTTTTTTTCTGCTAATTCTTTTTGTTTTTTATTTGTATTAATTTTATTTAATAAAGCTTCACTTTCTAATTTTTTTATTTCAGCTATATTTCTATTTTTTATTAAAGCTTCTTCATTTTCTTTTCTTCTTAATGTATCTTCTTCATAATACATAAAATCAATTTCTAAAAACAATGTATACGATATATCATTAAAATCTAATACTCTATTAATTCTATCTGTTAATTTAATTTCAATTTGTTTTAATTCTCTTGTAGGTATAGCTAATTTAAATGGTGCTGTAGTAGCTTCATAATAAATTAAATTAAAGGGATTAGTATTAATAGGTATAATTCCTATTTCTGTATTTAGTTTTCCATTATCAACTAAAATATTTGTTGCTCCTAAATTTGTCTGTATATGGACTCCGTCAGATTCACCACCGGTCATATCCACATTTTTATTACTTTCTATAGTATTAGCTACATTAACAGATATATCTGCTTTTGTAAAACCTAAAAATACTCTAACTGATTTATTAGCATTTGTCCCTGATCCAAATTGAAAAGTAGCACTAGCCAAATCTAATCCAGCTTTACATTTAATTTCAAAGTGGTTCGTATCTTGATTATAAAAGAAATCCCATGTAGAATTAAATGAAGAATTAGCATTTATTAAGTCTTCTAGTGTATCTGCTAATGTAGTAGCAACATAATTACCATCTGGTATAGTTAAATTTAACAAATTAGTTCCACCGTATATATCAGTTTCTAAAATATCTAATTTATTGTTTTCATTTTTTTCACTTAATACATAAAAACTATATGGTATAATAGCACTTCTTAAATGAATCAACATATATTCATTCCTAGCAATTGTTATAGGCTTTTCTAATAACCAAGTTTTTTGACCGTCAAATTCACCTGTAGATATAGAATTTTCACTATTCAATTGTAATAAAATAGGATTCCTATAATTGTTTTTATTTAATGTAGGCATTTATTATATATATATTATATTTTTTTTAAACTTCACCACCAAATAACACTTCTTCTTCTGCAGGAGGGGCTATTTCTCTTTGTTTTTCCATATAACTTGCTTGTTGTCCCTCTTTTATTCTATCCACCATAGACTTCAAAGCATCTCTTTCTGCTGTTATTCTTTGCTGGTCTTCTCTCTCAAGTTGTTCTTGTCGTGCTTGAAATTTGCGTTGGTCGTAAGGAGTTCCTCCTAAATCTAGTCTAGTTGGCTCTCCTTGTATAAAATCTGGAAGACCTAGTAATGCCCTCGCAACTGGGTCGCGTGGTCCTGCAGAGGGGTCAGCTCTCATAGGGGGAGGTTCTCTCATTGGTTCTGAGCCCACTTGTTCTACTGGGGATTGTCTTAATTCACCAGCAACTCTAGGTGTGTCCCCTCTTACATCTTGACGAGATAATCTTTCTTGTATTGGAGAGGGAGGAACTCTTCTAGGAGTATCTGCTGAAGGAGGATATGGAGGTTCTCTAGCAACATAATCAAAAGATTTACTTAAACCGTATAGCCCAGCACCCATTACTCCTAGTGTGGCTAAACTGGATAAACTAGGGGCATAATTAGCAAATCTATTTGTTATTTCTATTGGCTGTTGGATAGGTTGACCTAAATTTGTTTTTCTTTCTAAAGGCACTTGTTCTCTTAATCTTGGAGGAGCATTTACATCTCTCATAGGTGTTCGTATATTATTCATTCTTTCTCTTAATTCATTTTGAAAATCTTGTCTAAAATCTACTGGTTCTCCTAGTGGAACTGGTTGTCCTACTGGAATTTCTTGTTGAGGAGCTGTGGGTGTTGTATCTGGTTGTGGAGGGGCTGTGGGTGTTGTATCCGTTGGTGTAAATCCATCTCCTCCACCACCTCCACCTCCCCCTGATCTATCACCACGTCCACCCATAGTGCCTCCACTATCACTAGCATCATCATCATTGTCTTCTCCTCCTCCAAACATAGCTCTTATTTGTGATACACCCCAATTTCCTAGTCTTTTTAACATAGCTAATACTTTCTTGTTTAACCAAGCTAAATATCCAAGTGAGGTGGCCGTAATACTAGAAGTTATAGGATTATTTTTTAAAAATTCTAAATAATTTTTAATTAAGTCAGCACCGTCAAATATATTTTCTAAAAAGTCTATCAGTGATTCTATATCTTGTTTATCTTTTAAGTTATTCCAATCTGTTCCAACTTTATTAGCAAATTCTTTTGTTTGTTGTTTTAAATTTTTTACTTGTTTTATTTGTCCTTCTAGTTTTTCAAGCCCAGCACTAGCTTCTGCTTTAGCATTTGATATTACTTCACCTACGGAAGCTTCTTCTTTACTTGATTTAAATAATCTTTCAATTAGACTAGGTGTTAATCCGAAACTTTGTGGTGTATACCCTCCTATTCTAGCTCTAGATATAGTATCAATAAAATCTTTCTTTTTAATAGGAGTTCGTTGTTTTAATCTTTTGCCTATATTGTATCTTAAATATTGGACTAATCTTTTATCTTTCTTTTTTTCAGCTACATTTTTTAATTTAGTTAATCCAATTTTTCTTTCAATTTCATTATACAATTTAGATTGTTTTTCTGTTTTCCTATTTTTATGTTTTTTATATTGAATTTTATTAAATTGTAATGCTATTTCTAAATCTTTAATAGCTTTTTTATTTTTTTTAATATCTTCTGATTGGACTTTATCTGTGGTCTTTTTAACTTTAACTTTTTTAATGGTTCTTTTCTTTGTTGTTTTTCTTTTTTGTGTTTTTTTTCTTACCATATATTATATATTATAAAAATAAAAAAAAAATATTATAATATATCAATGAAAATAAGAGAAAGAAAAAATCAAATAGAAATTTATGGTTCAAAAATGAAAACAAGTGATAGACCTTCTGGATTAGCTCCTTTTCTAAACTATTATGGTGTTAGTCTTTTAATAGGACTTCCTGCAAGTGGTAAAAGTAGTTTAATAAAAAATATGTTATATCAGAAGAAATTATATAATAAAATATTTCATTCTATTTATTATATATCTCCAAGCACAACATTAGATATTAATTTACCTGACGATAAAAGAATAATATTAGATGATAAAGAATTAAATGTTATTTTAGAGGAGATTATAGAAGAAGAAAAAGATTTAGGAGAGGAAGGTGATAATCACAATGTTTTAATAATTCTTGACGATGCTGTTAATTTTTTAAATACAAATAAAAAAGCTATGAATACCTTTAGAAAAATTAGTATGAATGCTAGACATATTCTAGGAACTCATAGTTCTCTAATGGTATGGCTTGTTTCACAAAAAATAAAGTCAGTCCCTTTAACTATCCGTAGTCAAGCAAACTCAATATACTTCTTTGATTCTACTAATGAGGAAAAGAAAGTATTTATTGACGAGTTCTTGCCTTTAAGCCAAAAACAAGGGGAAACTATTTTAAATTTTATTTTTGAAGAACCATATAATTTTGCTTATGTAAATATGTATATAAAACCAAATGATAGAATTTTTAAAAAATTTAATCAATTAATTATAGAAGATTTACACGTTGAATAAAAAAAATATATATTAATAATATAATGGGATTTTTTGACGATATTG
>VMHT01036401.1_pt1 | contig 16818 bp, 20 predicted proteins | sample 4693611 | NCBI WGS metagenome assembly VMHT01 (sample SAMN12280063, study PRJNA550983) | marine metagenome | isolation source: seawater sampled from same location over 5 years 0.02-0.2 micron viral filtrate | place: USA: collected off the coast of southern California halfway between the port... ...
CTGACGAGCACTTCATTCTTAGCGGTTGGAACGTTGTTGAGGACCAAGGAGAAGTCGTAGCGATTGTGCATAGCCATCCAAAAACCAAGCCTGAGCCATCAGTTGCCGACAAGGTTGCGTGCGAAAAATCAGAACTGCCCTGGTTCATCGTTAATCCCAATACGGAGGATTGGGGAGGCTGCGAGCCAACCGGTTTTGAGCTGCCTTATGTGGGGCGTGAATTTTCCTTCGGCGTTATCGATTGCTACACGCTGGTACGTGACTGGTACAAAAAAGAGTGGGGCGTGGGTTTGCGAGATTATGAAAGGCGTGACAAGTTCTGGGATCGCGGCGAAAACCTGTACCTCGATAATTTTGCAGCGGAAGGCTTCCGCAAGATTCCGGTTGATGAGGTGCAACGCGGTGACCTGCTGTTGATGCAACTGGTTTCGCCATTGCCGAACCACGCTGCGATCTATCTAGGTGATCAGCAAATCTTGCATCATGTGCAGGGCAGGCTGTCTAGCAGGGATCTTTATGGCGGTTACTATGGAAAGAGCACTGCTTGCGCCTTGAGGCATGAAAGTCGTTAAGGTCTACGGCGCACTTCGTAAGCGGCTTGGCCAGTGTCGATTTGAGTTTGACGTAGCGACACCAGCGCAAGCTATCAAAGCGTTGTGTGTAAATTTTGCCGGTTTAGAAAAATGGTTGATGGATAGTGAAAAAGACGGCGTTGGTTATCGAGTAACTGTTGGCAAGGAGCGCATCACTGATGACCTGAGCCCGTTGGTAATGCCTTGGAGCGAGAAAGAGGTTTTTAGCATTACGCCTGTTGTTGCTGGTGCGGGACGTGGCGCTGGTTCGATTATGGCTGGCATCGGTTTTATAGCTCTGGCGATTGTCACTCAAGGCGCTTCAATATCATTTGGCCTTGGTTTTACGGCAAAAGTAGCTTCTGGAGCGACCGCAGCCACTTTTGGAGCTACGGCTGCGGCGGCAGTAGGAAACCTTGGTATTGCGTTGATTCTTGGTGGTATTGCTCAATCAATCTCGCCCCAGCCTGAGCCAACCAGTCTTGACGAATCAGTGCAGCTTGAATCTTTTACATTCTCCAACGTTGTAAATACGTCAAAGCAGGGGCTGCCAGTACCGATAGCCTATGGAAGGGTGTTCGCTGGATCAGCAGTGCTATCTAGCAGCCTTGACGTTGACCAGAAACAAGCATGACAGAGACTAAATACGTTGCTGGCGCGGGTGGTGGCGGCAAGTTTGGCGGCAATAATGGTCCGCCAACTGAAGCAGACGACACTCTGCAGTCGGTCCAGTTTGCAAACGTCTTGGATTTAATTAGCGAAGGCGAAATTCAGGGTTTAGACGACGGCAATAAAAGTATTTTTCTAGACAGTACGCCAGTCCAAAACGCAGACGGCAGCAACAACTTCAGTGGTTATAGCGTTACTACACGCAATGGCACTCAAGCGCAAAACCATATCCCAGGAGATTTTGCTGCTACGCAAGTTGAAAGAGCTGTCAACGTTGAAGTAACAAACGGCACGCCTGTAACTCGTAATGTTCTTGCATCTGAGGTCGATCGTCTTCGTGTAACACTTACGATCCCTGGGCTGCAAAAAGTTGAAGATGATGGCGATATTGTTGGTCATAGCGTTCAGATAAAAATACAAATTCAATATGACGGTGGTGGATTTAACGATGTAATTACAGACACGATTAGCGGTAAAAGCAGCAATAGGTATCAGCGTGACTATATGGTCAACCTGACAAGTAGCACTAACGTGCAAGTTCGCATGGTGCGAGTCAGTGCTGACGAAACAAGTTCAAAACGTGCCAGCACAACTGTTTTCCAAAGTTATACCGAGATTATTGAGGAGAAATTCAGCTATCCAAACTCTGCGCTTGTTGCACTTCGATTTGACTCTCGCGAGTTCAGCAGCATTCCGTCTCGTAAATACTTAATTCGTGGCATCAAGATCAAGATCCCAAGCAATGCGACGGTAGATACAACTACGCATTTGGGTCGGATCACATACTCCGGTATTTGGGATGGAACGTTCCAAGCAGCAACTTGGACAAACGATCCAGCTTGGTGCTTATACGATCTGCTTATAGACAGTAGGTACGGATGTTCTGTACCTGAATCTTCGCTTGATAAGTATGACTTTTTCTCTGTCAGCCAGTATTGCAACGCTTTAGTTGATAACGGCAAGGGCGGGCAAGAGCCTCGCTTCAGTCTCAACATGCTGATCAACACTCGTGCTGAGGTTTACAACGTCATTCAAGAGATGACAGCTATTTTCCGTGGCATTGCTTATTACGGCGCTGGCTCGTTAGTCCTTAATCAAGACAGGCCAACAGACTCCACTTACGCGCTTGGTCCATCAAACGTAATTGACGGCAACTTTGAATATTCTGGAACGGCACAAAAAGCTCGTCACACTGTCGCAACAGTTGCCTACCAGAACTACGACACTCAAGGAGATACAGAATATGAGTATGTAGAGGATCATGAGGCTGTCGCTAAGTACGGAATTATCAATAAAAACATCAAGGCTATTGGTTGTTATAGCCAAGGCCAAGCGCACAGAATTGGAAAGTGGACATTACTGTCTGAACAGAATTTGACAGAAACCTGCCAGTTTGCAGTTGGCATAGACAGTGGAATTATTCTGCGCCCTGGTCATGTCATAGATATTGCCGATCCAGTTCGATCTGGTGTCAGACGTAGTGGTCGAGTCCGTTCTGCAACAACAACTCAAGTCGTCGTAGACAGCAGCACGAACCTTACGGTTAGCACAGCAAACGGTACTAATGATCCAAAACTTTCGGTAATGCTGGCAAGTGGTATTGCCGAAACAAGAAGTATCCCTGCAGGTGGTATTCAGCCTCAAGCGAATGGAACGGCAACTATTGATGTCACCTCTGCGTTTAGCCAAGCACCAACGGCTGGCTCAGTATTCTTAGTACAAACATCAGATATTCAATCTCAGCAATTCAGAGTTATCTCTGTCGCTGAATCAGAAGAGGGTGTTTATGGAGTAAGTGCTGCAGCTTATAACGCCACAATTTACGACGCTATTGAATCAGACAATGAACTAACCGATCGAGACATCACAAACCTGTCGGCTACTCCAAACCCAGTTGACACGATTGTCTCTGAAGAGTTCTTGTATGAGACAGGTCAAGGTGTGTTTGTTGGTACGTCGATTAGTTGGCAGCACGATCGAATCAACATTAGTGAGTTTCGTGTTCAGTACCGCATCGATGACGACAACTTTGAAACCTTGGTTACGTCTTCGCCTTCAGTAACTATCCGCGATATTCGTGCTGGCACTCTTCAGGTGCAAGTACAAGCAAGAAATTACTTGAATCGTGGCAGCATTATTTCAGTTGAAACTTTTTCAATTGAAGGGAAAACGGCTCGTCCTCAGCTGGACACTGCTGAAACGCTTTCAGGCGGTGGAGCGAATCCTAATTACATTACTTTTGACATGATTCCCGTTAACGGGCAAGCCAAGTTGACTTGGCGTCAGTCACTTGACCTTGATGTACGAAATGGTGGTCACGTCAGATTGCGCCATTCTCCAAATACGTCAAACGTTACTTGGAGTAATTCGACCAGTATCTCTGAGGAGATTGCAGGATCTGCAACAGAAGCCTACGCAGACCTGAAGTCTGGAACGTATTCAATGAAGTTCATTGACTCTGGCGGTCGCGAAAGCGCGAACTTTGCGTTGATTGAATACACCAAGCCTGAGCTTGAAAGCACGGAAGAAGTTTCAGCTCTTTCTTCAACAGAAGATACGGCGTTCTCTGGAGGAAAAACAAACTTAAGCGTTGATGGGGTTGACCAGGAATTAGAGATGGCAGCTAACGGCTCTGTACTGCATACAACTGGAGAGTATGCGTTTAGTGGCAATCCATATACGTTGACTCACGTTGGTAGTTTGCGACTTGAAAGCACCCTTCGCGCTCGGTCTTACTTTCCAGCCACCAACCTGATTGATAACGCTATTGATTTCGATGCGATTCCAGACTTTGATGGCACGACTCCAACCACCTGTGATGTGAAGCTATACGTTCGGACGACAGAGCTTGCACCCCCAGGGTCAGGTTACGTCGATGCAGATTTCACGTCTTGGCGTCATTTCAACAATGCAGAGATTAAGTGTCGTGCGTTTGAGCTGAAAGCCGAGTTTGAGACTGGCGATGATACCGCTCAGATTTCGGTTGATCAGTTGCGCGTCAAGGCACTGATGCCTTATCGCAGCCTGTCAGGCCAAGTTACAACCAGCACCAGTGCTGACGTGTCTGTTGCGTTTGGAACGGGCAACCAGTTCTACGTTGACCCATCTGTCGGCATTATTTTCAACGCGGTAAACACTGGCGAGTTCTACAAAATCGTGAATCTTTCCTCTACCGGATTTGACGTATCGGTTTATGCTAGTGATGAGACAACTCGCTTGGATCGAACGGTGCGTTGGAATGCTGTCGGACACGGTAAAGGCTAATGGCACAATCTGACCAGCAGATACAAAACGCCTCGGGTAGCAGTGTCCGTGCTGACCTGAACAATAACTTTGACGCGCTTTTCAGTAATAACTCTGGAGCGTCAGAACCAGCCGTAACCTCAGCGTTCATGTGGTTTGCGGATACCAATAATAATGAGCTGAAGATCCGCAACGCTGCTGATTCCGCTTTCATTACTGTTGGCACGCTTTCTGAAACCAATTTTGGTCTTGCAGCAAAAGCCAGCCCTACGTTTACCGGCAATGTTGCCATTCCTGCTGGAACGGTAAGCAGTCTGCCGATTGCCTTTACCGGAGACACGAATACCGGGTTTTTCAAAAACAGTGCGGACGATTTCAGCATTGTTACTGGTGGAACGCGACGTGCTCACTTCGACAGCAACGGCATCACGATTCGGGATCGCAAAGCATTAAGGCTGCGCGACACCAGCAACAGCAACTTTATTGCGATTCAGGCTCCATCAAATGTAAGCAGCGACATCACGCTGACTTTGCCAAACAGTGATGGCAATGCGAATGATGTATTGCAGTCAGATGGCAGCGGAAACCTGAGCTTTACTGCTTTGCCGCAGGCTGTGCCAACTGGTTCTGTTCACATGATGGCGACGACCACCGCCCCAAGTGGTTATTTGAAATGCAACGGCGCTGCAATTAGCCGGTCAACGTATGCGGTTTTGTTTGCAATTATCGGCACAGCGCATGGTGCAGGTGATGGGTCAAGCACGTTCAACGTTCCAGATTTACGTGGTGAGTTTGTTCGTGGTTGGGACGACAGTCGTGGCATAGATAGTGGCCGCAACTTTGCTACGTCACAGGGAGACCAAAACAAGCAGCACAATCACAGCGGTTCGGCTACTACATCAATTAGCCCTTCTGCTCATAACCACGTATTCCCTGGTGACGATCAGTTCGCAAATGCAAACGGCATTGGTGGTTGGACAAACAGAACAACAGCTGATTTTAACTACGACGCTAAGAGCCAATCAGGTAACGGCAAGGTTTATCGCACCAGCGATGCCACTATTTCTGCAAGCACGTCAGTAACGATCAATAACGATGGTGGCAGCGAGGCAAGACCGCGTAACATTGCCATGATGTACGTCATCAAGACTTAACTGCTATGGCCAATATCAAGATCACCGAGCTGAATGCTGCAGGCTCGCTGGCCGCAAATGATGTGCTGCCTGTTGTTGATATAAGTACGGATGAAACGAAGAAGATTACATCGGCCAACCTGTTTCGCACGCTGCCTGATGGGACAGCAGCCGCGCCATCACTAAGTTTTGGCTCAGATCCGGCAAACGGAATCTTCCTTGCATCATCAGACACGGTCGGGATTAGCACTGGTGGAACGCAGCGTGTCACGGTTGATGCCAGCGGTAACGTCGTAATTTCTGGTGACCTGACGGTTCAGGGTGCGACCACAACGGTTGAAAGCACGACTGTCACGATCGACGATAAGAATATTGAACTTGGCAGTGTTGCATCACCTAGTAACACGACTGCTGATGGTGGCGGAATTACGCTGAAAGGTGCGAGTGATAAAACAATTAAGTGGGTAAATAGCACGGGTTGTTGGACATTTAACCAGCCAACAAATTTTAATGACCACGTTCGAATTACGTCAGCAGGACTGGTCGGAATTGGTACGGCGTCGCCTTTTGGCAAATTACAAGTCAAGGCCGGAACAAATGCAAATTTCTTGGCTACCACCGCTTCCAGTGAAGCAAGCCTTGAGATCATTAATGATGCTGGATCTGCAAACGTTCCACTAAATGTAAGAGCATCAGAATACAAAGTAAAAATTGGTAGTTCCGAAAAACTCAGGGTGGACTCAAGTGGAAACTTGGGAATTAATACTAGTAGTCCTGCAGAAAAACTAGACGTAAATGGTGCGATTGTTTCTACTAACACCAACAGCACTAGTGCCAACGCTGGTGCAAGCAGGGCTATTATAGATTACTCAGGCAATGGCGCACGAATTGGTCATTTCAAAGGCTCAACAAGTTCTGGCAATGGTTCTCTAGGGCTTTGGGTTGACTCATCTGAAAAACTAAGAATCGACAGCTCAGGAAAGTTGGGCCTGGGCACCTCGGCGCCAGGGCAGTTATTACATTTAAATAGCAGTGCAAGCACCGCGATACAAATATCTGATGGAACTAATAGCCAATTTATTAGCTCAATTAAAACAGCAGGCAATTTTGCCAATGGTTCGACAGCCGGTGATATTTTAATCCGTGGTCAGAGTGGATTTGCCGTAAGTTCTAATAATGGATCATCCGTTGCAATGCGCATCGACAGCTCGAACCGCGTTGGCATTGGAACGGCGTCGCCCCAAAGAGCACTGGTCGTTTCAGATGCTGGCACGGAAGGATTTGAGTTTTACCCTGGCAGTAGTTCCGGTAACAATACTGTAAATCACTACAACCGTTCAACTGCATCATTTGTCAACAGTATTACTACTGCAGACCAACACATTTTTGGTCGCGCTGATGGTGAAAAAATGCGCCTGGACAGCTCAGGCAGGCTGTTGATTGGGACGTCTTCTACTATTTCTGTCAACACTCAAAATTGTCCTGTACAAGTTGAAGGCACAACTGCTGAAGCTTCGAGAATTTCATTAATTAATCGCGGTAATCATGCTTCTGGTGCAGGCATTCACATTGCAAAATCAAGAGGCACTGCCCCAGCTTTGGTTCAAAATAATGATCAAGTTGGTGGCGTATTCTTTTGTGCAGGTGATGGAAGCGATTTTAATTCGCTAAGTGCAAAGATTGAATGTTTTATTGATGGCGCACCTTCTGGTAGCGATACGCCTGGACGAATTACATTTAGCACAACACCTGACCAAACAGATAGCCCCGTCGAGCGCCTCAGAATCGACAGCTCGGGAAATGTTGGGATTGGAACTAGTTCGTTTACTGCAACTTCGTCAGGAAGGCAAATTCTTGAACTTAACGGCGCGTCAAGTTCGTTAATTAACTTGGATGTAGGTGGAACGAGAAAAGCCTATCATTTTACAGACGGAACAAGTGTTTATAGCTATAACACCGCGAATGGAAGTTATATTTTTGGAACTAGTGATACCGAGCGGATGAGAATCGACAGCTCGGGCAGAGTCGGGATAGGCAACACAGTAATGTCTAGCTTTACTGCAAACTCTAGTGATAATCTTGTTGTTGGCAGTGGATCAGGCGGTGAAGGCATAACAGTTTATTCTGCTACTAATAATCAAGGCTCTATCACTTTTGCCGACGGAACCTCAGGTAATGCTGCATATCGCGGAGCAGTTGAATATAGCCATACAGGCGACCATCTGTCATTTAGGACTGCTGGCACAGGTAACCGCATGATTATCGACAGCTCGGGACGAATATTAATTGGCCCTGGTGCAGTGGCTGCCCCCAAATGTGGCTATGCAGGTATTGACGTTCCTAATTATGATTATTCTATTGTAATGGGCGGCAGTGACGGTAACGGAAATAGAGCAAATAATGCAAATAAAGATGGAAGATTTTGTGGAGCGCACTACACAAATGCAGAAGAGCCTGTCGGCATTGTCAGATGCTCAGTTGGATCAAGTGCCAGTGAAATCTATATGGGTGGTGGCAGTTCTTTAGTAAACGCCGCAACACTACTAGCATTTTATACAGCTTCAAATAATACCACGACTGGTGGAAATGAGCGGATGCGAATCGACAGCTCGGGAAATGTCGGGATTGGTCAATCCAATCCAAGCGGCAAACTCGAAGTAAGTGGTGGATATGTGACTTTAAGAAATGGTGCAAGCTCTTATCCAGATGGCATTAGTGCTCCCGTTATTTACGGTTCTACTGGTGGTGGATCTAATTCATTTGATCAAACAGGTAATTTAGTCCTTCAGTCAAGATCCGATGCCGGTAGTTACAACATTTGCATGGTTACTGGTGATACACCAACCGAGCGCCTCAGAATCGACAGCTCGGGAAATACAATTCTTGGATACGCTGGAGCTAGTCTATATTTTAAGAATTCATTTAATAATAGTTCATCAAGAATAAGCAATGCTGGCGGTTCAAATAGCTCAAACTTTAGATTTTTAGTCAATAATTCCGGCTCTGAATCCGAGGCGATGCGAATCGACAGCTCGGGTCGAGTTGGCATTGGCACGGCGACGGCTGATGGCACTTTGCACGTTCATTCAAATTCAGCGGGATCAGTAACTGCAAACTCTGGTGCTGATGATTTAGTTGTTGAAAATAATGGCGACGCTGGTATTAGTATTCTCACTGCAGATGGCAATAACGCCACAGCAGTAATGTTTGGATGCCCAACTCAAACTGTTGGTGCTGCTATTCGCTATAACCACAATTCATCTGAGATGGCCTTGGGACCAGATCAGCCTGGTGCCCACCTTCGCTTAAACAGCGGCGATGGGATTGAAGCAGCACGCCTCGATTCAAGTGGCAGGCTGTTGGTGGGGACGTCTAGTAGCACTAAAAACATTCAAGATAACGATAAACAGGCAATCGTTCTTCAAGGAAATGCCAATAATGGTGGCCTTAGTGTTACTACATATAATGGCACAAGTTTTAGTACTACAACAGGACCGCGTTTAAATTTTCAACGCTCACGAGGCACAACAGACGGCACAATGACCGTTGTAACGTCTGGTGACCTATTAGGAGAAGTTGAATTTCGTGGCGCTGATGGAACGAACTTTATTAGTGCTGCAACAGTTAGTGCTTTTTCGGATGGCACTCCTGGCACCAACGACATGCCGGGAAGGCTCGTATTTTCAACCTCCTCGGATGGGTCAGCTTCTCCAACGGAGCGGATGAGGATAACAAATAATGGGACCGTGTTGGTTGGCGGCACTACTGTTGTTTCAAGGTCACAGCATGTACTTTTTGAGGTTGGCGAAGGAAGCAATTCTTTTGATATTCAAAGAAACAACGGTTTAAATGTAATTGAAGTGTCCTACCAAGTAGGCACAACAACTGGTCGCACTATACAAAATTTTATTAACCCAAATGGTTCCGTGGGTGCAATTAGCATCACTGGAAGTACGACTACTTTTGAAACTTCGTCTGATTATCGACTTAAGGAAAACATTGTAGACCTTGCTGATGGTATTAATCGTATCAAACAATTATCGCCTAGGCGCTTTAATTTTATCGCTGATGCTAATAAAACTGTTGACGGCTTTATTGCACACGAAGCACAAACTATTGTGCCAGAAGCCGTCAGGGGAGCGCACAACGAAGTTGATGATGATGGCAATGCTGTCATGCAAGGCATCGATCAATCCAAACTTGTACCGTTGCTAACTGCAGCGTTACAAGAAGCAATCGCAAAGATTGAAACCCTAGAAACCAAAGTTGCAGCCCTTGAGGCTGGATAGTAAACCGCCCCATGGCAACGTGGGGCGCTCAAGTTACACTGACCCCATTGCTTTTTTTTCATGGCAAACACCTACACCTGGAAAGTCGGTCAATGCGACAGACTTCTTGAAACCGGAGTGATCAGCACGCTCCACTACACCGTCACAGCAGTAACGGAAGACGGCGTTTATTCAGCTGGTGCGTATGGCTCTATCGGTCTCGAAGCACCTGACGCTGAAACGATGATTGCGTATGACAGCGTGACCGAAGCGAACTGCATTGCTTGGGTAAAGGCTGCGATTGGTGGTGATGACAAGGTGGCTGAAGTCCAGACTGCTTTGGATAATCAGCTAACAGAAAAGCGCACACCGACCGTAGGTGCTGGTACGCCTTGGGCCGCCTGATGCAAAAGCCTGATCCAATGATGTCCGCTTCTTACGGGGCTACCGACACCGAGGCTCAAAATAATCGAGTGAAATGGCTTTCGATGCTCTATTTGCACGAAGGCCGCGACAAGCCTGACCATCCAAAGCGTGGCCTTTATACGGGCCTGAGCCGTAAGCATTCGGTTTGGCCTGGTAGTGACGAGGATTGATCCTGTAGATCACATCCAAAACCGTCCATTGACTAGGGCGGTTAATGTACCTACGGAAAACGTTTTCTCTTCCAAAAATGATCAAAGCCCTAATTGTGAGTTCTGCCGTCGTTGGCGCTGCTGCGCTGGCATCTCCTGTCCAAGCAGAAGGTTTCTATGTGAATCCTGAGTACAACGCTAGCTGGTTTGGATCCGACTTTACCGCTGGAGTGCTTGACGCTCATGTTGGTTATGAGTCCGGTGCGTTTTTTATTCAGGGAGGTCCATCAATCCTGAATGTTGACGGTGCGGATGTTGAGACTGGATTCTCCGGCAAAACCGGCTTGTCAGCTGCTGTTGCAGACAACGTTGACATGTACGGCGAAGTTTCGTTCGCTAAGTACGAAGACGTTGATGCAGGCTATGGCCTGAAAGTGGGAGCTAAGTACAGCTTCTGAGCTAGTCTCCAATAGGGAGACGCCTTACCCCTTTCCTGTCCTCACACCAGGGAAGGGGCTTTTCTTTGCACATCTGATCATGCAAAAGTTTTTTAACTTGGCCGGAGCCCTCGGGTTCTTGATGAGTGGAACGATGGTTGTTGGGTCGTTGGTGCTTTACACGCGCATCCCATCAATCACACAGCACTACATGAGTGAGCTACAGACTGAACTGACCAAGGTTTTGGCTGACATGGTGCCAGACAAGATCGATGACGTGATGCCTGAACTGCCAACATCAACAGGTCCAGCAGTCCAGCTTCCTAAGTCACCGTTCTGACTGTATGCCTGACATCCCGGATATACAGATCCGAAGCATTGAACCGCGAATAATTCCTGAGCCGTATGTTTACGCTCCACCGATAACAGCAGAGTTACCACCTGCTCCGATTTATCAGGTTCCTGGTTGTGCCAACATCCATAGGGATGCACAGCTCAATCCATCGCTGCTTCGTGATGATCCGAATGGTGTTGGAACGGCTTGTCCTGAAGGCGAAATGCCAAGTTATAACCCCATGGATTGGAATCCACGGGATCTAAGAATTATCGAAGCAGCTCCTGTTCAAAACCAAGAGCAAGAAAAGCCACCAGCAGAAACGAAACCACAGAAGCCAGACCCACCGCCAGAGGATAAAAAGCCAGAAATCGATTGCCCTGCTGTAGACGCTGCAGAGATTGGCACACTGTCACCTGATGGCCGCAAGATTCTTGAGTCCTACGAATTAGTAGATGGCGTTTGCAAAGAGGTTTATCGAAACGTGCCAGTAACAGAACAGTTGATCAAAGCTGTCCCATCTCCTTATGAAGCGGCTCAAACTGCAAGCATTGCCGTACTTGCTACTACTGCCGCATTAAGCACTCCATTTCTGCTGCGTATCGTCAAGCCGCTGGTCAAAAAGGTAATTACGAAACTAAAAGAGGTCGTAACCCGTAAGAAGGAAGATCGCCCTTCTACTTTTGAGCGTCAGAAGAATCAGCGGAAGGCGCGGAAATAGAGTGAACATGTGGGATTACCTTTTTGGGTGGAACGTAAACCACAATGTCTTCGCAAACCTGAGCGTATCGACTGCCTGGCCTGAATTGGATTCTTGATTCAGCTAGCTGCCCACATTGCTTGGCGCGGAACAATTCATACTCCAGCCGCTTTGTTGCTAACAACTGCTGTTGCAGCTCGATGTTTGTTTCTACGGCACGCTTACACCTAGCGGTTAGGCCACCATCCAATGGCATCGAAAACGTTGCTGTTATGCCGTAGTTGACTGATCTACGATCTTTCTCGAATCGTGGCATCTCTGAGTAGTAGAGCACCTTGCCTGGCGAATCCGGCTCGCCGTTATCGTCTGCATCAGCACTTGAGTAGACAGGCGTTCTGGTTACTGATTGATGGGGCAGGTCAAAGTTTCGGCTAGATGTGACAAATGGACTTAGCGATAACGTAGGACCAGGGCACTGAATACCTTGACTCATCCGATAAATAGGATGTGGTCCGGTCATCATTTGATAGGCGTTATTAACCACTGAACCGCTTGATGTACTGGACGGATTTGCCACTGTTGTGTTGGCTTGAACCGGTCCACCAAGTGCAGTAATTACTGCGAGAACACCGACTGCGACTCGGTTACGCTTTCGGTTTGGATGGTGCGTTGGATCGTAGTTACTGCATCTAAACCTGGGGCCATGAATGATTCGGTAAGGCTCCAGCTTGCGCCAGGATTGATTACTTGCCATTGGGGCTTAGTTTCAAGGTTTGGGCTTGTCCATGAAAAGTTGACTCCACCAACTGTCTGATTGTTCGTGACGGTAGCGTCAGGCGAGATAGGAATATCTCCAACAGTTTCGACATTATGGCCTGCCGCTGAATAAGAATATCCGGTTCTGTAGTTATGGCTGGTAATGGATTCTTGAATGATTGTTGTGGATTCAGTGCGGGAATTAAGTTGACCTTGAGTGAACTGCGGCACGATTGGAGCGGCCAAAGCAGAGCTAGGCAACAACAAAACCAGCAGCCAAGACCTAATCAATTTCAAGTGACATCTTGTTAGACAGGATTGCACTTGTGCCCGCTCCACCTGCCGTAACCGACATGATGCCGCTTGAAAGGGTCGTCGCAGCTAAGGTCGATTTAATGCCTCCAGAACCAGTCACGACTTCGCCGTATGTCGGAAGGTCGTCAACGGTGCCAGTGGTGGCAGTCACCTCAGTAGCTGCACTTATCGTGTCGCCAACCACTGCTGACTCACTAAATGAGAAAGCAGAACCGGCGGTAGTCACCGCATAATTCGTGTCAACCATGGCTGGAACGCCACTAGTCAGGCTGCCAAGATTCAAACCGCCAATGGCCCCACTGGTTGTGGTGCTACCACTGGTGACGCTTGGTGTCACATTTGAGCCTGATGCGCTGTAGGTAGAACCGATCCGTTTTGCTGAACTGTATGCCTGATCAATGCTGATCTGAGCTGATTGCGTCAAGACATGGTTGATGTCAGCCAACGCAGGACTTGCGGCAAAACATGTTAGACAGGATACAAAGAAAAAACGTCTCATTTTGGCTTGGACGTAGTTGTTTCCTTGATTGTAGGGTCTTCTTTCTTCTTGCCATTGGCGCGTTTGATGTTGACCCCTACGGAACTCAGCGTCCCAGTCAACAAACTTGCGGGAAAAGTTGGATCCATGGCTTTGACGTGGCCCAAGTAATTAAGGGTCAGCATTGCAATCGACCACGTAAGAACAGCAAGTTTTACAAAATCCGCCAATGGCGTTGATTCTGGCTCTTGCTCTTGCTTAATCTGTTCTTCTGCCATGATGAAGTCACGCTAAAGGTCGAATGGTGGTTGAAATTTGGGCTGCTGTTGCTGGGGCGTCAATAGGCGTAGCGGCTTCTGGCATCAAAGGAGCCAACCGCGAAAACCAGCATGGACGTGATTCCTTGGTGCGTTTGACCTCAGCTGTCGATAATTTAGCGTCACGGATGGATGTGCTCCACGCTGACCTGCGCGTTCGAGACCAAGAATTATTCGCTCGTATATCAACGCTAGAACAAGATGTTGCACGACTGGAAGGACACGCCAACAGGAATTAGACTTTTTGCACACACAGTGGTCTCATGGTTTTACTACTAAAGCCAATTCTGTTTGGATTCATCAAATCAAAGGCCGTAAAACAGTTGTTGCTTGACTGTCTGGTCAAAGTCAGCGAGCAGACTGATAACGAGCTGGACGATGTGGCCTGCACGTATCTCAAGAATTTGTTATTTCCGACCGAAAGGGTAGAAAAGTAGTTTTATGCCATCCGTACTGGCTGTTGTGATCAGCGTCTTGATCGTCGTGTTTGGTAGCGGCGCAATGTTTATGAGCGGTTTTGCAGCTAGGCATACACCATGTTCTCCGGCATTATCCAAGTAGTTTTGCTGTCGAGCGTTGTGTCGTTGAGTCTGCTGCCCTTCTTCAAGTGGTTTCGGGAAACACCGCACCAGATGGCAGCGATAAAGCAGCTAGAGGATTCGATTACCGATCCAGCATTGCTTGATGAAGAAGCGGAATGGTTCCAGACTTGGAAGACCAGCGGCATTCACCAAGAGGTTTACGGAGTTCCGTATTACAGCCAGCTAGATAGTCTTACCGGCTATGGCTACCGGGAATGCTTTGACGCAGCAGCTGCAATGGTCGTTGGATTTCATCATCGTATAAAAAGCCAAGACGCTTATCGGCATGTACGCCGAAAGTTTGGTGATACAACAGCAGTTCACGCTCAGGTCTCTGCGTTGAGGTCACTTGGCTTGGATGCTGAGTTTCGCAGGGATACCAGGGTTGAGGATATTGAGATTGAAATTGATGCTGGCAGACCGATCTTGGTTGGTTGGTTGCATAGAGGTGATCTCTCCAAAGGCCAACCAGCAGTGTGCGACAGCGAGGGCTGTGGTCATTGGAGCGTAATTGTCGGTTACGACAAAGATGATTTCATCGCCATGGATCCAATGGGTATGCCATATATGGAGACTGGCGGTCATAACCCCAAGAAATCAGGTGAACTGATCAAGATGTCGCGGCCTGCTTTCTACCAACGTTGGTCTATAGAAGGAGAAGCAAGCGGCTGGGCCATATTTGTAGATCGATGAACTGGGGCTATATCAGCGCGTTTTGGACGACAGTCGTGATGAACTGTGTTCAACCTGTGAACTGGGAAGCATGTTTACCAGTGCAGGACTGGTTATTTCCTGCTGTGCATGATTACATTCGGTTTAGGACAGAGGAACCTTATGCCTCCGAAAAACGAGCCTTACGATCCATCAATGGAATGGATGGTCGTTGAGCAAAGTCTTGAAGAGGAGTTGACGCTCGAACGCAGCATTAGGCAAATTGAGGACTGCGAAAACATAGATGTGCTGTCACAGCTTTGTGTTGCTATGGCGCGTCAACAGTGGCATCAGGGCAAGTTGTTGAAACAAGCTGTTGGACATATTGCTGGATTAGAGCAGGTTTAAGGATCTAGGTCAGCACGCTCACGACGTTTTGCCGCTCGACCATTCAACCTAGCGATAACAGATGCTTCCCATTCTTCCTTGTCTTGTGTAAGAGCATTAACGTAAGTATCTTGGTCGCATTCTTCTGCAAGATAGTTATAGACAATCTCACGCATCAACACTGAAGGCTTGAGATTTTTAGATGCTGCTTCTTTTAAAAATAGCTTTCCACGATTTGGTTCTAAAAGAACTTGAACGTAAATACGCTTGCCGTGATTACTTGCCATCAATCGGCACAATAGTACAGTAATGTTACCATGTTACTGAATTGTCAACCTTCTTTTTCCAGGCATTAGCCTGTGCTGATCGAGCGGAAGAACGTTGACGACTAGACCCAGCTCTAACTTTTTTGGCTCCTTCTAAGAGCATTGCAGCTCTTTGTATGTCAGCAGTCGTCGCTGAACGGACTGCTGCATACAGGCGATCCAACATGATTTGACGCCCTGATTTTGGTAGCGGCATTAGCCATCGCTCCAGCAAGCGTTTGGTGGAACGTTATCTCATTATTCTCGGTTAGCACAAACCATGTGGTTTCACGGCGAAAGATTCTAAGTTTCAAGCTTGCTGCGCCAGCTTATTGATCCAAGCAAAATCTTCCATGGGTGAAGCGGTTATGACACTTACGTCAACCCCGCATGAAAGAGCAGCAGAGACCTGTTGTTGAAAATAACGTGGGTCACTTTCGTAAGTGACTTGCTCTACGGACAGAGGTTTATGGTCCTCGTCATAGGCCGTAAATCGAGCAATGGCTAAGGGGAAATGATCTTCATCATCATCGACCTGGCAGTAGTAGAGATTAATTTTTTGCGGCACGAAGGCTAGCTCCTGAGAACTCTGTAAAAACTGATGCCACAAGGCTTTCAGCTTGATGACGCCCCAACAAATTACCGCAACGCTTGCGAATCCTAATGACAGCTCTGTTGTAGTCATCTGGGGTGATGTCGAAGCTTGTTTGAGAGTTAAGGATCAGGTCACGGATTAATTCTGATCGCTTGATGCCAGCACTTTCTGCTTGATCAGAAAGACGTTTGGCAATGTCTTCTGGGAGGTAGGTTTCGATTCTTTTCATTCCGTAATTTTACGGGTTTCCTTTTGGGTTTTTTGGATTTGTTGGACGATTTAACTCTAGGTTTGGAGCGTACCGAAGCAACGGTTTCAAGGTAGCCCGGAGGTTCGGGAACACCAGCCTTGCTAAGGATTTCGCTCCAATTCATCGAAAGGCTTCTCGCGCGTATAGATGCCGTAGGTGTCCCAACCGTGCCAAATGCTAGTGATAGCAATGGAAGAAGGTTGGGACAGGGGGTTGGGACAGTTAGATGTGTCCCAGCTCTTCCGCACCAAT
>VMHT01051514.1_pt1 | contig 16817 bp, 11 predicted proteins | sample 4693611 | NCBI WGS metagenome assembly VMHT01 (sample SAMN12280063, study PRJNA550983) | marine metagenome | isolation source: seawater sampled from same location over 5 years 0.02-0.2 micron viral filtrate | place: USA: collected off the coast of southern California halfway between the port... ...
CCACGATAGGTGAATTCCTTCTTGACTCGTGCCGAGGTCGTTGACAGGCGCTTTCGTGCCTTACGACGACTCGCTTTGGGGGTCATAAACGACTTCTTTTTCTTAGCCATGCATCATCACCTCAAATTTTCTTACCTCGTCCACGACCGGTTCGGCGTGGTGCAATCAAACCAACCTTGGCTCCAGGTGGCGTGCCACGAGCAACCGAGTTGGGTCCGTGGACGGCCTGATGGTTTCCACCACCGTGCGGGTGGTCCACTGGGTTCATGGCCACACCTGAAACGTGCGGGTAGAGTTTTCCTCGAGCCTTGGCCTTGTAGTACGCTGCACCGGCGGTGCGCATGGGCATCTCGTCTCGACCGTGGCCGGCGAGCACACCGATGGTGGCTCGGCAGTTGACTGGAAGTTCCTTCAGCGCACCGGATGGCATGCGGACACGAACCATGTCGCCGACGCGGGACTCAACGGTGCAGGAGTTACCAGCGGACCGCGCAACTTTACCACCGTCGCCGGGGCGGAGCTCGAGGTTGTTGATCGCTGTGCCTTCTGGGATGTTGCCAAGCTCGGTGATGTTGCCGGGCCGTAGCGCAACGTTGTCGCCGATGGCGACTTTGCTTCCGATGGCAATGCCTTCGGTGGCGGCCACGAGGGTGGTGTCGCCGTCGGGCGTCTTAATGCGAGCAAGTGGGGCGCTGTGGACGGGGCTGTGGACCAGTTCGGTGACCTCACACACCACGTCCTTGTCTCGAGGCATCCGGTTCTTCCCTGGGAATCGGTGGCTGGCCACGCGATAGCGTGGCGAGGAACCTTTGCGTTGTGCACGAATTCTCTTACCCATGGTCGATCACCTCAGAATGCTCCCAGACGCATGGCAGCGTCTTCTGCGTCGTAGCCTTCAGCAAGCTTCACCGAAGCGTGCTTTCCGTGCTTGGAATTTCGAACGTTCACCTTGGCCACCTCAACGTCGAAGATGGCTTCAACGGCTCGAGCGATTTGAGCCTTGGTCGCGCTGCGACGAACGATGAACTCAAGACGCTGTTCGCTGGTTCTGGCTTCCATTGATTTTTCAGTCAGCCAGGGTTGAATGATAATGTCGTATTCGTTCATGATATCACCTCAGTTCATGGCCTCCAAAGCCGCTGCCGTAAAGACCGTCAAACGACCGATGTCGCCACCGGGTGCAAGGTCTTCAGCGCACAAATCCTTGGCAGCGACAACGTCGACACCTGGGAGGTTGCGTGCGGCCTGTGCAAGACCGGTCTTTTCCTTCACCACAAGGAGGATGGACTTCGGCGTCTTGTGGACGCGACCTCGCATCGTGGCTTTTCCTGCTCGAATCTTGCGACCGTTTCGGGCTCGGTCCATGTCCGGGCCGAGCCCTAGACCAGCGAAGATGGCCGCCGCCTTTCGGGTGGCGGAGCCGTGGTTGAACGTCTCGATGTCGTATTCGGTGGACTTGCCGTCGACGATTTCGGTGTACGATCCCAAGACGATGGGGAGGTGTTCGACGGTGTCGTCGAAGCGGTGGCCGCGAGCGGCGACGGTTTCCATGGAAACGGTGGCTGCGAGGGCTGCGTTGCGAGCTGCATGACGCTGCTTCGCGTTGAGTTTGCGAGACCAGTCTTTCTCGACCTTTGGACCGTGTGCACGGCGACCGCCCAGCGTGTGGGGGTTTTGTGCGCCTCGACTGGATCCGGTTCGTCGCAGAATACGAGAGACACCTCGGCCCTTGCCCCACCATTCAACGGAGTGCTTCATACCGTCCATGGGTCGGCGCTTTCCGACGTGCGGGCGAGACCCATAGGCCTGGCGACGGTTGGCTCGGCTTGAAGCGACGGCCAGTTTGATGAGGTCTTCTCGGACGTCGGATTCGAAGGCTTGAGGAAGAGCGACTTTGGAGCCGTTCGAGACCTCAACGTCGAATCGAGCGGACAATTTACCGGCGTCCATCTCGGTTTGAGTGACCGTGTTGACGATGTTTTTGGTGGTGACCTTCATCTTCAGACCCCCTGCTTGGATGCTGTACTCACGTACGTGATTTCGTAGTCGTGGAGCGTCTTGTCCGAGGCACGGGTGGCGTCGCGGAAGCGAATCAATCGCTTGGCGGGCCCGGGAACGCTGCCCTTGACCAGAATGTAATCGGACTTGATTTCGCCGTAGTGGAGGAAACCACCGGCAGGCGTGATGGAATGGTCTTCTGGGTTGGCCACGCGAAGAATGCGCTTGTTGTATTCAGTGCGCTGATGGTAGCCGGTTTGACCGCCTTGTCGGATGGTTTTGCGGACGTATCCGTCGCCGAACGCTCCCATGTTTCCGTGCTGTCGGCGCTTTTTGGAGTTCTTGTGAGATTGGAGTTTACCGCCAAATCGCTTGATAACACCTTGCCAACCGTAGCCTTTGGTGATGGCGACAATGTCGGTCATGGTGCCTTCTTCAAACGCATCTGCGAAGGAGTACTCTTCTCCAAGGTGTTCGTTGGCCCAGTTGAGCTGGTCGCCCATGCTTCCACCGGTGAGTCCCATCTCCATGACGTCGGGAACTTTACTGGAGACGCTGGTGAGCGTGTGAGGTTGGGTGGCAACGATGAGGCGAACTTCGCACAAATCGGCCTGCTGGAGGTTCTCCATGTGCTTCGATGCGTCGTGCTCCTTTCGCTTTGGGACGCGCTTGAACAGTTCTGGGAAGGCGTCGGCAATCTGTTCGGCCTCGGCCCAGACTTCGCCACGGGCTTGCATGCCGTAGGGCGTCATCTCGTAGCCTCGAACGCCAAGAATTCGCATCTTTGGGCATTCCACCACGGTGACAGGAACTCGGGTTTCCTGACCGGCGGAGGTGCTACGTGGGTTCAAATCACGGGCCAGGATGTGGGTCATACCGGCTTTCCAGCCGGCAAAACCTTGCACTCTGACTTCGCTCGCATCGGTTGTGGGCCACGACTTGACGTGACCAAACGGGCGGTTCGCTCGCTTGCGCGGGCTGAACGCCATTGATCCACGACGTGGGTGGTTTCGCTTTGCCATGTTGGATTCCTCCAGGGTTTTTTACAGCGCAGTGGCCCCACCGTGGGGGGGCGTACGAGGGCTCATGCAGCGTCGAAGCCGTGACACGGAGCCACATTCCCACGAGCGGGGAACGTGCCAGTTGGGGTCCTCGGGGGATGGCCCAGTGTGTCTGGCTACTCACCTTTGAGCACCCCTCCGACTTGCAACCCGTATATATGCGGTTCGGTGCACCCAAGCGAGGGGATGCGTGAGACGTGATGCGGTCAGGAGGTCTTCAAATGTTTCCCAATCTCACCGAATCCAGTTGTTCAACTGAATCGTGAACCCCCCACATCATCCTTTTGAACCCTAGACCGAACCTTTGCGTCATGCCCCACGTGGTTCATCCGCTTCTTCGAGAAGGGGTGGAGGCCCGCGGCTACCAGCTTCGTTCTCTCGAGCGCATTCTTTCGTTTTCCAGCCTGATGGTCATGCCCACCGGTTTTGGAAAAACAGCCGTTGAGTGGATGGCGATGGCCGAACATCTCCGAAGAGGTGTGGAAAAAATTGTGCTCATCGCACCAACCACAGGGCTGGTTGACCAGCAGCGAAACATGGCGGTGGAACGACTCAACATCGAAAGCGATCGCATCGTGGCCTACACCGGTGACACCGGTCCGGACAAGCGAAAGGCCCTTTGGGACGAGGCGACCGTTGTCATGGCCACGCCCCAGGTGATTCGAAACGACGCCATGAACGGTGTCATCGACTTGAAGGAGGTCGGTTTGCTGATCATGGACGAGGCGCACCACGCCACGGGAAACCATGCCTACGCCCAAGTGGGCCAACTCTACCAGCGAACCAACCCCCAAGGAAGGGTGTTGGCCGCCACAGCAAGCCCCGGTTCGACGCTGAAAAACATCAACGAAGTGCGAACCAACCTCAACGCTCACAATCTGGATCTCTGCAAGCGAAACGACCCGCTGCTGAGCGCTTACGATGTGGACATGAACATCCACACGCACAGCGTCGAGCTTCCCGAAACCTTGACCACGCTCATCGCACCGCTCAAATCTCATTTCAACGACGAAGTGGCCCATCTTCAGCGTCAGGGTTTCATGCCGACAAAGGCCTACATCGGAACCAACGACATCGAACGGGCGCAACTGAGTGCGAGCAGAGCGATTCAACAACGAGACATGCGAGGTTATGACGCGGCTCGGAGAGTGGCCGACCTTCGTCGTGTCCACATCCTCATCAATCTGCTTCAAACTCAAGGGACCAAGGTTGCGCAGGCGTTTTTGAACCGCGCTGAAGAAGAGGGCAGAAGCGGCCGGAAGACGAACCGAATGCTGGCTTTGCCGGTTGTCCACCAGCTCCGGTTGGCGTTCAACGACGTGGACGAACTTCATCCGAAATCCCCGCTTGTTGAGAGGTTGGTACGAGAAGAACTGGCCACCAAGCCACAAGGTAAAGTCCTCATCTTTACCGAGTACAGAGATTCCGTGGACCGACTTGTCGCCTTGCTGAAGGCCCATGATGGCATTGAGCCCGATGCGTTCATCGGCCAATCCTCGAGGGGAAGTCAGAAAGGCATGACTCAAAAACAACAGCTGGCGCAACTCAATCGCTTCAGAAACGGTGAGATCAACGTGCTTGTGGCCACGTCCGTGGGCGAGGAAGGGTTGGACGTTCCAGCCGCAGACCTCGTGGTGTTGTACGAGCCGGTTCCGAGCGCTGTGCGTGCAATTCAGCGGCGAGGCCGGACGGCCCGCCAACGCGCCGGTTCGGTCCACGTTCTCATCGCCAACGACACGCGCGACGCCTACGTGCACCGTGCCTCGGAACGGCAAGAAGAAAACATGCATCGCCTGATGGTTCGACTCGTTCGCCAAAAACAACTCAACGAAGCCTACGCCGTGGACGACGAAGCCCTTGCGTGGTTTGAGGTTTCAACCGACGATGGAATCGTTGCAGCAAAGACGTTTTTGACCCATGAATTGGAGATTCACAGACCCGTGACGGTGGAGGAATCTGATTCTATAGAAAAGGAACAAGCAAGCCAAAAGAAAACCGAACGTGTGGCTCCAAGCCTGAGCGCAGACCAACTTCGACCCAAGAAACAATCCAGTCTCTTTTCCTATGAACCGAGCGAGCAGACGGCATCGGTTTCCATCGCCACCCCTCACCAGGTTGAAGCGGTGCTCAACGCAGCGGACCGAGAAATCTCCGATCTCAACGAACTTCAAGGTGACGGGAACATCGTCTACATCGATCATCGAGAGGGTCGCTCAACCCTGCCAGCCTATCTCCAAGGCCTGGGATTCGAAACCGTGTTCACCCAACTACCGTGCGGTGATGTACGGCTCTCTGAGCGTGTGCTTGTTGAGCGAAAAACAGCCCGAGATCTGCTTGAATCCATCAAATCCGGTCGCCTGCTCCATCAGTGTCGAGGGTTGAAAGCCAGTGCACAACGCCCGCTCCTTCTGGTCGAGACCGGTGGTGAAGCACAATACAGCGTTCATCCCAACGCCGTCTTGGGCGCTCTCGCCCACATCACGCTGGACCTCGGCCTCCCGGTCATGATGGTCAAGGGTCCGATGGAAGCGGCGCACTTTCTCGCGGTGGCCGCTGCACGTGAACACGATGCTCTCGAACGTTTTCGTTCCTTTGCTTCGCCGGAAGGACACTTCTCCTCAGACGTAACAACCTCCATCGATGTGGCCCAACGAGAGTTGGAGGCCATTGTGGCTCAGCCCGAGGAGCAACACCCATGGTTGGATACGAAATCAGAGCGTTTGAAGCGGTGCTATCGCCATGCTGTTGAGCCGTTCATCACCGACAGCAACGAACCGATCGTGATGGCGTTTGCTCCTGACCTTGGCGGATTGTTTTCTGCACAGCCGCCCGCCATGGTTGAGGCTACCGGCTGTTCGCTGAAAGAAGCTGAAGCCCTGTTCGCTCGACTGCAATCAGGCATCACGAACCGATGAGGCGAACTCGAGTACGAAGTTGAGCCAGTCGATCGGGATAAAATCCGAGTGCAAAAGCCACAAGTTCGGAAAGATGACAAACGGGGACAATGGTCTTCTTCCCGCTCACTCGACCTGCCTTGGACTGATACGAATCAAGGTTGATGTGCGAAACCGTGCATGCACTGACGATCAAGTCCGCTCCCGACTGAATGGCGTCGGAAAGAACCGCTGCTGTCATGGCGAGTGAGGAATCCTCGAGCGTCAACATGGACGTCGAGCCAACGCTGTTGCATTTCGATTCGTAGTTGATGGGTGTACCGCCGAGAGCTTCGATGAGTTGCTCCATGTAGGTGGGCATGAACGGGTCGTCTCCGGCGCATGCGCCTTCACGCTGCATATCGGGCCCGTAATAGGCTGCGACGTTCATCTTGAGGGGGTTTTTCACGGCATCACGAACTTTGTCCAGCCCAATCTCTTCCACCAGATAATGGACAAGGTGCCACGATTGGGTTTCTCCCGTGTATTCAACCTTGGACGTGCGCGCCACCAGATTGTTCACCGTACTGGCGTACACCGGATCGCGCTGCATGTCTTGAGCTGTGTTGCACATGATGGCATGACTGGTGGCGCATGTGGTCATCACGTCGAGCCCTTTTGCTTCAGCCAGAGCAAGGTTGCGGGCAACAAGTGCGTCTTGCAGCTTGGGTGTTGCCTGTTTGATGACGTTGCCGCCGTCGCTGCTGGCCCGGGGGATTTCAACCAGTTCGATCTTGAGAGCCTTGCAAAGAGGTTGAATGCAGTCTTCAACTTCTGAAGCACCGGCCCGTGCAACGTTCCCAGGATAGTAAGCGATTTTCGGCATTCAATCACATCAGAATCGCTGGTCGATTTCGTTGAAGATGCTGACGACTTCGTGGTAGTTCTCAACTCGACTGTTGAACATCCTCGGAATTCGACCCAAGCCGGCGGGCGGGAGCAGCAAGGACTGGAGGCTACGAATGGGCGGTCCACCGTTTCGGGTGAATGCGAGCGCCATTCGGGCGGAGACACCGCTGAAGACGTTGCTCACCAGGCCCAGCGGGCCGAGCACTTGGCGGTAGAGCGTGGTTTCGTTCACGTTGCCTGACCATTTCACGCTTCGGCCGTACCACTTGACGAGACGACCGGATTTCCCTCCGTATCGGCTTTGGTTCAACAGTGCGCCACGAGCCTCGTTGAGGGCTCGAGCGGCGAGGCGTCCGTCCTCTCCATAGCGCATCAAGCTGGCGTGGTCGGCTTCGGACCAGACCCCGTCCTTTTGCTGGAGGGACGAAACGATGGTTTTGCGTTGGCTCTCAGAGGTGCGAGGGTCAATCGCTCGCAGCCATTGCTGGAAATGAACACCTGGACCCTCGTAGTGAGGGTCGTGCGGGAGGGTGTCGGACATCGCTTGAATCAGTTGGAAGGACAACACATCCCCTGCTTGATGCAGAGCGGTGGCTGCGGCTGAGTCCATGGTGCCCATGGCCTGACCGGAAGGCAGGTGTTCGCCTTCGCGGGGGTCGGTGCGCATCCAGGGTTCTGCCCGGCTGCGGTGACTCTCGTAGCGACCGGTGTCGACGACGAGGTCGCGCACCACGGGGTGTCCGGGGAGAGGTTCAATGCGGACTTTGCCGCCGTCCTCGGCCAAATCACCGATTTGAACGGCGTCTGAGAGCACGATGCGTCCGTTGACCCGCACGCCGGTGGTTGGCGTACCGGCCGCACCTCCGCGTCGGAAGGCGAGGCTACCGTCCACGTCGCGCTGCATGGTGATGAGCAGATCTTGAACGGTGGCGTGTCCGGGAACAGCGCAGGTCAGGGTGTCCCACCCAGACTCGGCCGCTTCGGGGCAGTATCGGAAGACGTCCACGGTGATGGTGAGGCTTTCCTGTTCAACCACGCCGGGGGCGAAATCGCCCTCGACCACATCGTCGTCATCGCCCGCTCCGTAGGCTTTCATTTCCTCCAAGAGTTCGACTTGAAGTGTGCCTGATTCGTCCACACAGGCGAGCATCGGGAGCGCTTGTTCGACCCAAAGTTTCCACGGGGGCTCAAAGTCCACGTCGCATTCTTGGATTGGGTAGGCCTCGGTTCCTCCCAAAGCAGCGAGTTTGTTGTTCCAGTCGTGACCTGCTTTGCAGTATTCATCGTACGACGTGTCGCCGATGGCGCACACCGAGAAGTGAACCGAACCAAGTCCGGGTCCGTTGGCGTTGATGGCGTTCCACATGGCGTCGGCGTTGTCGGGCATCTCGCCCTCGCCCCACGTGGAGGTGATGATCATCACGCGCTTCATGCTCGCCAAACGGCCTGGATCGAAGCCGTCCATGTCAACAATGCTGGGTTCAAGGCCGTAGCTGGCGGCCAGTTTGGCGGTCTTTTCAGCAAGACCTGCGGCGTTGCCAGTTTGGGAGCCAAAGAGAATGTTCAACGAACGGTCGCCTGCGAACACGGCGTTCAGAGCGTCCGAGGCACCAGCGACAGCAGCAACGGCTGCTGGTGGTGCGGCTGCTTCCACGACAGCAGGTGCGGCTTCAACCACTTCTTCTGCTGCGCCATCGCTCACCAGTTCATACTTGATGACCTCAACAGGGCATGCTTCAGCGGCCTCGATGATGATGTCGCCAAGTTCTGCCCCAAGGCCAGCCGTCAACGGAGAACCGCCCACGTTTCGGTCAAACACACCGTCTGTGCGGACAGAGGCCAGAATCATCGACGAATCGTCGGTCACTTCGAACACCTCTGGACAGATGTCCTGACAGGCGTCACAGGTGATGCAGTCTTCGTCAATCCAAACTTTTGCGACGATTGCCATGAGATGACCTCTTGCTCACGCTCTGTGAGCAATCTTTGCCAGCCCTGAGTGGCCTTTGAAGGTTATTATCAAACCACAGGGAAAAAGGCTTCCTGTGGTTCGTTTTTGACGTTTTTTTTTAGCAAAAAATCACAACTTCACATGTGGAAGTCGCCCATGTCGCCCATCCCTTCGTCCATGGGGACGCCTTTGGATGAAATCACGTCGTCAATGCGGAGAATCATGATGGCCGTTTCTGTTGCCGACTGGATGGCCTGTTCGACCACACGCAACGGCTCGACGACGTTGGCTTCCTTCATGTCAACCACGCCGCCCTCGTAGACGTTGATGCCGGCATGACCTTGTCCGTCGGCATGAGCCTTGCGAAGCTCGATAAGTGTGGTAACCGGGTCGAGGCCGGCGTTTTCTGCGAGCGTACGAGGAATGATCTCCAACGCTGAAGCGAAGGCTTCGATGGCCATCTGCTCTCGACCACCCACCGTTTCAGCGTAGGTACGTAGGTCTCGAGAAACAGCGGCGAGGACGCTTCCGCCACCGGTGAGGACTGCACCGTCCTCCCAAGCGACGGAAACAACGCCAACAGCGTCGTCAAACGCCCGGCGAATCTCGTCAACAACGTGCTCGGTACCGCCGCGCAGAAGCACGGAAACCGACTTGGCTTCGGGGCAGCCTGTGATGAAGGTCATGTCGGAATCACCGATTTTTTTCTCCTCAACACGAGAGGCTTCACCCAAATCATCCACGCTCATATCCTCAAGATTGGTGATGATCGTCCCACCGGTGGCCTTGGCCAGCGCTTCCATGTCGGATTTCTTGGCTCGGCGGATGGCGAAAATGCCTTTCTTTGAGAGGTAGTGCTGGGCGAGTTCGTCGATGCCCTTCTGGCAGACGAGGACGTTGGCCCCCGCCTTCTCAATGGTGTTGACGAGGTTGCGGATGTAGTTCTCTTCTTCTTCGAGGAAGAGCGCAAGTTGGTTGGGGTCCGTGATTTGGATTTTAGCATCAACTTCGGTTTTTTTGACTTCGATGGCCGAGTTGACCAGGGCGATTTTGGCGTTGCTCACGCTTCTCGGCATGCCGGCGTGAACGCGCTCTTTGTCGAGAAGAATGCCGTCGATGAGCGAGGAATCCTTGATCGAACCGCCTTGCCGCTTCTCGACCTTGATGTCCGAAAGGTCAACGAGGCGTTCATCGTCCTCGACCACGCCCACAGCGTTGACGGCTCGTACGCAAATATCGGCCATGAAGGACTTGACTGCTCCGGCGGATTTACCGGTCAGAGCGGTTTTCGCCACTTCTTGGAGCACGTCGTCGTCGTTGTCGGTGGGAATGCCGTGGTCGTCCATGAGGGCGATGGCTCGCTCGGCTGCGAGACGGAATCCTTCGCAGATCACGGTCGGGTGGACGTTTTGTTCAATCAGATCTTCGCTTCGCTTCAGGAGTTCACCTGAAAGGATGACTGCTGAGGTGGTCCCGTCGAAGCAGTGCTGCTCTTGGGTTTTGGCGACCTCGATGATCATCTTTGCAGCAGGGTGTTCGATGTCCATCTCCTTGAGAATGGTGGCGCCGTCGTTGGTGATGACGACATCGCCCATCGAATCGACCAGCATCTTGTCCATGCCCTTGGGGCCCAGCGTGGAGCGGACGGCGTCGGCCACAGCCTTGGCTGCAGCGATGTTGTTGGATTGGGCTGTGCGCCCTCGAGTTCGTTGGGTACCGTCCTTCAGAATGAAGATGGGTGCTTGTCCGTTTCCATACATGTAGTTGCCCTCCGGCATCATTGGCGAGGTTGCCTCCGACTTGAACCCTACGCTCGGTCAGCGTGGGCTGAATGTGTGCATCACTGTTGGTTTTGCTCCAACCATTGTTGGCCGTAGTGCTTCCACTGTTCCATGGTCCAGCCTGCAGGGAGGCCGCCTGCAGGAAGCGGGGGGCCCTCGCTTTGTTCTTCGGTTGCGGCAGGCGCAGGAGCCGATGCCGCTGGCGGGGCAGCGGACGGGGTTGGAACACCCGAAGGAATCGACGGTGCGGCCGCAACCGCTCCGTACGTTGCTGAGAGGCTGTCTTCGTAGCCGTCTTCGCCCCAATTGGCGTATTCGTCTTCTTCTTCCTCGGTGTTGAGGATCGAGAGGAGCACGAGTACGCCACCGACGAGGACGAGAATAAACACACCCCACATGGCGATGACCTCAAGCTGAAGCCCCGCTTCGTCGGAGGCCGCGTCGGCATCGCCGTCCGTGCGGAACAGGGTGATCTCCAACATCTGACTGGCGGCATCGCTGACGGTTTCGGAGCGAGCCCATACGGTGAGATTGACCGTGAGCGTATCACCGTTTAGATTCTTGAGCGTCGTATCGGAGACGGTCACGGTGATGGTGATCTCTTTGGTTTCACCTGTGCTGAGGGCGAAATCCCTGTCCAGTTTGGCGATGGAACTTTCGAACCACGAGTTGGTCTCGCTGGCGTCGAGATCCATCACGACGCGCTGGCCGGTTGTGTAGCGGTTGAGGATGCGAACCGTCACCTCGTATTCCCCATCTTCGGTCACGTCGAGCGGCGGGATGGCGCGGATGTCCAACCAGTCCTGTGAACCCACGATGTAGCTGGCTTGTCCGGTGGCGCTGATGCTGCTGTCCGCCACACTGGTGGCGACGACCTCGAGGGTAAGGGTCCCCTCGGTGCCGTCGATGAACGAGAATTCGACGGAGACGTTGTAGCTGGCGCCGATGTCAATCTCAGGGGTGTTTCCACCGATGAGGTTGGTGAACGACGCCACCATACCCGAAGGTGCGTTGAGGGACATGGCGAAGCTGTCGGGGTTGTTACCATCGTTTCGAACCTCGAAGGACATGGTTTGTGGGAGATCACCGGGAATGTAGGACTGTCCGGTTTCTTCGTCTGAAACGGCGACGGCGGCGGTTTCAAGGATTTCGACGATCAATTCAACCGAGTCAGAAACGCTCTCGTCCGAGACGCTTGTTGCCGTTACGGTGACGGAGTAGTAGCCCGGGTTGAGGCCGATGGGCATGGCGAGTTGCACGACGACCGTTGTTTCACCGTCCCAAGCGTCCAGGACGGGCGACTGGTCGGAAGGCAGGGAGGCTTGCAGTCGCCAGTTGCTCTGTCCGATGCTGAGGTTGTACTGTTCGTCGTCGTTTCCGAGGTTGAACAGGTTGAGGTAGAGCGCTTTGGAAATTCCGTTGGCGGCGCCGGTGTAGGTGTTCTCTTCGGCCACGATGTCAACATCACGGAACACGGGGACCTCGACGTTGCGGACCAGCACATCGGTACCGAAGAGCGCAGTGCTGCACGAAGGGCAGGTCGCACGCAGGTTGAAGGAGACCGTTCCGGGGTTGGCCAGTTCAGGGGAGGAGATGTTCAGAACAAGGTCCACTCGCTGACCCTTGTACAGCGTGATGGGGTTGGGCTGAACGACGCCTGTTTCGTTTTCGATCAGGCCCATCCAACCGGTGTTCTCCGAGAACGTCGTTGCAAGGTTGAACGCAGCGTCGCGGTTGCCCGTGTTTTGGAGGCGGAAGTTCACCTGGCCGTCGTCATCGGGAGCGATGGTCGCTGCCACGAGCGGCACGGATGACGTCAACGCTACGCTGAATTGTTGGCTGACGGCGAGGTCCATGCCGAGACGGGCTTTTTCGCCGAGTTGGGCGCTGCTTGCGTCGGTGAGCCACAGATTCCAATCCTGTTGCTGAACCTCGGCACCTGCCGGCACCGTCAGGTTGGCCCAGAACTCCACCGTTTTTCCAGCGCCCAGCGGAGGCATGATGACGTTGGTGCCGTGGTTGCTGCTGCCTTCAATGTCCATTCGAATGATGGGGTAGGGCACCATCCACGAGTCGTTGGTCACGTTGGTCTCCACACGGATGGTGGCCGGTGCGTAGCCGTTGTTGGTCACGGTGCAGTACAGTGTTGCCATTTGATTGGGAGCCACGGTGTAGCCGTTGAGGGGGTTGTCGCACTGCATGTCGACGGTGTAGTCCGTGACACGACTCACGCCAAAGTGGACGAAGTCGTCGATGTGGAAGCCTTCGCTGGCCACGCTGCTGTCGGAGGTGAACAGCATGCTGAACGTGTAAGAACTGCCGCCGAGGAACACCTCTGGGTTGGCGAGGTTGGGGATTTGCTCCCACGTCACCTGAGGGTCCCACGAAAGGTTCGTCCACTGGCCCGGAGCGGCGCTCGGGTTGCCTTGAGAAATGTCCCATGCGATGGACTCGAAGGGGTCGTCGATGTTGCCCGAACCGCGCCAAAGTTCCATGGAAACGGAGTCGCCGGCGGCCATGCTGCCCCACGCTTGGATGTGGAATTGACTTGAGACGAAGTCGTTCGAGTAAAACAGCATGCGGCAAAGCCAGGTTTGGTAGACCTGCGTGATACCGGGATCGAGCACGTCGGTGTCGCACTGACCACCGCCGGCACCCTGTCGAGCGTAGACCAGACGAGTGGCCTCGGCGCTGGATGGGTAATTGCTCCCGGGCGAGGAGTGGCGGAAGTGCTGCGAGCCAGCGGCGCTGGTCGTGGAATCGGTTTGCCAGGAACCTGCCGCTATGGCGTCTCCACCGTCGGCGGGGTACTTTCCTGAGATGAATCCAGGTCCGGGGGATTGGAAGGCGTCCATGTCGTCGGCGCCCACCGCAACGGGAACAATTTTGTCGCGTTGGTCGTTGGCGTTTCGGTCGTCATCGGCAAAGTTGACCGACGCACGCAGAATCAAGCCACCTGAGAGGTCGTTGGTTGAGGTGTTGAGGATGGAATGGGCCGCCGTTGGCGTCCATTCAACAACCTGGTTGAACGACTGACCACCGGTCAGAGGCGAGGTGGTGAAGGCAAAGGACTGCATCACGAACCCGACGGGATGAACAACATCGAGCGCAACCGGTGCCTCGTCGCCGATTCCAGACGCTCCAAAGCGCTGCACGGTGATGGTGATTTCAATGGTTTCACCGATGAACACGTAGTCCATGACGCTGCCGTCGGATTGAACCCACGCATCGGCGGACACCGAGGCGTTTCCGAGGGAAATCGACTTGACGGTGAAGTCGTCGTTGGTTCCACCGCGACCCGAAGCGGCCTCTGCGGGGACGACGAGGTTCATCGCGAGGGTTTGCATCAACAGCAGAACGACAATGGTCAGGGGCATCATTCGGCGCATGGACATCAGCAAACTCGCCCAACACGATTGAGCATAAGAAGGTCGCCTTCCCGTGGGCTATCCACGACCCACGAAAATCACGATTGTTCATCCCTGTCCACTTGAAAACCTCGGATGACCGGTTCATCAAACGCCGGCGAAGATGTAACACTTGACGACGCATCCTTTTGGAGATTGGTTGCAACGCGCTCAAAGTCCAAATCGTCAACGATCGACGATGTGTCTTGGTTCATCGGTGGCGCAACCTCGGGCGAAGACGCCACAGGCACCATCACCTGCTGCACCACTGCAGGTGTGTACGCAGGTGTTGAGCGACTTGCTTGAGACTGGGCCACATCTGCAGCGAGTCGATCGAGGCCGGAGGATAAAACATCGAGCTGCTCTTGGGTATCGTCGCCGTTGTTTCCCTCTCCCGGACGCATCCACGACGGTGGTTCACCTGCACCACCGCCCAGCACAGCGAGGGTGGTGAACGCCGCCATGGGCATCACTGCAAGCGCTGTGATGAGGTTGAGAAAGGATGTTTCGGGCGTGGAGCCCGCCGAGATCAGGGATTCAAACAACTGTTTCTCGAACGCAATGTTGAGGGCGATGTCGTCGCCAAGCGCTCTGTCGACGATGTAGGCGGAAAGTTGACCCATGGACCAGAGCAAGAAAATGGGGAAGGCCCAGGAAATTCGAAGCGTGTTGCCGAGGAATTTACGTCCCAGCGAAGCCAACGTAATGTAGCGACGGGCAAAGCTTGGAAACGCACGTATGGACACGTAAAGACACATGGCATAGAGCAACAAAGCAAGTTCGAGTTGTCGGTTTTGGTGGACAACACCCTCCGGGAACATCAGGACCAACGACAGCGGAATCGTGGCCAGTAAGACCTGAAACGGAATGGCCAGCAACACCAACGAACCTCGAGTGGTCCACAACGCATGCCCGCTGGCAAACCGATCGTAGACCAGCATTGACAGGCGTCCGTGAGCCGAATTTGAGTACCGTTGTCGTGCCGTAAACCGATGGCTTGAGCTGCCTCGGTGCCGTGTGAGACCCAACGCAAGTCGCCAACCACCTGCCTCAATGACGCGGACGGGTGTGAAACCGCCCATGCTCAGAGCCAACGTGAGCGCCAGCATACCGTAAAACAACGAGGCGATGCCGATCCAAGGTATCATGTCCACTTGAATGCTCAACCTGAAATCCCCCCCTTCTGCGGAGAAAGCGAGGAGGTACGTTAGGGTAAATGCGGCCAACGGCGTAAGGAAGATTTGGCCAAGTAACTGCCCGGTCAAGCCCACACGGGCAACCAACGAGCCAACCGCGGGGCGGTCCTCCATGCGACACAGCCAACGCGGTCTTTTCTCAAAGGTTGCCCCCGTCGGAGGGCGAAGAGGCCTATTCTTCCTCCACCTTTGCCTCAGGGAGAGGTTCGGCCATCGGGTACCCGTCGGTCATCAACAAACGCAACGTCCCTGCAATCCACCCGTCTGAGCGAGGGCGCCCCACATCCGGTCGAGCGGACCTCGAGAGCACCGTTCCGCAGTTGGAGCAATCGATGCAGCGCAGACTCCAAGCAGGTCGAGGCGCTTCGCAACACGGCGAAACTGCGCTGCGATTCATGACGGTTTGCAATTCAACGGCCAAGTTCTTCGTCCACGGAGCAGGCCGACCGGCAAACAAGGACTGCGTCCGAGAGAGGACCATCCATGTCGAGGCCACCCACAAGCCGAATCCAAACTCAGCAGAGCCCCATCGAAGACTGGCACCGCCAAAAGCGAGAATGAGGGCGGCGATGGCGAAGCTCAGCCAATAGAACACACGCATGTGCAGAATCCGTTGCGTCAGGTGAGGCGAAAGAGGGACCGGTTCGGGGTGCGGTGGGAATCGGCGGTTGAAGCCGCCGGCCCGCGTCATCCACAACGTGGGTAACCTCGGTCCGACGTGACCGATGCCGGCACCCATCAAAAACAATCCAAGAGAGGCGACCAACGACATGATGCTCCCCTCACCCCTGTTGAAGTCGAGTCAGGGTGGCCTCGACCTTGTCCATGCCCCGAGAGATGTCGTCTTGACCGATGGTGTACGCAAAGCGAAGATGACCTTCGCCTGACGGACCGAACGCACTGCCTGGAGAACAGAGGACGCCGTCCTTCAGCAGTTCCATGGCCACGTCCTCGGACGTCATGCCTTGGACCTCAACCTTGGGGAAGACGTAGATGGCGCCTTTCGGACGGTGACATTGGACCCCCGGCATGGCGTTGAGCCGGTCAACGATGAGATTGCATCGCTTTTGGAATTCGACCGCCATCTGGGAGGGGTAATCGTTGGCCTTTTCCATCGCTTCAAGGACGGCGTACTGCATGGCGTCGTTGGAACACGCCGAGATGTAGTATTGGATTTTCACAACCTGTTGCATGGCCTCAAGATTGGTTGAGACGATGTAGCCGATTCGCCAGCCCGTCATGGCGAAGGTCTTGGAAAAGGAATTGACCACCATGAGCTTGTCGTATCCTGTGCCCATGAACGAGACGTGCTCCTCCTCGAACACGATTCGATCGTACACCTCGTCGGAAATGATCCACAAGTCGTGCTTGGAAGCAAAGGCAAGGAGGTCATCCCGTTGCTGCTTGTTGAGGGTTCCGCCGGTGGGGTTGCTCGGAAAGTTGTACAGGATGGCCACGGTCTTGTCGTCCACCAAGGCCTCCAGATCGGCGACCTGAGGGATGAACTCATGATCGAAGAGACAGGGGTAGTACTTCGCTTCCCCGCCAACGAGGGTGGCGTCGGGACCGTAGAGGGGAAAGTAAGGCTCGGGGAGCAGAATGTTTTCACCCGGATTGATGATGGTCACGAACAGGTTGAGC
>VMHT01206570.1_pt1 | contig 16815 bp, 19 predicted proteins | sample 4693611 | NCBI WGS metagenome assembly VMHT01 (sample SAMN12280063, study PRJNA550983) | marine metagenome | isolation source: seawater sampled from same location over 5 years 0.02-0.2 micron viral filtrate | place: USA: collected off the coast of southern California halfway between the port... ...
GCGACTATATTATCTATATTTCTGCGGAGTATACGGTGATTAGGCTAGTGATTGCAGCGAAAAACAGATTTTTAAGGGAGTCTTCCAAAGTGTAGTAGGTAACTCCCTTATTTTTATGGAGATGTTATGGTTGAAAAGAGTGGAGAGAAGTTTTCTGGCTACAATAAGCCTAAAAGAACACCGAAACATCCTAAGAAAAGCCATGCAGTGCTTGCAAAAGAGGGTGATAAGATCAGATTAATTAGATTTGGTCAGCAAGGAGTGCGTGGAGCAGGTAAGAATCCTAAAACTGCTAAAGATAAAGCCAGGAAGAAGTCGTATTACGCAAGACATAATGCACAAGGTAAGCCTAAAAGTAAACTCTCTGCTAAATACTGGAGTCATAAAGTGAAGTGGTAGATGAGTTATTACAGAAGATACTATATGCAAAGGGATTATGCAGTGAAAGACAAAGGTGAACAGTTATTACTTGATGAAGAATGGGTAAAAGTAGATTCAGTTAAGTTATGCGAGTGTGATGATGCAGCAGAAGGTCAAATATGTGAGTGTGATACTCTAACAACTAATGGAACGCATTGTGATAGTTGTATTGAATGTGGGTGTGATCCAAATATATGTAGATGTGACTGTCATAAAGCTAATAAAGAAATGGTAGATGTTAATAAATACGTTAAGAGTAAAGAGTTTTGGCGTAATAGAGGTTGATAACGTGGGCAAGGTAGTCATATAGGTGGGGGCTTTTATATTTAGCAGTGACTATTTGAAAAGGATTATATATGGCTAACGCAACAGGTAATAGAAAAAAATTAGACAAGGATGGAGATGGAAAGATCACTGGTAAAGATCTGGCTATGCTCCGTAATAAGAAAGGTAAGACTATGAAAAAGACTAAAAAAATGTCAAAGGGTGGTGCTACTAAAAAAATGATGTATGGTGGTGCTATGGGTAAAAAGAAAACTAAGAAAATGTCAAAGGGTGGAGCAGCTAAACGTAAGTAATGTCTTACCTTATAAGTAATGTACCCCATTTTAATTGTTGGGTACGGAGGGAGTTCACTAGTAATCATACTGAATATCACGGTGAGTTTCTTCATGCAATCGCTATCGCGGTTAATACAATACCAGATAGATCATTAAGCTTTCAAGTAGTGTTTACTGGTTGTGAGGCAGATCTAGAAGGTGGGCCAGAAGAAAATATACATGGGGGAGCAATGTGGGCAAGACTTCCAATTGAAGCATTAGTAGCTGATATCCCCTTAAAGAAATGGCCTAAACCAATGCAAGACCATTTGTGTCAGCCTTGGGATTGTGAATCGAGAGAGCATAGTGTAATAACAATGGACAGGGTTAGCTCATCACCTTGGATATGTAAGATTGATGGGGAGTTTCATACAGGTAAATATTTATTTACTGTAGATTATACAGGCAATGATATAGCTGATGATCCTGCACAACATAAGCAGTCTCATGTGTTATACTTGACTGACGCAGGTAAATGGACAGGTAACTTTGTAGCGTTACCAAACAATAGAGTAAGAGCTACGAGTCCTGCTTTGTGGAGAACAGGTGAAGGTGTACCAGATTTTGCTCCTTCTCAATGGGTTCATTCAGCAGAAGGACATGAATCCTATCTAGATCCAAATACCACTTTTAACAACTTGTATTCAGATGGCAGCAAAAACAAAAAGCAAAAGCACAGTAAATAAATCAGGTAATTATACTAAGCCTGGTATGCGTAAAAAGATATTCAATCGTATTAAAGCAGGTAGTAAGGGTGGTGCTAGTGGACAATGGTCAGCGAGAAAAGCTCAGATGTTAGCAAAAGCTTATAAAAAAGCTGGGGGAGGTTATAAGTCGTGACATGGATGATACTTGGTCGGTAATCGTATCTGGTTGGCCTATAGCATTTGGTTTCGTAACCTTAGTTATAGTGTTAGCTAAAATGCATGGAGAGATAGATACACTTAAAGAAAAAGTAAAAGTACTATTTGATTTATGGAACTCTAGAGAAAAATGAAAGCACCACAAAGAAGTTTAAAGAAATGGACTAAGCAGAAGTGGCGTACCAAGTCAGGTAAACCATCTACGCAAGGTCCGAAAGCTACTGGTGAAAGGTATCTTCCTTCAGCAGCAATTAAGTCGCTTAGTTCCGCTGAGTATGCAGCTACAACTAAGGCAAAACGTAAAGGCAGAAAAGCAGGGAAGCAACACGTAAAACAACCCAAGCGCATTGCAAGGAAGACCCGATCATATAGGAGAACATAATTATGGCAGAGACTAAAAACAAAGGTGCAAAAGCTTCAGAAAAACTACTTAATGATTTAACATCATGGTTTAAAAATCTTTCAAAGAAAAAAAATAAAAAAAAGAAATTTGATTTTAACTATGATGCTCAAAAAGCTAGAATAAAAAGATTAGCAGAATCAAAAAACATGACAGATTTATCTGCACCAGAAATAAAAAAAGCTGTTAAAGAAAAATTAACAAAAACTACAGACTCAGGAATATCTAGTTTAAGTGGAGTAGGTACAAAAAGATTAAACGCTAAAAAACAAACTGATAGACAAAACAGTTCTAGCAGATCTGCTCCTAGAACAGATTTAGGAGATAAAGAACCAACTAGATTTAGAACACAAAGATTAAGAGGTCTTCAACAAACTGTAGGACAAGATCCTTTAGGACCATCAGCAGGATCTAAGAAAAAAGAAGATAAGAAAAAAGAAGGAATGGGTGGTAAGGCTACTGTATCTCCTAATCAAAAATCAAGACAAGCTACCTTACCTAAAGAAGAAGGTATCGGTAAACAATTAGCTAGAGCTTTATCTGGTGGTCAGAAAAAAACTAAAGTTGGTAATGTTACAATTGATTCTACTGATGAGGGTATGAGCAAGTTTCTTGGTACTAAAGATGAGATAAGACAACAAATGGAAGACGAAGAAATGAACTTCCGTAAAGGCGGTGCTGTTAAAAAGAAATACGGCATGAGAGAAGGTGGTTTCACCAAACGAGGTGGGATGTACAAGAAAGGTTATTAATGTGACTGAGCAACAAGAAGCTTTTCTAAATGCTTTGTTTGGAGAAGCGCAAGGTAACTTCCGTAACGCTATGAACATTGCAGGTTATGCTCCAACAGAGTATCCTGCTAGACTCATTCGCCAAATGAAGAGTGAGATAATAGAGAGAGCAGAGAATATGTTAGCAGCTAATGCTCCTAAAGCTGTTCTCTCTATGTCAGGCATACTAGATGATCCTAGTGCATTAGGTAATAGAGATCGTTTAGCTGCTGCCAAAGAAATCCTAGACCGTACTGGTATAGTTAAAACAGAGAAGATCGAGCATAAGGGCGTAGCTTCTGCTGTTGTGATATTGCCTCCCCTAGAGGAAGATGATGACACTCAAAAGGATTGATCATGCAAGTCGTAGAAAAATTAAAGCAATTGGTAAAATTCCATACGGATATGATTATCAAGTTGACAAAAGGAATGTGGCATGGTATATGCCTAATGAAGGAGTCCTTAGTAAATTCGATGAAGCGGTTACTCAAATTCGTGAAGGTAATCACTCTGTACGAAAGGTGGCGGCGTGGTTAGAAAATGAAACTGGTAGAAAACTTTCTGCTACTAGGTTACACAAGTTGGCATGGACTGAAGAAGAGTTGGATGCTAGGAGAAAGACTCGCAGACGCAAACTATCTCCCAAGCAACGAAGAATCGAAGACCTTAAAAATACCGAAAAGCAAACACGAATCAAGGCAGAACAAGCGAAGAGACGATTAAGTAAAGAATTAGACAATGGTAAGGAGCCAGAAGAATCTATAAACTTTACGGATACTAAACAGAAAGAACCTGAAGTTGTTTTCAAGCCCAATCCTGGACCTCAAACACAATTTCTTTCTGCTAATGAACGTGAAGTTTTCTATGGAGGTGCAAGAGGTGGTGGTAAAACTTACTCTCTTCTTATAGCTCCATTAAGATATGTACATAAACCTGCTCATCGTGCGTTGCTTATAAGACGTTCGATGCCAGAACTAAGAGATGTTATATTTCAGACGCAACAGATATATCCTAAAGCTGCATCTGGTGCTAAGTTTAAAAGTCAGGAGAATACGTGGTACTTTCCAAGTGGAGCCAGAATAGAATTTGGGTATTGCGAAAACTTACAAGATGTGTTAAGATATCAAGGACAGTCCTATTCATGGATTGGTATAGACGAGTTACCTCAGTATGCTAATTCAGATATATGGCAGTTCTTAAAATCATCGTTACGTACTACAGATCCTAGTATACCTTTGCATATGAGAGCTACAGGTAATCCAGGTAATATAGGATCAGCATGGGTTAAGAAGTTATTTATAGATCCTGCTGAACCAAACACTAGAATAACTGAGAAGATAGAGTATGAGCTAGATGGTAGAACACTGTCAAGCGAAATAACAAGAAAGTTTATAGCAGCATCAGTATGGGATAATCCGTATCTCACACAAGATCAAAGTTATGTTGCTATGTTGGCATCACTACCAGAAGTAAAACGTAAGCAGTTTCTGTATGGTGATTGGGATGTAGTAGATGAAGGTGCATTCCCTGAGTTTAATAAAGAAATACATACGTGTGATAGTTTTGAGATACCTAATGGATGGACTAAGATAAGATCAGCAGACTTTGGATATGCAGCACATTCAGGTATATTATGGGGTGCAGTAGATTACGATGGGTGTTTGTGGATATATAGAGAGTTATATGTTAATCGTTTGACAGCAGATAGATTAGGTCAGATGATTATAGAAGTAGAAGAAAACGATGGTAGAATACAGGATGCATTACTAGATAGTTCGTGTTGGGCTAAGAGAGGTGATGCAGGTCCATCAATAGCAGAGACTATGAATAGAGAAGGATGTAGATTTAGACCATCAGACAGATCACCAGGATCTAGGGTAGCAGGTAAGATAGAGTTACATAAGAGATTGATGATTGATGAAGATACTGGTGAGCCTAAGATAAAGATATTAAAGAATTGTAAGAACCTGATCAGTCAGATAGCAGCATTACCAGTGGATGCTAGAAACCCTGAAGATGTTGATACTAAGTCTGAAGATCACTTATATGATGCACTAAGGTATATGATAATGTCTAGACCTACGAATATAAGAGTAGCGTATGAGAATACACCTAAACACCGTTACCAAGCATCGGATGCTACGTTTGGATATTAGATGTTTTGGGCATATGCTGGTATGATACTTGGGTTAGTGCTTATCATCGGTGTGTTTATATATAGTCATTGGTATTGATATGAAAAAAACTAGAGATTACAAAAAAGAATATGCTAAGACACATGGTACTACTAAAGGTAAACTAGATAGAGCAGGTCGAAACAAAGCTAGAAAAATTGTAAAACCTAAAAAAGGTATGGAAGTACATCATAAGAATGGTAATCCTAGAGACAATAGAAGATCAAATCTAAAAGTAATAACTAAAAAACGAAACAGAACCTTACAACCCAAAAGAACTAAAAGGAGTTAAAATGGTAGATGAAAATGAAATCTCTGCTCTTGACGATGCCAAGACAGATAAAAAGTATGATAACCTAGTTAGCTATGTTAACTCCAGATTTGAAAGAGCAAAGACTAGTAGGTATTCAGATGAAGAAAGATGGACTCAGGCATATAGAAACTATCGTGGATTGTACGGTCCTGATGTTCAGTTTACAGAAACAGAGAAGTCCAGAGTATTTATTAAAGTAACTAAAACTAAAGTATTAGCTGCATATGGTCAGATTATAGATGTTCTATTTAGTCAAAATAGATTTCCTATTGGTGTAGAGCCTACTACAATACCTGAAGGTGTGGCAGAGTCAGTACATATAGATCCCAAAGAACAAGAACAAGAAAAGGCTATGGAAGAGTTTAGGAGTATGTATGGTTCTCCTGGTGATGGTAATGATCTACAACCAGGTGATACCACAGATATTCTAAAAGAAAGATTAGGTTCACTACAGGAAGACCTAGAAGATTTAGAAGGTCTTAAAGAAGGACCAGGACAGACACAATCTGCTATTACATTCCATCCAGCTATGGCTGCTGCTAAGAAGATGGAAAAGAAAATTAAAGATCAACTAGAAGAATCCGCTGCAACTAAACATTTAAGGCACTCTGTATTTGAGTGTGTATTGTTTGGTACTGCAATAATGAAAGGTCCGTTTGCTGTAGATAAAGAGTATCCTAATTGGGATGAAGAGGGTAACTACGATCCATCTATTGTAACTGTACCTAAAGTAGAGCATACATCAGTTTGGGATTTTTATCCAGATCCAGATGCATTTAATATAGAAGACTGTACCTATGTAGTAGAAAGACACAGACTTACCAGATCTCAACTACGTGCATTAAAGAAACGTCCATTCTTTAGATCCTCTGCAATAGAAGAAGCTATACTAGGTGGTGAGAACTATGATCGTGAATGGTGGGAAGAAAGCCTAACAGACAATGAAGTAAGCTCAGAGTTTGGTTCAGGTAACTATTCTGGTGGTAGTGATGTAGAACGCTTTGAAGTATTAGAGTTCTGGGGTACAATAGATAAAGAGATAGCGGAAGATCAAGGACTAGAAATACCGAAGCAGTATCTAAATGATGATGAGATACAGATTAACTGTTGGACCTGTAATAATGAGATTCTAAGATTTGTTATCAATCCGTTTGTACCTAAACGTATTCCTTATGTTGCTAGTCCATACGAACTAAACCCATATAGTTTCTTTGGTGTAGGATTATCAGAAAACATGGATGATACTCAAACACTAATGAATGGCTTTATGAGATTAGCAGTTGACAATGCTATTCTATCTGGTAATCTATTAATTGAGGTAGATGAAACAAACCTAGCACCTGGTCAGGATCTTACAGTATATCCTGGTAAAATTTTTAGAAGACAAGGTGGTGCGCCTGGTCAAGCTATATTTGGTACTAAATTTCCAAACGTGTCAAGTGAAAATATGATGTTGTTTGATAAGGCAAGAGTATTATCAGATGAGTCATCAGGATTACCGTCATATTCATATGGACAAACTGGTGTGCAAGGTACAGGTAGAACTGCATCAGGCATATCTATGTTGATGGGTGCAGCCAGTAATGCTATCCGTACAGTAATTAAAAACATGGATGACTATATGCTACGTCCTATGGGTGAGGCATTGTTTGCATTTAATATGCAGTTTGACTTTGATCCAGAGATAAAAGGTGATTTAGAAATTAGGGCTAGAGGTACTGAAAGCTTTATGAAGAATGAAGTTAGATCTCAGCGTCTTATCAGTTTCTTACAGATTGCAAGCAGTCCTGTACTAGCACCATTTGCTAAGTTCCCATACATCATGCGTGAGATAGCAGCAACTATGGATCTGGATGTAGATAAGGTAACAAACAATCCTGAAGAAGCATTTAGACAGGCATTACTATTACAACAGATGCAACAACAAATTGTAGCAGAGAACCCACAACCACAACAAGATCCTACAGGTGCAGGAGGTGGTAATATAGGAACTGGTCAAGCACCAGCACCAGGAGAACAGGGATTTGCTACAGGTGGTGGACCTAATGCAGGAACACAACAGCAACAACAACAAGCACAAGCACCGCAAGGTGGTGGAGAACAAATACCACCAGAGCTAATGGCTATGCTACAGCAAGGAGGTGGTGGTAATGCTTGACGTTAAAACTGCTAGAGACATTTTACCGTTAGTCAATACACCAGATTTTGAGGAACTATTTAGTTTATACTTAGACTCTAAGAGACACGATGCGCTACGTGTGCTAGAGCAGAGTGATGATGAAGTAGAGATATACAGAGCGCAAGGTGCTATTGCTATGCTTAGAAAGTTAAAGTCTATGCAAGTAGAAGTACAGACAGTATTAAAAGGAACTTGATATGGCTACAGCAGTAGAATTACATATAAAAACATTACCTACTTTAGAAGGCACTGTAAAGCATAAAGATTTAAAAAAAATTAAAACTTTACCTTATGGTATTGTAAACGATCCAGATAAAAATCCAACGGCTACTACTAGAAATAAAAAAGCTGCTAAAAGTTTAGGTTATAATTTAAATGATTTAACCATTGATCAAGCAAAAGAAGTCGCTACTAAAATATCAAACGATATAGATAAAGAATTATCTGAAGATTCAAAAGTAGGAAAAGAGTATGCAGATTTATCAGACAATCTTAAAACATTAGTTATCGATGCTATGTTTAACACTGGTAAAATGTTTAAAAATTTAATAAAAGCATCTACTACGTATATGTCAGATAAAAATGAAGATACATTATATGATGTAATAAAAGAATCTAGAAGAATTTCAAAAGGTAAAACAGTTAAAGGATTAGATAACAGAGTAGGTAAATTAGCTACTATGGTAGGAATTATTTCAAATCCTAATGATGTTGCTAAATACGGTTTAGATAAAGTAGATGTATTACCAGAAGATGTAAAATTAGCTCAAGAATTTACAGAGCAAACTATGTCTGATACAGACAGAATGTTAGAAGAAGAGAGAATACCAGAACCTACATTAGAAGTAGATTCTGGAGATGAAGAAAATCCTAGAACACAATTAGATTTACCTCCTCAAGCAATAACTCCTAGAGAAAGAAACTTAATTGATCCTGAGTTTGTTGCTAATGAAACTAATGATCCATTAAAGGAATTTTCTGATATTGATCCTGAGTTTGTTGCTAATGAAACTAATGATCCATTAAAGGAATTTTCTGATATTGATCCTGAGTTTGAAGCAACTACAACTATAAATGATGATAGAGAAGTTGTACCTATGCCTATGGTAAAACCCATAGATGATACTTTAAAAATGTTAATTAATGAGGAGTCACCTAGAAAATTTAAAGACATACCGCCTCAAATAGAAGCACCAGAGGATAGAACTCTGATACCTTCAGAAGAAGAAATGGAAGAAATACCTACAGGTGACAGTATATTTACTGAGTTCTTTTCTAGTCTAGGTGATGTTAGTGATGAAGATGAAGTATTTGAAGCAGATGAGCTAAACCTTAAAGAAGGTGGATCAGTTAAAGAAGTAGATTTTGTAAAAGAAAAGTCTGAGAAGAATGATCCTCCACCAGGAGCTACACCAGAAGAAGTAGCTGATGATATACCTGCTATGTTATCTGAAGGTGAGTATGTATTACCTGCTAATGTTGTAAAGTATATAGGCTTAGAGCGTATCATGGATATGCATAGAGGTGTGCTACGTGAGATACAACAGATGGAGGATCTAGGTATGATCCAGAATGTTGATGAGAATGGCAAGCCTGAAGATGATGATAAAGAAATGACTTTTCTAGAGCCTAAAGAAGGTGTAATGCATGAAACTATAATTATTGCAGGTAAACCTAAAGAAGGTATGATGTGTCCACCTAAACTTAATGAGGGTGCTGCCATAAATAGAAATGTAGATATAGGAGATCTACGAGAAAACATTGCTAGTGAAAGATCCCCACAAGGATTTACTACTACCTATGATCGTGATGTAGGTATTATAAACATAAAAACTCCTAGTGGTAATATTACTATGGATGATACTATAGTTAATTATAATCAAGATCCTGATCAATCTGGGGATCAAGGCGATCCTGGTGGAAAAAATCAAGGCATTGAAAAAGAGTATGAAACATTTGAAGATTTTAAAAAAGCAGCAATTAAATCTCTTAAAGATATCATTGGTATGTCAGGTGATGACGATACTGTAAGCGATGATGACAAAGCTATTAGCTTAGGTTACGATCCACAATCAGAAGTAGATCCTGGTGATGAAGATGAAACTCAGTCACCTCAACATGGTTTAGGTGCAACTGATCAGGAATCAGCAGGAGATGATACAGGAGAAGGACAAGAAGATGGTGGCATGGGTGGTGGTGCGGAAATAAATAAAGGTGGACTCATGCAACGTAAAGGTTATGCTAATGGTGGTTCAGTAAACTATAACATAGCTGGTGTAGGTCAAGTAGGTGGTAATCTTACTCAAGGTGCTATGAATGAAATGGCAGAAGCCTTACCTAAACCTAAAACGTATGACGAAATAAAAGGGGATATACAAGGATTTGAGTTTCCTGAATTAAATACAGCTAGTACAGATCCTGATAGTGAGAACTATTATGGTCGTAAACTACAGGGTGATTTGTTTAAACAACGTCAAGAAAAAGCTGACCTTGTATATAGACCTAATCAAGATAGAAATAATGCATACAATAACGATCAAGAATTGCAAGTGTTATTAAGAAAAGCAGGAGTAGACAGTGAAAATTTTGTTGACGTAATGGATCAATACAAAACTGGTTCAAATGATTTACTTGGTCAGGGTCCAAGCACATTAAACGAACAGTTAAAAAATGGTTTAGATGCATTAACAGATAAACGTAGAATGCTTAGAGATGGTATAAAAGCTGAAGATATACCTGAAGGTGCTACCAATAGAGATATGTTAAAGAAAATATTCTTTAATGAAATTGATGACTTTGGTGCAGAATTAGATTATAATAACTACCAAGCTAATGATAAAATAACTGGTATAATAAATCAAGATCCAGATAATTTTAATCCTGAAGCTACAGAAGAATATAAGGCAGCAATTAAGTCTTATGATTTAGATGGACCTGCTGATCCTCAAAAACTAGGTTATGCAGCAAGTATCCTAGATAGTGATAGAGGAGCATCAGCAATACCTGTAAAAGAAGATAAAGGTTCAGGTATTATGGGTGAAAGAAGATACGTTGAAGGCGTAGGCTATGTAAAAGCAGCATAGTCAAATCAGGGCTACCTTCTACCCTTTTCATGGTGAAAAGCTACTAGATGCCCCCGAAAGAAAGAAACTAAAATGGAATCAGTACAAGAAGAAGTAAAATCAGCACCAATAATGTATAAAAGAATAAGCATAGAAGAAGAAGAAAAAGAAATACAAGAACTAGAAGCAGCTAGAAATGCTGAGAATAAACAAATAGAAGAAGCAGAAAAAGATAAGGAGGAAACTCAATCTTTAGATGCAGAAGAAAAAACCTTTAAGAAAAGATATGGAGATCTAAGAAGACATCAGCAAAAGATACAAGAGCAACATTCTGATGAGATACATAAGTTAAAACTACAAATAGAAGGTTTAACTAAGAAACAGGTAAAGTTACCTAAGACTGATGAAGAATTAGAAAAATGGTCTGAACAATATCCAGATGTTGCAAAGATAGTAGAAACCATTGCAACTAAGAAAGCATTAGAAGCACGTAAAGATGTAGATGAAAAACTACGTTACGTAGACGAAATGCAAACTAAAGTTAAAATGGAAAGAGCAGAAAGTGAACTAGAAAAACTTCACCCTGACTTTGCAGATATAAGAGCAGATCAAGAGTTCCATGATTGGGTAGCAGAACAACCTAAGTGGATACAATCTGCATTATATGAGAATGACACAGATCATCTTGCAGCAGCCAAAGCAATAGACTTGTATAAGTTAGAAACTAAACGAGGATCTAAAAAAGCTAGTGCTACTAAAGATGCAGCTAGATCTGTTTCTAATGCTAAACGCTCTGAAGAACCTACAACAGTAGATAAAAATGTATGGTCAGAGTCAAGAGTAAAAAATCTTAGTGGTAGAGATTGGGATAAATTTGAAGAAGCTATCTCAGAATCTGTAAAAAATGGTACATTTGTATATGATTTAACTGGTGCAGCAAGATAAAGTGCTTGACAAATTAATTCAAATGTGATATACTATATACAATTATATAACTAGCTGATGATTAAAACATTGGCTAGTTCCTTTTAGGAGCCTCTTTATAGACTACCTCCTGTTTACGCTAACTCTAAACATATCAACTACCTACAATCGTTAGGCCAGGTTTATCCTACACCCTAAAGATGTAGCCTTGAAACTGTCAAAGTTGGCTCGTTTCGTAATAGCCGAAAGGAGATAACCAATGGCTTTTAAGACTGCAACTGGTTATGGAAATCTACCTAATGGTAACTTCTCTCCTGTAATTTACAGTAAGAAGGTACAATCAGCTTTCCGTAAAACTAGTGTTTGTGAAGATATAACCAACAGTGATTACTTTGGTGAGATATCTAATTTTGGTGATACAGTGCGTATTATCAAAGAACCAGAAATCACAATTTCTGAATATGCAAGGGGTACGCAAGTAACTCCACAAGACCTACAAGATGATGACTTTACTCTTGTTGTCGATAAAGCTAACTACTTTGCTTTTAAAATTGATGACATTGAAGAAGCTCATTCTCATGTAAATTTTGAGTCAATGGCTAGTGATCGTGCTGGCTATCGTCTAAAAGATCAATTTGACATGGAAGTACTAGGTTACTTGACAGGTTTCAAACAAGCTACAATTAGCTCTGTTGCTGGAACTGCAAGAGTAGCTGCTGATAAATCAGGTACTGATCCTATTGCAGGAGCAGCTGCTAATGGTTTACTAGCTTCTATGTTAATTTCTCGCGCAAGTTTTGTTTCGGGAGGTGCTACTACTGATTCAATAGCCCTACATCCAGATGGATCTACTGGTGAAGCAACTCCTTTGGAAGTGCTAAACCGTATGGCTCGTTTACTCGATCAGCAAAATGTTGACCGTGATGGACGTTGGGTTGTTGTTGATCCAGTATTTGCTGAACAGCTTAATGACGAAAACTCCAAACTATTAAACAGTGATTTTGCTTCAAGTGATCCAGACATTCTTCGTAATGGTCGTATCATTTCTGGCATGATCCGTGGTTTTAGAGTTTATATGTCTAACAACCTACCTTCAGTAGGTAATGGCCCAGGAGCAATTGATACTAATGGTTCTAGTGCAAACTATGGAGCTATTGTTGCTGGACATGATTCTGCTGTTGCTACGGCTTCTCAAGTAGAGAAGGTCGAAACTTATCGTGACAATGACAGCTTTGCTGACATCGTTCGTGGGTTACATTTATATGGTCGCAAGGTTCTTCGTCCTGAAGCACTAGTTCGCGCTCACTATAATATTGCTGGTTAAGGGGAGAATAGACAATGGCTACTTTTGACCTTACCGCTTCATCTACTTCTGGTGTTGGTGCAGATGTTTCTGCTGTAATGCCAGGTCATTATGGTAACAATGTAATGTACAATGTCGAGGCATACCTTGACGTAGCTGCATTAATTACTGCTGGTAATACAATAGCTGACGGAGATGTTTTTCAGTTATTAGAAATACCTGCTGGTACATTGATACTTAACGCTGGTGCTGAAGTTATGACAGCTTTTACTTCAAGTGTAACTGCTGATATTGACTTTGGTGGTGGTGATGACATTGTTGATGGTGCTGATGTTACTTCTACTGGCTACTGTGCTGCTGGAACTAACGGACAAACCAATACAGTTGTCGGTTCAGGTGCTTCAACTTACACTCAATTTATCGGTACTACTGATACTATTGATGTTACGTTGGCTGGAGCTGCTGCTGCTGTTGGTGTACTACGATTATATGCTACTTGTATTAACTGCAACGCAAATGGACAAAAACCATCTGCTGCTGCAAGAGATGCCTTGGCATAATAAAGTATTGTGGGATAGCTCTGTAATGGGGCTATCCCCTTCTTTAATTTGGGTGAGATATGGCTACAACATTCTTAACATTAGTTAATGATACATTAAGACGTTTGAATGAAGTTGAATTAACAGCAACTGATTTTCCAAATGCTACAGGCTTTCGCGCACAAGTTAAAGATGCAATAAATTCTTCAATACAAGAAATATCCCAGAGGGAATTTGAGTTTCCTTTTAACTTTACTGCTGGTTCTTTGACATTGGTAGTAGGTACACAAGAGTATGCATTAGAATCAGACTTTAAAATAGCTGATTGGGATTCTTTTAGAATTAACTATGATGCGGATAATAATTATTCTGCACGTAATCTTAAACTAATAGACTATGATACTTTTATAAAAAGATTTTTTGAAAGAGATTCAGAAGCAAGTACAGGTGATTATGATCAACCAATATATGTTTATCGTACATTAGATAATAAAGTTGGTTTTACCCCTAGACCTGATGCTGCTTATAGTGTAAGTTATAGTTACTTTGCCTATGCTACAGATCTTGTAAATGCTACAGATACTATGTCTGTGCCTGATGCATACAAACACGTAGTCATAGATGGTGCATTGTATCATTGTTTTATGTTTAGAGACAATGCTCAACAAGCACAATTAATTAAAGCAAGATTTGATGATGGCGTTGATCGTATGAGAACTCTATTAATTAACAGGTTTACTGATGTTAGAGATACTCGCGTAAGCCGATTAATAAATGTACCACATGGTAATGGTTAATGGTAGACGCTTTAAAGGATGTGACAGTCCTCTCTAAAGGTGGATTATTTACCAATGAGGATGCTTTATCATTAGCTAATACTAATCCTGGTTCTGCTTTACGTATGTTAAATATGGAAGTATCACAGTTTGGTGGTTATAGACGTATTAGTGGTTATGCTGATTATGATTCAACTTACGGTACTGTATTAGGTGTAGGGTCAGTAATAGGTCTTTGGATATTAAATGGTATACCTTATGCAGCTAGAAGAAATATAAAAGATAATAACGGATCGTTAGGTTCTAATCCTTTTGCAGTTACTAGTGGTAGTGCTACTATAACTGTTACACATACTAGTCACGGATTAGTAGTGGGAGATAGAGTACAATTTTCAGGGTCTGCTGCTGTTGGTGGAATTACTCCTAATGGAGTAGATATGGCAGTAGCATCAGTAGTTAATGCAAATAGCTATACTGTTATTTTTACATCTGCTGCATCATCAAGTACTACTGGTGGTGGAAGTTCAGTAACATTTAAAGTAAATGCAATTACACAAGATTTACCAGACAATCCTTTTGCAGTGTCTAATGGTAGCGCAACAATAACAGTAACACATACTAGTCATGGTTTATCTGTAGGACATAAAGTAACATTTGCAGGTAGTGCAGCTATAGGAGGCATAACTCCAAACGCTGTTGAAATGGCAGTAGTATCTGTACCTGATGCAAACACTTATACAGTATCATTTACTTCTCTTGCTACATCTACTGCAAGTGGCGTTGGTGGTACATCAGTAACAGCTACATATAGTCAATCGTATTCTATATATAAGTATACTACTTCTGGTTGGACTGCAATATCATCGAATAGATCTAATATTAGTGTTTTAAAGTTAAGAGAGAGTATAAATTCATTTACAGGTACTGAGTCTGTAATAATATGTGATGGAACTAACACACCTGCTAAGTTTGACGGTTCTACTTTTACTGAGCATACAACATCAGATGACGCTTCTCCAGCAGGAGCTTCAATGACAACAGATTTTAAAAATCATCAGTTCTATGCAGGATTTCCTAGTACAGGATTAGGTGGTAACAAATTACTTTTTAGTGAACCAAATGTAGATAATAGATTTAGAACAGCTAGTGGATCAGGCTCAATTAACGTAGGTTTTAATATAACAGGTATAGCAAAGTTTAGAGATAGTTTATATGTTTTTGGTAAAAATAAAATAAAAAGACTAACAGGGTCTAGTACATCCGATTTTGCTTTAGCTGAAGTAACAAATAATATTGGTTGCATTGCTACAGATAGTATAATAGAAATAGGTGGTGATGTATTATTTTTAGCCTCTGATGGTATTCGCCCTATTCAAGGTACTGCCAGAATTGGTGACGTAGAACTTGAAACTATTTCTAAACCTGTACAACAGTTGCTGCAATCACTGCCTAGTACACATGACTTAGATAATATGTCTTCTGTGGTTATTAGAAATAAATCTCAGTTCCGTTACTTTTTTCCTAAGACAACTACAGCTGCTTCAGATACAGCAGGTATAATAGGTGGTCTTAGGTTTGCAGACAGAAGAGTAGGTTGGGAGTTTGGTGAGTTATTAGGTATAAGAGCTTTCGTAGCTACCAGTGGTTTAATAGATGACGTTGAAGTCGTATTACATGGGGATTTAAATGGGGAAATATATCAGCAAGAATCTGGTAATACTTTTGATACTGCTAATGTTACGGCTGTTTACGCAACTCCCTTTTTATATTTCGACTCTACCGAAAAACGCAAAATATTTCAACATATATCATTATTTACTAGACCAGAAGGGTCTTCCAGTTTGAACTTAGGTATAGCTTATAATTGGGATGATCCTAACACACCAGATCCTACTACATATTCTTTAACAACAGCAGGTTCACTATCGAGGTATACAACAACTAACAGTACATATGATGCCTCATTTACGTTTGATGGATCATCTAGTCCAGTACTAGAAACAAATATAGAGGGATCAGGAAAATCCATATCGTTGATTATAACATCAACTGGAACCCAAGCACCTTATAGTGTTAGTGGGTTCTCCATAACATACCAGGATGCAGGATACAGATAATGGCAGGATATACTAGACAATCTTCAGCACAAATAGTTAGCGGTGAGGTTATATCAGCAGCACCAATTAATGCAGAACTTAACCAAGTTTTAGCAGCTTTCGATGAATCTACAGGTCACTCACATGATGGTACATCAGCAGAAGGTCCACCAATAGATAGAGTAGCAGATGCTGATCAACGTAATATGGTGTTAGTAGACACTTCTAATAATCATATTGAATTTTATACTGAAGTAAGTTCTTCTGCCACACAACAATTACGAATACAAGATGGTGCGGTAATACCTATAACTAATAATGATATAGATTTAGGACATACATCAAATCAATTTAAAGATTTATTTTTAGATGGTACTGCTAAAGTAGACACTTTAAC
>VMHT01078923.1_pt1 | contig 16814 bp, 6 predicted proteins | sample 4693611 | NCBI WGS metagenome assembly VMHT01 (sample SAMN12280063, study PRJNA550983) | marine metagenome | isolation source: seawater sampled from same location over 5 years 0.02-0.2 micron viral filtrate | place: USA: collected off the coast of southern California halfway between the port... ...
TAACTGGAGTATCTGTTAATGGTAAGTACTTAACAGCAAAAAATAATAAAATATACGAACATTATCTTGATGTAGATTCAAATGGAGCGACTGTTAATAGAAATAGTTTTTATGGAATAAGCTCTGTAGACTCTGAAGTAGAAGTTGTTTTTAACGACGCTCCAAGTTCTATTAAATCATTTAAGGCTGTTAACTACGAAGGAAGTCAATCTAAAATAGTTCAAAACTTACAAGATGATAACTATTATAATTTAACAAATGAAAATGGCTGGTATGTAGACACTTTTAATACTGATTTACAAGAAGGTAGTGTAAACGAGTTTATTAAAAAAGAAAACAAATGGTTTAATAAAATAAATGGTTTACAAACAACTTTATCTAATTTAGATACTAGCGAATTTTCTGTTCAAGGTATAGGCTTTCCATTTTCAGCTCAATACGGAACTGGTTCAAATGATGACGCTACAATAACAATACAAGACACTGGTGATACACCTTAAAATTAATAACAATGGCTAATAACTATACAGTATCAACATTTACGGCTATAGAAACTATAGGAGATCAAGTTGCTAATACAAACATGATCTCTTCGGGTACGTTAACAATAACTCCTAATGTGAGTTATGTTATTCAAGCATCAGATTTTTCAGTAGGCAGCTCACTACCTTCTGAGGTTTCTTCAGTAGCTTTTACTAATAGCGGAACAGCTAATGCTCCTGGAAATACGGTTATAGCTACTGTTAATTTTCAATCTTCATTTACTATAACTGGTGACATAACCTTAAACATAGATATTGATGGAGCGGCTACTTTTGTTGAAGTAGACACTGTAAACGTAGATGTAGGGCAAACTGTATTTGAAAATACTGACGCTAACGTGACCACTGGTATATCTGCAACAGGTGGAACTACTGTTAATGGAGCAGATAGCGGAAGTACTACTACTACAACTATTATAGGTGAAGCAACTCCAAATAAAGCCAAATTTATTGCCATAGTGCAATTAGATGCCGCTGCAAATTATTATTTTAGAAGACAACCATATTTTACTTATCAAAATATGGATGAAAGTATAATGCGCTTGTCTTTATCTAGCGTGGTAAGAGATAGTAATAATTTTATAACTAGATATATTTTTAATGTAGTATACAAAAACAATGTAGACACTTTTATTAAATCAGGCTCAAAGGCTATATTAAATTATGAAGTAAAAGCTATACCTTCTTTTACAACAAAAACAGAAATAGATAGAGTTAGTATTGTTGATACTAATGTTAGCAGTAATGGAGAAAATAGATCTATAAAAATATATGGTAGTGTTGGCGCTGAGTTAGACTTAACAGTAACAGACAAAACTGATGGTAAGTCTATATTAGATACTAATTTAGCAAACACAACGGTTTTAAATCCAATATACGGAAGCATAGATGCTTTAAACATTAAAATTAATAGTAATAATTTAAATAATATTAGAGGAAATGGAAATGAATATTGTTTTAATCAAGTTTTTCCTGCTTATAATTCTACTATATTAACAACGACGGTTGCTGGGGATTTAACTGGAGCTACTACGGCTACGTTTGCCGCTTTAACAAACGTCAGGGTTGGTGATAAATTAAATATAGTTATTGCTGGGGCCGGATTAAAAGGGATTGACAGTAGCGCTAATATTACAGTCACGGCTTTAAATAGCTCTACAGAGTGCGTGCTTTCTGAAGCAATAACTGTAAGCAATAGTCAAGCAGCTGTGTTTACAAGAGAACAAAGCTATGATGTAAACTTATTCCCTAAAAGAGACGTTAATGGTAACTTAACGACAACTTTAAACTCAAATATACCATCAACTTTGCCAACTTACACGATTAGTCAACACATGAATCCTAAGTTAAGATTATTAATAGGCACGGTCACCTCTGGTAAAACAATAGTCCCTGATCAAAGTGACCAGTTTTCTATTTATGCTATAGGAAAACCTAACGCTTTTCCTTCAGAATTAAGTAATTTAAGAAAAGCTCCTGGAACTTTGACTCTTAATGGAAGTGACTTGCGATCTCCTAAAACTTTTTCTATAAGTTATAATGTTACTCATGTTTCTGGAACTTTTTCTAGAACTGCTAATAATCTTGCTTGGTCTAGCGCTGAAGCTTTTAACTCTACTCCAACCGCTACTAGCTCAAGCTGGACGAACTCGATTCCAGAAGAAAACGGCGGAACGCACATAGAAATGGTAGGATTAGCAACTACTTTAGCTCATGGTGCTGCATCGTTTACTGTTACTGCAACTGTAGTTATACATAAATGGGGAACAAAAGATGTCACTATGGTTTTAGATTTAGATAAAATATATACACCTTCATAAAATTTTAATTATGCCTACATTTGAACTTACATTTAATGATTTAGAGTTTTTACCTTCTGTGCAAATTGGTGACATTGCTTTTTACGCTACACCAGCTACTGAGTCTGGTGGATTTCAAAGTGCAGCGCAAAGTGATATTGTTACCATTGGTGAAATAACAGGTATATTGCAAAATTCAAATAACGTAGATAACCTTTTTTTAAATCCTCAATTTACGCCTTATGAAGAGCAATTTGAAACAATAACAACTACGTTTAAAATAACGTGTGAGATCTCTGCAGATACAACACCGCCTACAGAAACAGATTTTATATTCTTTGCTAAAGACAATAGAGCTAACATGTCTTCTATTTTAGGCTATTACGGTGCTGTTAAATTTAAAAATAATTCTACTGTAAAAGCTGAGATGTATTCTACAGCGTGCGAAATTGATGAAAGTAGTAAATAACAAGCAAAAAATGTAACTATATTAATGAGAAATTTAAAATTTAAATAATGGCGATTATAAATCCAATGATGATAGCTCAAGGAATTGGGCAAACTATAAGTGGCTTTGTTCAACAAAGAGCCATGAGACTAGAAAGAGACAGGCAGCGTGAGTTTGAAGACGAGGCTAGAGATGAAAGAAATAGATTAAAAGGTGTATATGAAAGTCTAGATACCAGCAATCCGTATGTAAATATGGAAAATGCTATGGAAGACTTAACTATAAACCAACAACAAGCTCAATTTGAAAAACAAACTTTTCAACAAAGCCAAGCCAATATTATGCAAACTTTACAAGGAGCCGCAGGAGGTAGCGGTATAGCAGCTTTAGCTCAATCATTATCTCAACAAGGGCAAATAGCAGCTCAAAAATCATCAGCTAGTATTGGCCAACAAGAATCAAGAAATATAGCAGCAAGAGCTTCTGAATCTAGTAGATTACAAGAAATGCAAAGACGTGGTCAGAGAGAAACTCAACAAATGGAGATGCAAAAAATTGGAAGTTTACAACAAATGAGTCAACAAGAAATGGTACAATCTCAACAGTTAGCTGCTCAATCAGAACAAGCTAGAGCTGCTGCTTTAGGTAACGCTTTAGGTGGAATTACTACAGCAGCCACTGGTTTTTCTGGAACTCCAGAAATGGCTGATAAAGGAGGTTATATACAAATATAATAATATGGACAAAAAAATTTATAATAGTATAATGCAAGAGCATAAAAATAGAGTACATCCTATAAGTGTACCTAAAGAGCAAATTGCTAATGCGTTGTATCCTTTACAAACAGAGTTTTTAAATTCTAGTAGTAATCTTGGTAGGCAAAAAGTTTTAGATAAAGTCGCTGACCTTACTAAAGAGGTTGGAGACATAGAAGATCTAAAAGATTTAGCATCTAAAACTAGCAATATAAAAAAATATGGTAGTAATTACCTTGGTAAAAAAAATAATTTTGCAAATACTAACGTTGACATCGTAAGTAATAAAGCTGAAATTAAAACTATTAACGGCATGCAGTACGTTAAAGTAAATGATAATGATCTTAAGTCTAACGTAATGCTAGATCAAGTAGATTTAATAGAAGGTAACTATATTTCTTTTCATGATTATAAAGATTTTTTAAAGAAAAATGAATTTGATTTTAAGTCTTCTGACGCTATATACAATATAATAAATACAATTAATGAATCTGAAAATTTTAATAGAGATTCTATTTTTAATAATTTAAAAAATAATATAATTGGCAGCGGTAATTTAGAATCATTAATAAACGATAATATATTTGGAAACAAAAGTTTTAAAGAAAATTTTATAGAAACTTTAATGGATGCTTCTTACGAAGATTTAGGGCTATCTGTAACTGAAGAAGAAATAAAAGAACTTGATCCAACTAACGATGGTAAAATTTCAATGGAAGACGCTGTAGTTATATTTGGTGAATTAACTGAAGATAAAAACCAAACTATAGATTACGTAGCTGAATACTTTACTAAATTTGCAGAACAAAATAGAACTAAGCCCAACTTACAAGACCAAAATAAAGAACAAACCGGATATGACCCATACGAATTTGCATAAATAATTATTAACGGGTAACTAACGAAACAGTTATGAAAAATTTAAAATTTGAAATACTAGTGGATGGTAAGCCAGAAGTAGCTTACGTACGTCCAGAAAATAAAAATAAATTCTTAGAAAAATATCAAAATAGCTTCCCAAAAGAAGTTATCAACGCTGAACAGTTAGATATTGAAATTAAGCCTAACAACAAAATTGATAGCCTGGGAAAGCCTCAAGGGACAGATCTGTCCCAACCAATTACAACAACAATAGATACGGAATTACCATCGGTAGATACTTCTTTGGAGTCTCCACAACGGTTTAATATAGAAGATACTGTAAAATCAATTACGCAGCCTGGTTATAAGCCAGAGCCAGGTTCTAGTTTTACTTATGGTCAACAAACGACTGACGGTGAGCCACCATTAATTGAAACAGATGATGATACAGAAGATAAAAATTTAGATTTAAGAGTTGTTGAAGAACAAGAAACAAAATTTAATAATCTTTTTAGCAAATACAATCCTGAAATTGATGGCAAGCGTAAATACTCTCAACAAGACTTTTTTGTAAAATTTTTAGAACCTAAATTTGTCAGCGCTCTAGCTGATCATACTAAACTATCATTTAAAACTGGTAATGTTACAACTTTAAATGGCATGTTTGAAAAAGATTGGGTTAATGCAAACATAGAAAAATATGGAGGAAAAGATCAATCTTTAAAAGCTTGGAAAGAATTAGTTTTTTTAACAGAAATTTATAATCAAACAGCTGAGCTTAATAGGGATTTAAAGAGCTCACAAGGAATGACTCAATATAATGTAAAAGGATATTTTGATTACGAAAAAGAAAACATAAAAAATCCTATAGGAGGGGATCAAGGGTTACTATTAGACGTAGATTTAATAGATAAAAAAGATATAGTATCTGTTCCAAAAGTAGGAGGTGAGCTGTTTACATGGCAACTACATACTAAGAAAAAATCAGAAATAATGTTAAAAGATTTTGAGATTTATGTAGGAAACAGCTTAGTAAAAGAAAAATCTGATTTAGAAGTTAAATTTGAAAAAGAAAACAAAGATTTTTTTAAACAAAACAAACGTTTAAAAGAATTAAAAATAAATACATTAAAAAAAGTAGAAGAAAAATTTAAATTAGAAACAGAATCTTTTAATTCAATTGTAGAAAAAGAATTAGCTCCATTTAGAGATGATTTACTTAAAGAGTGGAATGAAAAATATCCTAAAGGTGCTTGTGATCCTGATGAAATGGGGTTTAACTTACATGACGATAACTGTTGGAATCCTGAAGACTTAGATAGATTTAACAAAAAACTTCAAGGCAAAGAATTAGAAATAAAAAATAAACTTCCTGGATATAAAGACTTATTAAAAGAAAAAACAATTTATCAAAACGATCTTTTTGAAGAAAATGCTTCTTATAGAAGATTTAAATCAAAACAAACAAAAGAGTATAATAATTTTATAGAAAAGCAATTTGAGAAATTTAAAATAGGTTATGTAAGAAAATTAAATTATTGGGATAAATCAGATTTAAATGGAATACTTAATTCAGTTCTTAAAGACTCAAAAGAATTTAGTTGGGAACCAGAACAAAAAAAAGAGGCTTTTAAACAACATTTAGATAAGTATTTAAGTAAAGATGGCGTTGTAATTGATAATGATGATAGAGATGAGTATCAGTTAGAGTTTTGGATGCACATGTACGACGCTCTTCAAGAAACGACTCAAGACAAAGAGACTGTGCTAGAAACGAAAGCTTTGAATAGGTTTGGTAAAATTACTTATAACAAAGAAATAAAAGTAACAGAAGAAACAACATTATCTCAATTTTACTTTGAAACGCTAGCTGATGAGTTTATATCTATGGCTGATAGTTCTATGGATAGAAATAAAGATGCTATTATTGTAAACAAAGATACTATCAACGTGTATAGCCAATCAAAAGAAGAAGCTACTTTAAACGTAGGGGTTACACCATCCATTTTTGTAAAATCTAAACAAAAAGATATAAAAAGCTTACCAACATCAATTGTGTCTGGCATTAAAATTAAAGATGGAGCTACTTACGATAAAAATACTAAAACCATAAATGGTAATAGAGAAATAGCTTGGGACGGAAAGCGTTGGTCTTTTAAACAAACTCATACTTATGAAATAAAAGAATATACAGAAGATCTTACTAGAATAAAAGAACTTCTTTATGATCAAATGGAAGAACGTGGGTTTACTAAAGAACAAATACAAGTTTTAGAAGAAGGTGGTAAAATAACTTTAAAAGCAAATCAAGTTAAATTTAGGTTTGATCAACCAAAGCTAAAGCGCGCTAAAAACGTAGTAATAAGCAAAGAATCAATAGACTCTCAAGTTGCTAGAATATTTCAAGAGCAAAACTTAAAACTATTACAACAAGTTCGTAAATATGGTTTTGATGTAAAAAATAATCCTGAAAATATTGAAGACGTAGGTTTTTTTAATGGCCTTACTAGTTTAAGATTACACGAGTATATTCCTATTGTTTCTGGGCTTGTAGACATGAACGATAAAAAAACTATAAAACAAATAACAGACAAAATAAGAGAAGGTGGCAAGGAAAGTTTATCAACATCTGAAAGATTATTAATAATGATGCATGGTATTAAAAATCAATCTAATGCTTGGGTTGAAAAAAATGCTTTAACTTCGTATAAAGCTGGTAGAAGCACTGCCCACTCTATTCCATTTCTTGGTGAATTTATTATAGGCTCACCAATTTTTACTGCTACAAAAAAGCTAGCAGCCACTGGTTTATTAAGTACTATAATAAAAAGAAATAGTGGTAAGATGCTTTTAGGTTCTACACAGGCCGCTAAAATAACTAGCGCAACTGGCAAGTATAGTGGCATGCAAAAATTTCGTATTGAGTATGTAAACAAGTTTGGCAGAAAAGCTATAATTAATAACAAACCAATAGATTATATTTCTACGATAGTTGGTTTAAACGCTCAAACTCTATTTACTGGAGCTCCACGTATAGCAGCTAGCACTTTTGAAAATTTAACTGAAGACGTTTTATTCATGGTAAGCTCTGAAGGCAATGATATATTCACAGCTTTTGATGAAGTTGGTAGGAAAATGGGGCTAAAGCCTATTGAAGAATCTATACGCAGCGCTTTGCTTAAAGGATATGGTATGCAATTTTCTGAAGTTTTTACTGAAAGAATAATTGGTGCTCAAGCTTTTAAATGGGGGTCTAGAGCTAAAAAAAGAATATTTGGCCCTGGTACTGTATTAGGAAGATTAACTAATGATAGCGATTTTTTAAATAAAATAACTTTTGCTCATCTTACTAGAAAATTAAAGCTAACTAATCTTTATAATAGACCTAGCGAAATGGCTAAGCAGTTTTTTAGAATGAGTAGTTATAACAGTGTGTTTGGTGAAATATTTGAAGAGTTTTTTAATATACCACTTCAAAATTGGATTCAAGGGGAAGGACCTATACTACAAGGTATACTTAAATATGACGAAAATGGTAGACGCATAGGTTGGGACACTGACACAATGGGTAGTATATCTATATCTTCATTATTTATGTCTGGTACTATGGCTCTTGGTGGAGCTGCTTTATCAGGCCCAACTAATATGCATGCTCCAGGTTATATTGTAAACTATAGAAGGTTTAACGAGGAGTATCAAGCAATGGCTTACTTAGAACAGCTTAAAAAACAAGGTAGATTACATAATGATATAGATATTGAAATTACTAACGACTTTAGTGCTACAACAAACTTTAGAAAATACTTAAAGAAAGAAGGTTTAGATCCTAATACTGTAAAAGATAAATCTTTTAAAAGAATAGAATCAGCTAAAATAGCTGCTGAAATAGAAATATTAAATAATACAGAAAGTGTAGAAACTAGACAAGAAATAGAAAACATTAACAATGAGCTAAAAGAGCTTACAAATGCTCCCGCTCAATCTCGTGACATGAATAGCATAAACGCTCTTCAATTAAAAAAAGAAAAACTACTTAATAATACTAAAAATTTTTTAAAGAAAGATAAAAACTCTATATTTAGTACAAATAGAAAATTTTACAAAAAAACAACAAAACAAGTTCAAAAAATTATAAAACAAATATCTAAGTTTTCAGATTTAGAAATAGTAGAAACTTCTAATTCTATAGGCGCTGAAGGAGCGTATTTAAGTGAGCTTGGCCTTGAAAGAAGAAACGATGGTAGAATTTATTATAAACCAGGTGTCAAAAAAGGATCTTTTGACGAACAAAGCCAAAGAATAATTAGCGGCGATAACTTTATTAGTATTGAAAACTTTATAGAAGAAGCTAGAACAGCTCACGGTTTTCATGTAAACAATAGAATAACCGGTAAACAAAAATTAATATTAAACGAAGATTTAGCTGTAACTCAATCGGGATCTAACGTTGCCGCGCACGAGCTTTTCCATTTTTATTTAAATCAAATGTTAGGTAATAACGTAGAAATGAGATTAGCTTTAGGTCAGTCTTTTATGAAATATGTAAGTTCTATTAACCCTAACGCTGTTAGAGATTCTGGATTTAGAGAAAGACTGATGTCTTATCGTGGTAAGCCTTTAGCTGAACAGAGTGAGGAAGCTATGACTATATTTTTAGATGCTATATCTACTGGCGCCTTACAATTTAACGAAGGAACATTTACTAAATTAGGTGATATATTTAGGCATATAGGTGGTAAGTCCGGGGCTGATATAAAGTTTAAAAATGGTAGAGATGTTTATAATTTTATAAAAGAGTTTAAACAAAGTATTAAAAGAGGTAAGCTTTCTGATAACTTAATGCAAGCCTTTGATAACAAGTTTAAATTTGATGTAGGTGGGGAAATACAAAAGTTAATAGAAGGAAATGAAAAACAAACAAAAACTCAACAAACTGGTGATGATGTATCAAGTTTATTTTCTAAACCAATAATAGAGGCAGCTAAAAAAAGAAGTAGAAAAGAAATAAGACAAGAAAACAAAGAAATATATGATGAAATAGTAGAGTTACATGAAGTTTTACAACAAGAAAACCCAAACATAACTTTAAAAGAAGTGTTTAATTTACCTGAAAACAAAAACTTAAAGCAAGAACTTATAGAAAATAATTTAGGTTTAGCTATAGAAAGAGCAACAGTTGCAGGTAGGGTAGGTAAAGGCCTTAATTTAGATGAAAAAAAGAAAATTGGTTTTAATGAGTTTTTAAGTGGATATCTTACAGAGCTAACTGCTTTAGCAGATACTTGGAACCCTGCTGAGAATAATAGTTTTGGTACTTACGCTGGAGGTCTATTAAGAAAAAGGTATGGGCAAATATTAGATAAAGCAAAAAGCTCTTTAGACAGAGAAGGTGGGCCTGGCACTGTAAGTACAGATCAACAAATAGATGGCGAAACTATAGAAAAACAAATTGCAGATCAAACAGATAGACGTATAGAAAACTTTGAAAGCCAGCCTGTATTAGAACAGCAATTAAGTATAAAAAATAATAGAGTAAAACTTGCACCAAGATTAAAATTTGTTAGAAACGAAATTGATTTTAATGAAAAAACAAATAACTCTATAAGCAAAGTTGTTGATAAAACTAATTACCAAACTAAAGGCAAGTATTATGAAGACGTATTAGAAGACATTGCTGGCCAAGTAAATGAAAAAGCTAGTACTCCAGCGGGTGTAACGCCTACTGGCAAAGCGTTTGGTGTACTAGACGCTATAGCTAAAAATGAATTTAAAGTAGACGCAAAAGCAATATTAGCTAAGCCTTATAATTTACCTATAAAAGATTCTAAAAATATAAGAGAGAGAATAGCTTTTTTAGCAGAGACTGATAATTATTTTTATAAAGACAGAGGAAAGTTACAAAGAGTCAGAGCTAGAAATGCTGAAGAGGCTTTAGTTATAGCTAAGCATAACACAGGTAATTTAAAAATGAAATTATCTGATTTACAAAGAGATGAAGTTGGTGGTATAAAAGGTATTTTAAAAGCTGCGTATACACCACTGCAGTATAATCAAAGAACTAAAAAGTCTACTAAAATAAATAAAGCAAGCATAACGGCTTTATACCAAGACATGAACTTAAGAGTTCCTAACATAAAAGGAAAAGCGCTTAATGTAGATAACATGACTGAAGCTGATCTTTTAGCTTTACATGGTATTAATCCAGACTTTACACTAATGCCGCATAATAGAAAATATGATGGGTTGTTAAAAGGATTTATAAAACAAAGTTCTGTGTTTGCTTTTAATCAAGCGGTTAGAGAAACGCAAGGTCAAGAAGTATCTGATATAGCAGAAGGTAGGCCTGGTAGTGCTGTTATATCTGGACAAGTAGATGTATTTTTTAGTAAAAAAGACAGTGAAATAGCTAAAAAATATAAACAAAGTAACACATATTATGAGATAAACAGCATAGATAATGTTAAAAGATATATTAACGTTGACATCCCTAAAATAATAAACGTGTTTAAAGACTATCCTGGGTTGTTAACCGCTAACGAGTTAGTAAACGGATTAAATGCTATAAAAAATCCTGAATTTAAATATGAGTTAAGAAAAGGAGCGCAAAGCTATACAGAGCTAAAAGTTAGAGGCAAATTTCCTAAAAGAGATTTTGCTAAATTTGTTGGTAATACAGCTTCTCAAATGAACCCTGTTAAAATAGCAGAGTTTAATAGACAAGCTGAAATTAATTTTGATGCTCATTGGACAGCTATTGACAAGGCTTTGCAGAAAGATCCTAGCTTATTAGGGCCTATATTAATTTATTTAAGTAATGCCATTAGTTCTAAAACACATATTCATAGATCTGGCGCTAAATTTACATATTACGATAATACTACAAATGAAAAACTTTATTTAGAGCATGCTTTACAAAACGTAAACGCTTATAGAACTCTTATTGAGGCTTCAATGAATGATAAAACTAAAAGTAGAAAAAACTTTAAAGCGGCATTTAAACAACTTAAAAATAATTATAATTTAATGGCTGTTCGTAAAGTAGATAATACTAAATTAGATAAAGCAAAATATCCAGATGCAAATGGAAACTTAGTATCTTTTAAAGACAACATGGGATTAAATTGGAATATATTTGATAACATTTGGACAGAAAGATATTTTAATGAATTTGTAGCTAAAATGTTTGGTGGCGGAAGTTATGGTATAAATCCTAATAATTTAACTAATCCACAAACAGGAAAAACTTTAGCAGAAGATTTTAATATTAATGTTGATGGTAGTTTTAGATTTTCAAAGCCTGCTATAGAAATTAAATCAAAACAAAATTTAAATGACGCTTTTGATAATAAAATTAAGTTTAGTAAAACTGGACAAACAAGAGGCATGTCTACTTTTGATTTTGATGACACATTAGGATTTACAAAATCTGGAGTTAGAGTAACAATGCCAAATTTAGATGGTAAACCTAAGCCAAAACGTAAAGTTGTGTTTTTAGCTGGTGGAGCTGGTAGTGGTAAAGGTAGTATAATAACGAAACTTGGTTTAGAAAAACAAGGATTTAAAATTGTAAACTCAGATATATCATTAGAATGGTTAAAGAAAAACTCAGGCTTGCCAGCAGATATGAGAGATTTAACTAAACCGCAAAGAAGTACACTTGGTAAGTTAGGCGCTGAATCTAGAAAAATAGCTAGACGTAAAATGATGAAATACCAAGGTGAAGGAAATGGCGTTATTGTAGATGGTACTGGTGGTTCGGCTAAACAAATGCAGAAGCTTGTAGATGAATTTAAAGACAAAGGGTACGATGTTAGTATGATGTTTGTAGAAACCTCATTAGATATAGCTTTAGAACGTAATAGAAATAGAAAAGAAAGGTCGCTGCTTAGTATAATTGTTAAACGTAATCACGAGGCTGTTCAAAAAAACAAATCAGGATTTAAAACTTTGTTTGGTGAAAGATTTATGGAGGTTAATACTGACAACATGACATTAGAGGCTCCAGTTCCAGATAATGTTGTAGAGCAAATGAATGATTTTGTTTCTAGTTATGAAAAACGTAGAATAGATGCCGCGGAGTTTGCTGAACAAGGCGATGCTATATTAGAACAAGGTGGTAAATTTGACTTTACAGAGTTTAATAACGTTGTAGATGGTACGCCAGGACCATTACTAAACAAAGCAAAAGAAAGAGCAGCTAAGTTTGGAACTAAAGATATGTTTGTTTTAACAGCTAGACCTCAAGGTTCTGCTAAAGCTATACATGAATTTTTAAAATCACAAGGTTTAGATATACCTATAGGAAATATAACTGGGTTAGCTAATAGCACAGCTAATGCTAAAGCTGAATGGTTTGTACAAAAATTTGCTGAAGGATACAATGATATGTACTTTGTAGATGATGCGCTACAAAACGTTGAGGCTGTTAGAGATGTTTTAAATCAATTAGATGTTAAGTCAGACGTTGTTCAAGCTGAAATTAAATTTAGCAAAGCAATGAACGACGGAATTAATGAAATGATTGAGCGTAAAAAAGGAGTTGATGCTAGTAAAATATTTTCTCAAGCCGAAGCTAAAAAGCTTGGTAAAAACATAGGTAAGTTTTCTATATACATACCGCCGTCAGCGGAGGACTTTAAAGGTTTATTATATTATTTTTTAGGCAAAGGAGAGCAAGGTAATAAAGACATGAAGTTTATGGAAGAAAGCTTGTTAAAACCTTTCGCTAAAGGTATTAGAGCTTGGAATACATACAAACAAAATATGAGCGACGATTATCTTAATTTAAAGAAAGCTATGCCTGAGGTCTCTAAGTCTATAAATAATAAAGTGCCTGGTACTAATTTCACAAACGACACGGCTGTAAGAGTTTACTTATGGGATAAAAATGGTTTTGATATACCTGGGATATCTGAAAGTTTAAAAGCCACTCTTGTAAATCACGTAAAAAATAATAAAGACTTAATGACGTTTGCAGACACGTTATCTACTATAACAAAAAGAAAAGATGGTTATGTAGCTGCTGGTCAAAACTGGTCTGTTGGTAGTATTGGTAGAGATCTTATAAAGGTTGTTAACAAAGTTGGTAGACAGGAGTTTTTATCAGAATGGATAGAAAATAAAGATGTAATATTTAGTACTGACAACTTAAATAAAATAGAAGCTATATATGGAACAAGATTTATAGAGGCTTTAAATAATATATTATACCGTATGGAAAACGGTGGTAATAGAAAAATGAGTAAAGACAGAGATGTAAACTTTATGGTTAATTGGATTAACGGAGCTGTTGGTTCTATTATGTTTTTTAATACTAGATCTGCACTACTTCAAACGTTGTCAGCTGTTAACTTTGTAAACTTTAGCGACAACAATGTATTTAATGCAACAAAAGCTTTTGCTAATCAACCTCAGTTTTGGAAAGACTTCGCAATGTTATTTAACTCTGATCAACTAAAACAAAGAAGAAGAGGTTTACAGACAGATGTATCTGCTTCTGAATTAACTAAATCGTTTAAAGAAAATGGTAATTCATATGAAGCTGTTGTTAACTTTTTGTTAGAAAAAGGATTTTTACCTACGCAGATCGCGGATAGTACAGCTATTGCTTTCGGTGGTGCTAGTTTTTATAGAAACAGATATAATAAATATATTAAAGAAGGCATGTCTGCTAAGCAGGCTAACGATCAAGCTATGTTAGACTTTCAAGAAATAGCAGAAGAAACACAGCAATCATCAAGAGAAGATTTAGTTTCTAAACAGCAAGCTAGTATATTAGGTAGATTAGTATTAGCTTTTCAAAACGTGACAATGCAGTATGGTAGGCTAACTAAAAAAGCACTATCTGATTTAGTTAATCGTAGAGGTGATACAAAAACTAATATATCTAAAATAATATATTACGGTGCCGTGCAGAATATAGTATTTGCTAGCTTACAATCAGCATTAGCATTTTTAATGTTTGGTGGTAGCGATGATGAAGAGTTAATTGAAGACAGAACTAGAAGAACTATAAACGGAGCGTTAGATTCGTTCTTACGAGGACTTGGTATATATGGAGCTTTAGGTTCTGCTTTAAAAAACACAGCTTTAGCTTGGCAAAAAGAATCTGAGCTTTCTCAAGAAGGTAAAGGTTTTGGTAGGGATGCTAAATGGAATATAGCTCGTGAAGCCCTTAGTTTGTCACCACCGATAGGTAGTAAAGTTAGAAAGGTAGTAAATGCTTATAGCACTAAAGAGTTTGGTAGAGACATTAGTGATAAATTAAAATTTAGATTAGAAAATCCTAAATTACAAGCAGCAACTGGTATTATAGAGGGTATAACAAATATCCCACTAAACAGAATGTTAAATAAAGCTAATAATTTAGAAGAAGCTATAACAGGACAGCATGAAACTTGGCAACGTGTAGCATTAATAGCAGGTTGGAATAAATGGGACATTGGTATAAAAGATGAAGAAGTAGAAGCCGCAAAAGAAGAAGTTAAGATAGAAAAGAAAGAAAAGAAAGAAGTAGAAAAAAAAGAAAAGAAAATAATAAAAGAAAAAATAAAAGAAGAAGAAAAGAAAAAAGAAGAAAAAAGAAAGAAAGACGAAGGTATAAAAACACTTCGTTGTTCTGGTACAAGATCAAATGGCGAAAGATGTAACATGAGAGGTGAAACTAAATCTAAAAAATTCTTGTGTGTTTATCACAAGCCGTTTAAAGATGGCGATGATTTAGATGGTGATGGTAAAAAAGAATATAGATGTACAGCAACTAAATCTAATGGCAAAAGGTGTAAAAACAAAACAGAGAATGAAAACAAAAAGTGTTATGCTCACCAATAAATGTGTAATTATAATATAGAATCAAAACAAAAAAATATGATTAATTGGATAAATTCCTGGAGAGCAGGTAACAAAAAAGAAGTATATGAATTAACGTTTAGACTAGGAACATGGACAATGTTTGAAATAATGTTTTGTCCTTGCTATAAGTGTAAAAACAAAGGCGTATGTTCTAGATTTAGATTTATGATATTTAACTTTGGATTTGAAATATAATGTGTCCTTGCCCAGTCTGTGTAGCTGTAGCGGTTATTACAGCAGCAGGAATAATAAAAACAATTAAATGAAATGGATAGGTCAACATATATACGATTTTGTATCAAGATTTCGTAATGATGTATACTTAGAGGATATCTCCACTGGTACGATAGCTAGTGGAGGTAATCTTGGCTTAGATTCAAATAATAAAATAGTAAAAGCTGCGGAAGTTGGTAGCTCTGTTGATTTAACATCAGAGGTAACTGGTGTATTACCTGTAGCAAACGGTGGTACAGGAGCTAGTACTCTTACTAATGCTTCTATATTAACAGGAACTGGCAGTAGCGCTATATCAGCTGAATCATATTTAACTTTTGTTAATAATTCCAATATATCTCGAATGGTGTTTATGTCTAATCAAGATATAGGGGATTTATTTAAAATTGAAACTACCACACATGGCGCTACTACTTTAACAACAATTGATGATGATGCTACAGCAGCAGATTTAACATTTACTGTAGATGGAAAAATAACAATGACGCCTGCGGATTTAGGCTCTGCTACGGTATTTCATTTAGACGCAAATGCTAACGCGGGTAATACAGTAGATATTGATGCTGGTATTCTTGATATAGATACTGGCACTTTGCATATCACTACAACAGATGATTTTATTGTAACTTACGATAGTATAGACTTTCAAGGTAACGGTATTGAAATAACTTCTCAATTAGCAAATCAACCTAATTTAACATTAACAAGTGCTAACACAACCGTAGGGTCGTCTGCAATTTTAAAATTTCAAAAAGACGCAAACGATACTGAAGACTTAGAATTTTTAGGTCAAATACTTTTTACTGGAGAAGACGAGGGAAATAACGAAACTAGCTTTGGTTATATATATAGTATGATAAATGAGTCAGACGAGACAGATGAGGCTGGTATATTAGGAATAAATACCGCGGCTAGCGACGATACTACTACTCGCCTTAGAAATATAATTTATGGAACTGGCCACAAAACGTCTGATTACGTTGATGTTACTTTAGGTTATGGAGCAGCATCAACTACTACAATAGCTGGTAATGCTACTATTACTAGTGCATTGACAATAGGCGGGCACTCATTTAATGATATAGATATAGGCTCTGAATTTACAGACACTGATGACCACATAATGTCTTCAGGGGCTATTAAAGAAAAAATAGAATCTTATGGTTATATTACTTCATTTACTAATACAGTAGATATGGGCGATGGGTTTACTGTTTCCGCTACAACAGACTCAAACGCAACAACAATAACTGAAGGTGATGATTTATTTTTTGCTGCTGGAACTGGTATTACTTGTGAGACTACGGCTGATGGTACTGTTACA